>ERZ1023282.264-NODE-264-length-28048-cov-8.792627_pt1 | contig 28048 bp, 22 predicted proteins | sample MGYA00521262_ERZ1023282 | MGnify/ENA primary metagenome ERZ1023282 (study PRJEB32759, sample SAMN07749867) | skin metagenome | biome: transportation; feature: city; material: polyester macromolecule | host: Homo sapiens | place: Hong Kong:KT line | collected... | reverse complement strand
CAAACCCGGCCGCAGTGGGTGCTGCCGCACGGCGGCGTGATGACCGTGGACGGCGTGGAGAAGCGGGTGTGGGCGGAGTACTGCTGAGAACAGGCACCGCGACCCAACACCCAGAAAGATGCACATCACAGCCAGGCCCGCGAGCCCGGCGCGCCACGCCCCGTGCCCACCATGGGCATGGACCTCAGCTCTGCGCTGGACGGCGTTTCCGTCCTGACCATCACCCTGAACCTGCCCGGCCCAGCGCCGTCGTCGGGCTGCCGACCCGGCACGGCCTGCTCGAGCCCGACACCATCCTCGGCAGCGTGGCCCGGTGCGGCCAAGCCCGATGCGGGGCCGTGCTTGGTACGGTGCGGCATAGACGGCGTCCGTGTCTGAGGCGCTCGCGAGCAAGGACCCCCATGAGTGAACCGATAGGGCTGCGTGAAGCTGCCATTGAGTGGCTGAAGATGCGTTCGCTCGATGGCCAGGTACCGCTCACCCGGGAGGACATCGGTGACTTCCGGTGGAACGGGGAGCCGTTCCCGCTGATCTCTACGCAGAACGGAATCCGCAAGCCGGCGGGGTTTGATGCCGCGCTTTCCTTTTACACGGTGCATCGCCCAAAGGGTCATGCCCGTCCCTACGAGGATGAAATCGGCGACGACGGCCTCATGCGCTACAAGTGGCAGGGCACGAATCCCCGTCTCCCAGCGAACCAGGGGCTCTTCCGGGCATACGAGCGCGGCCTCCCGCTGATCTGGTTCGTCGGCGTGGGCATGAGTCCAGCACGGTTTCAAGTGGTGGCCCCGGTCTACGTTGTAGGACGCGAGGATGAACGACACCAAATCGTCTTTGCGCCGATGGAGCCGGAGGACTATTCGCCGGAACTCATGCATGAGTCTGTTCTGGAGGCGTCTCTCAAGCGGTATCTGAGGCGGGAGGTCAAGATCCGCGTTCACCAGCCGCATTTCCGTTCCACCGTGCTGGCCGCCTACGACAACCACTGCGCGGTCTGCAATTTTGCGCATCCGGAATTGCTGGATGCTGCTCACATTGTTCCGGATCGTGAGGTGCATGGTCTGCCGACCGTGGTCAATGGCCTTGCCATGTGCAGGATCCACCACGGTGCTTTCGACAATCACTTCTTGGGCATCACACCTGACTTCACCGTGGAGATCCGACAAGATCTCTTGGACGAGGTAGATGGGCCGATGCTGCGGCACGGACTTCAGGACCTCCACGGGCGACAACTCATGAAGCTGCCCACGCGGCGGGCGGACCGCCCGTCCCGTGAGAATCTCGCGTGGGCATACGAGCGCTTCCGGGAGGCCACCATCGCCGATGTCGCCTGATGCGGCTCGGCCGTGATGATGGTCCGCGGGCTGTGACGTGCCGGGGATGGGGAGCAACCATTGCGGCGACGAAGATGCGCCGGGGAGAGACCATTTCGGTGACGGCACCCGGGGGCTCGAGCTTGTCCCTATCTCTCGTCAGTGGCCCCAAGGTCTCGCCAAGCCCCCCACCCATGCGGGTGAACTGGGTGTTCCAGTCCCGAACTCCCCGTTGAGAGAGGAGCACCTCATGACCCCCACGACCTCCACCCCCGCCACGTTCCACGGCAACCGTGTGGACCAGCAGTTCATCGCCGGCCAGTGGCGTGACGGCGCCACCGGTGACCGCGCGTCGGACATCAACCCCTACACCGACGACGTCGTCGCCGAGTTCAACCTCGCCACCGCGGAGGACCTCGATGAGGCCTACCGCGCCGCCGCCGCGGCCCAGGAGGAGTGGGCCGCCACGCCCCCGAAGGACCGGGCCGCTGTCCTGCGCCGTGCGGCCGAGATCCTCGAAGAGCGCCGCGACGAGGTCATCGACTGGCTCGTGAAGGAGGCCGGCTCCACCCGCATCAAAGCGGACACCGAGGTCAACCTCGCGATCGCCATCACCCAGGAGTCAGCGAGCTTCCCCACCCGCGTGCACGGGAAGATCTTCGATTCCAACACGCCGAACCGCGAGACGCGCGTGTACCGCAAGCCGGTCGGCGTCGTCGGGGTCATCTCACCGTGGAACTTCCCGCTGCACCTGTCCCAGCGCTCCGTGGCTCCCGCGCTCGCGCTGGGCAACGCGGTGGTCCTCAAGCCTGCGTCGGACACCGCGGTCACGGGCGGCACCCTGATCGCCCGCGTCTTCGAGGAGGCCGGACTGCCCGCCGGCGTGCTGTCCGTCGTGGTGGGCTCCGGCTCCGAGATCGGTGACGCCTTCGTCACCCACCCCGTGCCGCGCCTGATCTCCTTCACCGGCTCCACCGCCGTGGGCAAACAGGTGGCCGCGAACGCCGTCACCGGGGACACCATCAAGAAGGTGGCGCTCGAGCTCGGCGGGAACGCGCCGCTCGTGGTGCTCGACGACGCCGACCTCGACGCAGCGGTCGACCAGGCCGTGCTCGGCGGCTACCTCCACTCCGGGCAGATCTGCATGTCGGTGCAGCGCGTGATCGTGGACGAGTCCGTCTACGACGAGTTCCTGCCCAAGTACGAGGGCGCGGTGAAGGCGCTCAAGGTCGGCGACCCTGCTGAGGAGGGCGTCCTGGTGGGGCCGATCATCAACGACTCCCAGGTCGAGAGCCTCAGGAAGAAGATCGCGTCGGCGGAGGCGGACGGTGCCCGAGCGCTCGTGGGCGGCGAGATCCAGGGCCGTGTGGTGCCGCCTTTCGTCTGGGTGGACGCCACGGCCGACATGGACATCGCGCGTGAGGAGATCTTCGGCCCCATGACGGTGGTGCTCAAAGCCCGTGACGAAGCCCATGCGCTCGAGCTGGCCAACGACCACGAGTACGGCCTCTCCTCGGCCGTCTTCACGCAGGATCTGGACCGCGGGCTGCGTTTCGCGGACGGACTGGCGGCGGGCATGAGCTTCATCAACGAGATGACCGTGCAGGACGAGGCCCACGTGGCCTTCGGCGGCGCACGGAACTCGGGGCTCGGGCGCTTCAACGGCGAGTGGGCCATCGAGGAGTTCACGACCGACCACACGATCGGCGTGACGCGCCTGGGCTGACCCAGACCGGCTACGCGCAGACCCCCTGCTGAGTGACGAGCCCTGCGATATGGCCCCTAAAACCCGCGGGTAGGGGCCATATCGCAGGGCTCGTCACAGGGGGGTGGGTGGAGCGGGCTGGACAGTCTCCTGCACAGGTGCGTGCGGCCGGGCCGTGGTCCACAGGTCGGACTCCGCGCGCTCCACGGGAGAGCGCGGAGCACCAGCCTGATCGCATGCCGCGACCCCTCGCTCCTCTCGCCACATCGCTTCCTACGATCCTGACCGTCCCGGAGGGCAGAGCGGCCGGCCTGAGCCGCGCCCGGCTCCGCGCACCGGACCTGGTCGCGATCGGCCACGGCCTGCGCATGAGCCGGGATGTCGAGGCCACGTGGACGGACTATCTGCGCGCCGTCCAGTCGCTGAACCCCTCGGGGGTGTTCTCCCACGCCACGGCCGCGCGGATCTGGGGGATGTGGATCCCGGGCCGGCTGCTCGAGGATCCGCGGGTCCATCTCGCGAAGGAGCGCGGCCGCGGAGGACGGACGAGTCGGTCGGGCCTGGTCATGCACCAGCTCCAGCCGGACGCACCCGTGATCGAGTACCGGGGTCTGCGTCTGACCGCCCCCGCCTGGACCTGGGTGGACCTCGCCCATCACCTCTCTGTCGAGGACCTCGTGGTCGCTGGGGACAGCCTGCTGCCGTCACCGCACGGGGCGGAGGCGCGCCGTCTCGGTCACCTACCTGCCCGGGCCACCACGGTGGAGCAGATGCGGCGTCTCGCGCACGCACGGAAGAACGTCCGCGGCATCGTGCGGGCCCGCGCCGTACTGGACCTGTTGCGCACGGGCGCGGACTCTCCGCCGGAATCGCGGCTACGGCATCGGCTCCACGAGGCGGGATTCCCCGAGCCTCAGGTGAATCCCCCGATCCGCTTGAGCTCCGGGGAGACGGTCCGCGTGGACCTGGCCTGGGAGGAACTGCGGCTGTGCCTCGAGTTCGACGGCGACCAGCACCGTACGGATCGGGCTCAGTGGCAGCGGGATCGGGCGCGCAGGCGCGGTCTTGAAGCCGATGACTGGGCCGTCACCTGGGTCGCGGGCGAGGTCTTCACACGCGGTGGCTGGCCCCGCTTCGTCGGGGACCTGTCCCGTCTCATGCGTCGCCAGGCCACCCGTCGCGGCGCGGTGCTGCCGCCGGGACTGCCGGGGGAGTGAGGCGGCGGCGCGCGCCGGCGTCGTGGTCTGCCATCACGGGACGACGAGCCCTGCGATATGGCCCCTAAAACGCCCCGGAAGGGGCCATATCGCAAGGCTCGTCGCAAGAACCGCCCCGCCTCACCGCTTCCGGTACAGCCCCTTCTTCTGGAACTTCGGCTCGCTCGTCACGAGCATCCCCAGGGACCGGAAGATGCCCTCGTCCACGGAGCCGAGGATCGTCGTCGTGTGCACGTCGCAGCCCTCGAGGCTCGCCAGCTGCTCGACGGCCGCCTTCGCGTTCTCGTCGGTCGCCGCGGACACGGACAGCGCGATCAGCACCTCGTCCGTGTGCAGCCGCGGGTTCTTGGAGCCCAGGTGCACGGTCTTGAGCGTCTGGATCGGCTCGATCGAGGCGGGGGAGAGCAGGTGCACGTCGTCCTCGATGCCGGCCAGCACCTTGAGGGCGTTGAGCAGCACCGCGGCGGAGCAGCCCAGCAGCTCCGAGGTCTTGCCGGTCACCAGGGTGCCGTCCGCCAGCTGCACGGCCGCGCCGGGCTCGCCGGTGCGCTCGGCCACCAACTGCGCGGCACCCACCACCGGGCGGTCCTCCGAGCTCAGGCCCAGCTTGGACATCACCAGGGCCACGCGCTCGGACTCGGTGTCGTCCGCGCCCTCCAGGGCCTCGTTGACCTGAGCCTTGTAGTAGCGCCGGATGATCTCCTGCTTCGCGGCCTCCTGGCACACCTCGTCGTCCACGATCGCCGCGCCGGCCATGTTCACGCCCATGTCCGTGGGGGACTTGTACGGGGTGGTGCCCGTGACCTTCTCCAGCAGCGCGGACAGCAGCGGGAACACCTCGACGTCGCGGTTGTAGCTCGTCACCCGCTCGCCGTACTCGGCCAGGTGGAACGGGTCGATCAGGTTGATGTCGTCCAGGTCCACGGTGGCGGCCTCGTAGGCGGCGTTCACCGGGTGCTCGAGCGGCAGGTTCCAGATGGGGAACGTCTCGAACTTCGCGTAGCCGGCCGGGATGCCCCGCTGCCGATCGTTGTACACCTGGCTCAGGCACGTCGCCAGCTTGCCGGAGCCCGGGCCGGGGGCCGTCACGACGACGAGGTCCCGCGTGGTCTCGGACCACTCGTTGGCGCCGAAGCCCTGCTCCGAGACGATCGTGGACATGGCGTGCGGGTAGCCGGGGATCACGCGGTGGCGGGCCACCTTCAGGCCGAGGCGCTCGAGCTTCTCGAGGAACGCCAGCGCACGGTGGTTGGCGTCCTCCAGCTGCGTGACCACCACGTGCTCCACCAGGAACCCGCGCTCCCGGAACACGTCCACGAGGCGCAGGACGTCGTCCTCGTACGTGATGCCCAGGTCCGCGCGGACCTTGTTCCGCTCGAGGTCCTTGGCGTTGAAGCACACCAGGATCTCGGTCTCGTCCTTGATGCGGTCCAGCATCGCGATCTTGTTGTCCGGGGTGAAGCCGGGCAGGACGCGGGAGGCGTGCAGGTCGTCGAAGAGCTTGCCGCCCATCTCCAGGTACAGCTTCCCGCCGATCTGGCGGCGGCGTTCCTGGATGTGCTGGGACTGGAGCTCGATGTACTTCGCGCGGTCGAATCCGACGCGGTGGAGGGGGCCGGAGGCCGCGGCCTCCGTGGTCGTGCTGGCGGGGCGGGCGGTCTCATGCGTGCCGGTCATGGACTCTCAGCATAGACCCGTCCGCGGGGTGCGCGTGCGCGGCCCGGCGTCGGGCCCACCGCATCCCTCAGTCCCTCGGGTCCTCCGGGTCGTCCGCGATCCAGTCGTGCTCGGGGTCGTCGAAGCTGCGCGTGCGCCCGGTGCGCAGGTCGGTGACGTCCATGACGCCGGTGCCGCGGTCCAGGCGCACCTGCTGGTGTGAGGCGGGGTCGACGACGGTGATCGTCTGGGTCTGCGGGTCGTAGTCGTCCACCCGCACCTGGTCCTCGTACTCCTGCCGCGGGCCGTAGGACCCGTGCGTGTCGTCGTCGGGGAAGGCGGGGGCGCCGGGGGAGCGCAGCCGGCGCTCGAGGGTGCGCTCCACCCGGCGGGCGGCCGCCTCCTGCGCCTGCGTGGCCAGGCGCCGCAGACGTTCGAGGGACTCCTTGTCCTGGGAGATCTCCGCGCCGAAGAACCGCCACTGGTAGCGGTAGGCGATCATCCGCACCGCGAAGATCAGGAACGCGATGAGGAAGCCCGTGAACGCGTTGAGCGCGCCGTTCATCGCCACCACGGTCGCCAGCACCGCGCCCAGGAACGTGGGGAGCACGTAGACGCCGCGGGGGTCGAAGATGGACGGGACCTCGTTGGCGACGATGTCCCGCAGCACGCCGCCGCCCAGCGCCGTGACCATCGCGATCACCACCGTGGACACCGGGTGCACGCCCATCGAGTGCGCCAGCAGCACGCCGGACACCGTGAACAGGGCGAGCCCGGCGGCGTCGAACAGGGTGATGGTCAGGTTCAGCCGATTCGGGTGGATCACCTTGACGTACACGAGCAGGGACACCAGCACGGGCGGGGCCAGGTAGACCGGGTTCTCCAGGGACGCGGGCAGACCGCGGTCCAGCAGGATGTCCCGCGTGAAGCCGCCGCCCAGGCCCGCCAGCAGGGACAGCGCCATCGAGCCCACCAGGTCGAACTGCTTGCGCGCCGCCAGCAGCGCCCCCGAGGTGGCGAAGAAGAAGATCCCGATCAGGTCCAGGGTCGTGAGCAGCCACGGGACGTCGGTGAGGGTGGCGAAGAACTGCTGCACGTCCACGGCGGCTCCTTCCGTCGGGTCCGGGGATTCACCGGCCATTGTCCCGTGCGGCCCGCGCAGTGGCTCGTTTGTTCACCCGGGTGTCCCCGGAGGTGTGACGTCTTCGTCGGTTCCGGGCGTCTCCTCGTTCGCCGGGGGGCCGTCCTCGCCGGGGTCGGCGGGCGGCCCGTCCCTGCCCTTGCGGTCGCGGATGTCCGGCACGGGCGGCTCGTCGTGCGGATCCAGGCGCTGGCGCTGGGTCTCCCCCGAGATCTCGGCCCCCGGGGCGAGCCACTCCCTGCGCAGCGACACCACGCGCAGCACGAGCACGAGCACCATCACCGCCGCCGAGGTCAGCGGGCCGAGGAGCTCCGCCTGGCCGAGGGCCGCCGTCGTGCCCGCGCCGAGGATGGCCGGCAGCGCGTACCAGCCGCGCCCGCCGAACACGGCGGGCGGTTCCCCGGCGACGACGTCGCGCAGGATGCCGCCGCCGACGGCGGTCACCAGGCCCAGCACCGCGGCGGCGACCGGGCTCAGGCCGGCGAGCAGGGCGATGCGCGTGCCCACCACGCAGTACACGGCCAGGCCGATGGCGTCGAAGGCCATGACGGCGTGGTGGCCGCGCTCGCCGTCGAAGATCCGGAGGAACACCGCCAGCGACGCGACCGCCGGCAGGATCAGGTACCAGGGGTTGTCGAAGGCCGCGGGCACGTCCCGGCCGACCACGAGGTCCCGGACGACACCGCCGCCCGTGCCCACCATGAGGGCCAGCAGCAGGGAGCCGACGATGTCGTAGCCCTTGCGCACGGCGAGGACGGCGCCCGAGATCGCGAAGAAGAACACGCCCACGAGGTCCACGGCGGTGATCGCCGCGGTGATCGCGTCGGCGAGCTCGCCGTGCGCGTCGATCGGCTCGGGCACGTCCCGTTCGAGTTCGGCGGGGTCCTTGGGGGCGGCGGACAGCAGCCACACGGGGAGAAGTGGAAGCAGCACCCGCCCATCGTCCCCCGTCAGGCGGCCCGGGTCAGTCCTGCGCGGGGCCGAACTCCTTGGCCAGCTCCGCCGCCACGCCGGTGTACCCGGCCGGGGTCAGCTCCAGCAGGCGCGCCTGGGCCGCCTCCGACAGGCCGAGGCCCTGCACGAACTCGCGCATGCGCGCCCCGTCCACGCGGTGGCCGCGGGTCAGCTCCTTGAGGCGCTCGTAGGGGTTGTCCATGCCCTCGACGCCGGCGATCGCCTCGGCGCGCATCACGGTCTGGACGGCCTCGCCGAGCACCTCCCAGTTCGTGTCGAGGTCCTCGGCCAGCACGGGCTCGGCCACCTGGAGCTGGCCCATGCCCTTGGTGACGTTGGTCAGGGCGAGCACCGAGTGGCCGAGGGCCACGCCGATGTTGCGCTGCGACGTCGAGTCCGTGAGGTCGCGCTGCCAACGGGACTCCACGAGGGTGGCGCCCAGCGAGTCGAGCAGGGCGCAGGAGAGCTCGAGGTTGGCCTCCGCGTTCTCGAAGCGGATCGGGTTCACCTTGTGCGGCATGGTGGAGGAGCCGGTCGCGCCGGCCACGGGGATCTGCGCGAAGTAGCCGATGGAGATGTAGCTCCACACGTCCACGCAGAAGCCGTGGAGGATCCGGTTGAAGCGCGCGACGTCGGCGTACAGCTCCGCCTGCCAGTCGTGGGACTCGATCTGGGTGGTCAGCGGGTTCCAGGTGAGGCCGAGGTGCTCCACGAAGGACCGGGAGAGGGCCGGCCAGTCCGCGTCCGGGGCGGCGGCGAGGTGGGCGGCGTAGGTGCCGGTGGCGCCGTTGATCTTGCCCAGGTACTCCTGGCCGGCGATGCGCCGGGTCTGGCGGGTCAGACGGTGCACGAACACGGCCATCTCCTTGCCCAGCGTGGTGGGCGTGGCCGGCTGGCCGTGCGTGCGGGAGAGCATGGGGGTCTCGGCGGCCTCGGCGGCCATCGCGGAGACGGTGGCCACGGCGGCGCGGGCGGCCGGCAGCCAGACCTGCTCGACGGCGTCGCGCACGCCCACCGCGTAGGCGAGGTTGTTGATGTCCTCGGAGGTGCACGCGAAGTGCACGAGCGGCTTCAGCCGGCCCAGGCCCAGCCCCTCGAGGCGGTCGGCGATGAAGTACTCGACGGCCTTCACGTCGTGCACCGTGACCTTCTCGGTGGCCGCCAGCTCGGCCACGGACTCCGCGTCGAAGTCCGTGACGATCGCCCGCAGGCCCGCCTGCTGCTCGGCCGTGAGCGGCTCGAGACCCGGCAGCACGCGGTGCTCGGCCAGGTGGATGAACCACTCGACCTCCACGTGGATGCGGTTGCGGTTCAGCGCCGCCTCGGACAGGTGCTCCACGAGCGGCTCCACCGCCGCACGGTAGCGGCCGTCCAGGGGGCCGAGGGCGATGCCGGCCTCGGCGAGGGAACGGCGGTGGGCGGTGGACGCGGGCGCGGGCTGCGAGGTCATGGCCCCCATTCTGGCAGGCGCCGCGGACGCCCGACGAAGGCGACGACCGGGTCCGTCCTCGACCGCGACGGGGTGGCGAGTGCAACATCGAGTGCAACATGCGGACGCGCCCGGTGGCCCGGGGCGCGGCGGACCTACCGTGGCTGACGTCGCCGTCGCCCGGCGTCGGCGTGCCGAGAGGGATGAGGAGACCGAGATGACGGAACGGACCGGGCAGGCCCACGAGGCCGGGACGATCGACCGGCTGATGGCCGGGTGGGTCGCCGACGTCGAGACCCCGGACGCCTGCGCCGCCCACCTGCTCTGCGACCGCTGGCCGGCCGACGCCGTGGCGTTCCGGTTCGTGGCGGAGGACATGTCCGCCGTCGACCTCACCTTCGGCGAGCTGGCCGACCGCTCCCGCCGCCTCGCCACCGGCCTCGCCGCCCGCGGCGTCACGCGCGGCGACCGGGTCCCCGTGATGATGTCCAAACGGGAGGAGCTCGTCATCACGCTGCTGGCCCTGTGGCGGCTCGGCGCCGTGCACGTGCCGCTGTTCACCGCGTTCGCCGCGGGCGCCGCGCGGATGCGCATCGAGGGCGCGGCGGCGCGGCTCGTCGTCGCCGAGCCCCGCCAGGCCGAGAAGCTCACGGACATCCCGGGCATCGAGATCATCCGCACCGGCCCGGAGTGGGACGCGCTCGCGGACTCCGCGCCGCTGGCCGAGGACGTCGCCGTCGGCGGGGACGGGCCGATCGCCCTGCTGTTCACCTCCGGCACCACCGGCCGCCCCAAGGGGGTGCCCGTGCCGCTGCGCGCGGCCGCCGCGTTCGCCGTCTACCTCACGTGCGCGGTGGACCTGCGCCCCGAGGACCTGTTCTGGAACGCGGCCGACCACGGCTGGGCGTACGGGCTGTACTACGGGATCGTCGGCACGCTGGTGCTCGGGGCGACCTCGGTGCAGTACCGCGGCGCCTTCTCCCCGGCGACCATGGTCGAGGTGATCCGCTCGCAGGGCGTCACGAACCTCGCCGGCGCCCCCACGATGTTCCGCGCGCTGGCCAAGGCCGGGGAGGTCACCGAGGACGCCCCGCTGCGGCTGCGGCGCGTGTCCACGGCGGGGGAGCCGCTGCCGCCGTCCGTGCTCGAGTGGGGCCGGGCGGCCCTCGGCACGGAGATCCGCGACCACTACGGCCAGACCGAGCTGGGCATGGTCATCTGCACCCCCGCGCACCCCGAGCTGGCCGCGCCGCCCCGCCCGGGTTCGATGGGTGTGCCCCTGCCGGGGATCGCCGCCCAGATCCGGGACGGGCAGATCGCGATCGACGCGGCCTCGCCCCTGTTCTGGTTCCCCGGCTACCTCGGGGAGCCGGAGAAGACCGCGGAGCGTTTCACCCCGGACGGGCGCTGGTACCTGACCGGGGACACCGCCCGGCAGGACGACGACGGCTGGTTCTTCTTCTCCTCCCGGGACGACGACGTGATCCTCGCCGCCGGGTACCGGATCGGCCCGTTCGACGTGGAGTCCGTGCTCATCGACCACCCGCGGGTGCAGGAGGTCGCCGTCGTCGGCCTGCCGGACCCGGAGGGGGTGCGGGGCGAGGAGGTCGTGGCGTTCGTGGTGCCCGCCGGGGCCGTCGCGGACCCGGACGCCCTGGCGGCCGAGCTGCAGGCGAAGGTCCGCGACGAGTACTCCAAGCACGCCTACCCGCGCCGGGTGCACTTCGTGGACCGGCTGCCCAAGACCCCCTCCGGCAAGCTGCAGCGGTTCCTGCTGCGCCAGGGCGCCGCCGACTGAGTCAGCGGTGCACGAGCCGCAGGAACGCGCCGATCATCGGCAGGTCCTCGGGGCGGGTGGGCAGCGCGTCCGCGAGGGCGGGGGAGTGGACGAGGTAGGCGGCCCACTGCCCGCGCGAGATCGACACGTTGAGCCGGTTCCGGTTCAGGAGGAAGTCCAGCCCGCGCGGCACCTCCTGCGGTGAGGACGCCGCCATCGTCAGGATCGCGACGGCGGCCTCCCGGCCCTGGAACTTGTCCACGGTGCCGACGGTGGTGCCCTCGAGACCGGCGGCGTCGAGCGCCTCCCGGACCGTGGCGACCTGCGCGTTGTACGGGGCCACCACGATCACGTCGGACGGCTCGAGCGGCCGGCCGGGGTCGTCCGGGCCGGTGGACCAGGTGCGGCCGAGCAGTGACCGGATGATCTCGACGACGGCCGCGGCCTCCTCCGGCGAGGACACCGCGTTGCCCGTGTGGGAGACCGGCCACGGGTGCAGCCCGGGCTCCACGCCGTCGAGCCGGCGGGCGTCCGTGACGTCCTCCTTCGCGCCGAGCTCGCCGGCGTAGGAGAGCGTGGAGACGGCCTCCGTCAGCGCGGAGTGCATACGCCAGGAGGTGTCCAGGAAGAAGCCGCGGTCTGCGCGCAGCACCGGCTCGTCGGCGGCCAGCCAGCTCAGCGCGGCCTCGCCAATCGGCTGGGGGTGGGTCCCCTTGGTGACCTGCGGCAGCTGCTGGGGGTCGCCGAGCAGGAGCACAGTGCGGGCCATGGCCGCCGCGGCGAGGGTGTGCGCCAGGGAGAATTGCCCGGCCTCGTCGATCACCAGGAGGTCGAACTCCTGCACGTCCTCGTGCGCGAAGGTCCAGGCGGTGCCGCCGACGACGTGGCCGGGGAGGCCGATGTACGGCTTGGCGTCCGACACCGTGGCCCAGGGGCGCTCGGGCGCGTCCTTGCCGCGCTTCTCCGCCTTGAGCACCTGTTTCTTCGGCACCCCGATGGACACGAGCTTGCCCAGGAAGTTCTCCACCACGGCGTGGGACTGGGCCGTGACGCCCACGCTCCACCCGCGTTCGAGCAGGGCCTTCACGGCGTGGCTCCCCACGTGGGTCTTGCCCGTCCCGGGAGGGCCCTGGACGGCGACGTAGGAGCCCCGCGCGGACTCGAGCGCCTCCACGAGCGCCTCCCAGCCCTGGCGGGCGGGAGCGGGCGCGGAGTCGCCCTCGCGCAGCTCGGTGGAGATGGCCGCCAGGGGGCGGCCGGCGGTCGCCGGGGGGCGGCGCGCCAGGATGTCGAAGGCGGCCGTGGACGGGGCGGCGGCGTCGCCTCCCGATCCCGGCAGACCGCCGGCCTGCACCGCGGTCCGGGCGCGCTCGCGCAGGCGCTCCTTGAGCTTGTCCGTGTTCACCACCGTGTGGGCGAACGCCGCCATGGGCAGCTCCGAATGCTGCTCCACGTCCTGCGTGGGGATCTTCTCCCGCAGCAGCACCACGGAGCTGCCGTCCGGGCGGTCCTCGACGTCCTCCACGACGGCCTTGGCACCGACCCAGCGCACCGCGTTGGGTTGGAGGAGGTCGCGGCGGTCCGCCGGGACGTCCTCGTACACCGTGATGGCCTCGGCTCCGGGCTGCAGCGAGCTCCCCGGCTCCAGGGTGCCGGTCATCCGCAGCACCCGCTGGAAGGTCCGAGCGCCCTTGGGTCGGTGCCAGTCCTCGGCCACGTCCACGCGGTCCGCCACGACGTTGGCGCGGGCGTCCTGCCACTCATCCGGCGGGGAGATGCCGCGGTCGAAGAAGGCCCACCACACGGGTTTGTCCTCGCGCTGGTAGAAGCCCAGCCCGGCGGCGAGCAGGGCCACGCCGCGCTGCTCGTCGTCCAGGACGGCGTCCGCGTCGTCCGCGGTGGGCAGGAGGCCCAGGAGGTCCGCCTCCAGGCGCGCGTCCTCGCCCTCCAAGGCGGGGGCGGGCTCGACGAGGTGCTCATCGTCGTCGGGCCGGGGTGCCGTGGCGCCGTGCTCGGCGGTGCGCCCCACCTGCTCCAGCAGCCAGTCCCGCAGCCGCGCCGTGGAGACGCAGTCGTACCGGTTGTAGTCCTCGATGTCGGCGCGGATCGCCCTCGCGACCTCGGTGTCCCCGGCCTCCATCGCGGCGACGTACCGGTGGTACTCGGTGACGCTGTCCGCCGCCGTCGTGACGCCGTCCTCCGCCCGGTGCTCCGCCCCCATGTAGAGGGGCTCCAGCTTCTTGATGGAGTAGCTCGGCACACCGGCCCGCAGGGCGGCGCGGACCGTGGAGTAGAGGTCCACGAACAGCCCCGCGCGCAGCCAGTCGTCCAGCTCGCGCTCGCCCACGCCGTGGCGCACGGTCAGGCGTTTCAGCGCGGTGACCTCGTACGCGGCGTAGTGGTAGATCCGCATCCCCGGGTGGGCCGCGCGCCGCGCCTCCACGAACGCCACGAACTGCTCGAGCGCCGCCCGCTCGGCGGCACGGGTGTCCGCCCACAGACCCGTGAACCGGAAGTCGGCCGAGGCGGTGCGCGCGGTGTCCCCGCCCGGCGCCTCGACCCAGCCCCACAGGTACTCGAGGCCCTCCATGCTCCCGTCCGCGGAGACCCACAGCGGGTCCCCCTCGAAGTCGAAGAAGACGTCTCCGGCGTCCGGCACGGGCAGCCCCGCCACGGCGCGCGGGTCCACGATCCGATGCGGCGGCAGCCCGTCCGCCCCGGCCGGCTCCAGCTGGATCGCCGCCTGTTCCCGCAGTGCCTCCCACGTGCGGCGGGCCATGCCCTCCGGCGGTGCGACGGACGCCGCGAGCTGCTCGATGGTCGTGATGCCGGCCTCGCGCAGCCGGGTGCGCTGCAACCGCGTGGCCCCCGCCGTGAGCAGCACGTCCCGGTGCTCGGCGACGGCCTCCTCGCACGCCTCGCATGCGCCGCAGACGCTCAGGCGGTCGTCGCCCCAGCGGGCGGGCTCCCCGGCGGCCACGTGATCCTGCAGCAGCGCCTCCAGCCGGGCGCGCTGGTGCCGGTACACCGGGATCACCTCGTCCAGGTCCGCGACGTGCCGGGAACCGTCCCCGAGCCACAGGCTGCCCTGCCGCGCCCGCGGCACGCCCATGCCGTCCAGCAGGTCCGCGTACGCGGCGATCTGCAGCAGCGCCGTCACCCGCGCATGCCGGGCCAGCTTCGTGTCCACCACCTCGTACGCGCCCTCGGGGTGCTCCTCGTCCGTGCGGAGCACGAGGAAGTCGGCCAGGCCGCCGAACGCGCCGTCGTGCAGCATCCCCTGGAACACGACGGCGGGGCGCGCGGCCAACGCCGCCGCGGTGCGCTCGCGGGCGGCCTGTACGCCCTCGGGCGTGTAGCGCTCCGGGCGGGCGAGCCGGACCACCTGGTCCGCGCCGTGCTCCGCCTCGAGGCGCGCGAGCACGCGGGACTCGTGCTCGTCCCCGAGGCGGGAGACCCGCTCGAGGAACGCGTCCGCCACGCCGATCCGCGGGGCGCGCCCGAGCGCGGGGTCCACCGTCCCGCGCAGCCACCCGTAGGTGCACGTCGCGGCGGCGGTGATGTCCGAGGGGCTGAGCATGAAGGAGGCGCGGTCCGGCGCGAAGGTCACCATGCCGTCACCCTAGACAGCAGCTGCGGACACGATGGGCAGGGCCCGCGCACAGGGTCCCGGTGCGCCTCGCCCCGGCGGCGGCAGGGCGGGGCGCGTCACACACCGGACCGGACTTGACGTGGGTCACATCCAGAGAGTTACCTAATGATCGTTCAGTAATTCTCTGCGCCGCCGCGCCGGCGCGCCCGTGCCGGCAGGGAGGCCCGCCCATGACCGAGACCGCCCACCACCCCATGCTCGCGGAGGACCGCGTGGCACGGTGGCTCGGCGTCACCCTCGAGGCCGCCGAGAAGGACCACGCGCGCATCCGGATGACGCTCACCGAGGACCAGCACAACGGCTTCGGCCTGGCCCACGGCGGCGCCGTCTTCGCGTTCGCGGACACGTGCTTCGCGCTGACCTGCAACGACCCCGCCTCGGACGGCTCCACCCTCACCGTGGCCTCCGGCGTGGACGTCAACTTCCTCGCGGCCACCCGCGCCGGGCAGACCCTCGTCGCGGAGGGCCGCCTGGTCGCCGCCGCCGGCCGCTCGGCCGTCTACGACATCACCGTCACCACCGACGACGGCACCCCGGTGGCCGCCTTCCGCGGCCGCTCCCGCACCATCCCCGCCCCCGGACGCTGACCGACGGGCGCACCCGCCGGTGCGCCGCCGTCGTCGACCGCCGCCCGACCCCGCATCCCCAGGAGAACGCCATGCTCGAGGCCTCGATCCCCAACCCGTACACGCCGGCACCCCTGCCCGCCCCCGCCGACCGCGGGGCCCCGGACCCCGAGGAGACGATGAGCCGGGACCAGATCGAGGCGCTCCAGTTCGAGCGCCTCCGCTGGACCCTGCACCACGCCTACGAGAACGTGCCCGCGTACCGGGAGCACTTCGACGCGCACGGCGTCCACCCCTCGGACTTCACGGAGCTCGGGGACCTCGCCAAGTTCCCGTACACGGACAAGGAGTTCCTGCGGAAGAGCTACCCGTTCGGCGCGTTCGCCGCCACGGGCCCCGAGCTGCGTCGCATCCACGCCTCCTCCGGCACCACCGGCCAGCCCACCGTGGTCGGCTACACCGACGACGACCTGGCCACGTGGGCCACCCTCGTCGCCCGCTGCTTCCGCGCCGGCGGCATCCGCCCCGGTGACCGCGTGCACAACGCGTACGGCTACGGCCTGTTCACCGGCGGCCTCGGCGCCCACTACGGCGCCGAGCGCATCGGGGCGGCCGTGATCCCGATGTCCGGCGGGCAGACGGAGAAGCAGGTGCAGCTGATCACCGACTTCCAGCCGCGCGCCATCCTCTCCACGCCCACCTACCTGCTGACCATCGCGGACGGCTTCAAGAAGCTCGGCCTGGACCCCCGCGAGTCCTCCCTCGAGGTCGCGATCCTCGGCGCCGAGCCGTGGACCGAGGAGATGCGCCGCGAGATCGAGCAGACCTTCGACCTCGACGCCCTGGACATCTACGGCCTCTCCGAGGTCATGGGCCCGGGCGTGGCCGGCGAGTCCGCGGCCACCAAGGACGGCTCCCACATCTGGGAGGACCACTTCCGCCCCGAGATCATCGACCCGCTCACGGACGAGGTCCTCGAGACCGGCCGCCACGGCGAGCTCGTCTTCACCTCGCTCACCAAGCAGGCGCTGCCGATCATCCGGTACCGCACCCACGACCTCACCCGCCTGCTGCCGGGCACCACGCACCCGGGCCACCGCCGCATGGGCCGCATCACCGGCCGCTCGGACGACATGATCATCCTGCGCGGCGTGAACCTGTTCCCGTCGCAGATCGAGGAGCTGGCCCTCAAGGAGCCGGCCCTGTCGCCGCACTTCACCCTCGAGATCACCCGCCCGGACCGCATGGACCAGATGGCCGTGAACATCGAGCGCCGCGATCATGCGACCCTCGAGGAGGCCCAGGCCTGCGCCGCGCACCTGCGCATGGAGATCAAGACGAAGATCGGCTCCTCGTGCGTGATCAACGTGGTGGAGCCGGAGTCCCTGGCCCGCTCCTCCGGCAAGCTCAAGCGGATCTACGACCTGCGCGACCAGGCCTGATCCCGTCCCCGCGGCCGATGCCGACGCCGGCGTGCCCGGTAGAGTGGACCGGTGCGCCGTCGTCGTCGGCGTCCGCCCGCCCCCGAAGGAGCCCCGTGCCCCAGAGCAGCCCCACCCCGCGCCGCGGCCGGCCCGGCTATGACCGGCAGACGCTGCTGGCCGAGTGCGTCGAGCTCTTCAACCGGCACGGCTACGAGGCGACGTCCATGGGCATGCTCGCCACCCACCTGGGCATCTCCAAGTCCGCGATCTACCACCACGTGGAGTCCAAGGAGGCGATCCTCGACCACGCGGTGACGGAGGCGCTCGACGCCCTCGAGGCGTGCCTGGACGATGTGGTGGCCAGCGGGGCCGACGCCGGCGCGCAGGTCGAGGCGGCCATCCGCGGCACGCTCGGGGTGCTGGCGGAGAAGCAGCCCGAGGTGACCCTGCTGCTGCGCCTGCGCGGGAACTCGGCGGTCGAGGTGGCCGCCGTCGAGCGTCGTCGTGAGATCACCCGGCGCTTCGGTGACCTGCTCGAGGCCGCCCAGGCCGCGGGTGCGGTGCGCTCCGACGTGACCCCGCGCAACCTCGCCCGCCTGGCGCTCGGCATGATCAACTCGATCGTCGACTGGTACCGGCCGGATCGCGGCGTCCCCGGCCAGCAGGGACCGGGCCAGATGATCGACGCCGTCACGGGCGTGGTGCTCGGGGGTCTGCGGGGCTGAGGGTCCGCTGTCCTCAGCCCTCGCCGTCGAGCGCGGCGAGCACGTCGGCCACGATCGAGGCCGCACGGTCCTCGGCGTCCGCGGGCACCCCGCCGTCCGCGTCGGCCTGGGCCACGGCCACGGTGCGGGCGCCGTCCTGCACGGCCGTGAGGTGGGAGTAGACGGACCCCCCGGGGGCCGGGAGCGCCGTGTAGGCGGTGCCGCCCTCGTGCTCGGTCCGCGTCACGCTCTCCACGCCGAGCCCGGCCAGGTCCACCCCGGTGCAGGCCTGCCCCGCCGCTCGGGCGTCCTCCAGGGCGGCGCGGGCGGCCTCCTCCGTGGGGTACACGGTGACGCGCACGCCGAGCGGAGTGACCTCGGCGTCGGGGGACGCCGTGAAGGAGGGCGCCGGCGTCGAGGTGGGCCCGCCGCCGGTCGTGGCGGCCGTCTCCGGCTGGGCCGTGAGCCCCAGGTCCGCCGCCCCGGCCTCGGCGTCCCGCTCCAGGTCGGAGCGGGTGGCGTCCAGGCAGGCCTGCTGTTCCGCGCTGCGGGTGGAAGCCGGGCTCGCGCCGGCGTCGACCGCCTGCTCCAGGCCGGCGGCCCGCTGGCGCAGCTCCGTCTGCCGCTCCAGCGGCGAGGCGGCGCTCAGCCCCACCTCGGACCCCGGCCCCGCGGCCCGCTGCACGGCGGCCTGCACCGCCAGGGTCCGCTGCCCGTCCAGCGCGGGGGGCATCTCGAGGGACAGGCTGCCCGAGGCGGAGGCGCCGCCCGTGCTCGCCGTGGAGGCGCTGGCCGCGGGTGACGTGGGGGCCGTGGAGCTGCTGGCCGCGGGCGACGTGGACGCGGACGAGGCCGCCGTCGTCGTGGACGACGCCGACGAGGGGGCGGGGGAGGAGGGCTCCGCGCCGCCGCCGCCCGCGCACCCGGCGAGGGCGAGCGCGCCCACGGCGAGGGCGCCGAGCAGGGGGAGTCGGGAGGTCGTCATGGCCCGACTCTACGTGCGCTGTGACGGATGCCACAAGGAAGCGGCGGGGGCATGCGTCGGGGCCGCCCGATGCGTGGTGCGCACCGGACGGCCCCTGATCCGTCAGCGGAGGAGGTCAGCCGAGCGGGGTGTCCTTGTCGCCCAGGTTCCAGTCCTCCACCGGGCCGAGGTTCTCCCCGTCCGGCCCGTAGCGGTAGAAGCCCTGGCCGTCGGCCACGCCGCTGTGGCCCTCGGCGATGCTCTTCTCGAGCAGCTCAGCGAAGCCGAGCTGCCAGTCGACGCCCGTGTTGCGGGAGACGTTGGCGGCCACGTGGAAGCCCACGATGTCATAGGTCTGGAACGGGCCGCGCTCGTTGCCGGTGGCCACGCGCCAGGTGCGGTCGATGTCCGCCGGGTTGCCCACTCCGTGCATGTACAGCTTGGAGCCGGCCTGCAGCCACGGGATGAGCAGGGAGTTGAGGAAGTAGCCCGGGATCTCCTTGCGCACGTGCACGGGGACCATGCCGGTCTCCTCGGCGAACTGCAGGGCTCCCGCGACGGCCTCCGGCGAGGTGGCGGCGGTGCCCATGACCTCGGCGGTGTTCTGCGCCCAGATGCGGTTGGCGTAGTGCAGGGCCAGGAAGCGCTCCGGATGGCCGCTGGCGTCGGCGAAGTCCGAGGGCAGCAGGGAGGAGGTGTTCGTGGCGAACAGGGTCGTGGCGGGGGCGAGCTCGCCCACCTGGGCCCACACCTTGCGCTTGAGCTCCAGGTTCTCCGGGACGGCCTCGACCACGATGTCCGCATCCGCCAGGGCCTCGCCGAGGTCCGAGGTCGGCGTGATGCGGGCGATGGCCTCGTCGAAGCGCTGCGGGTCGTAGCCCTCCCCGAGGTCTGCTTCGTAGCCCTGGCGGATCCACGCCCAGCGGCGCTCGATCCCCTCGAGGGCGGCGGGGACGGCGTCGTAGGCCATCACCCTCTTGCCGTGGTACGCCGCCTGCATGATGATCTGCGAACCCAGCACGCCGGTGCCCAGCACGGCGACCTGCTCGAAACGGGTGAACTCGGACATGTGTGTCGACCTTCTTCTCTCGCGGTCCGAATGGGACGTACAGGTGAACGCCCCGGGCACGCTCCTTGTTCCCGGGGACGACGACGGGCCGCCCGGCGCGCAGCGGGCGCACGGGACGGCCCGTCGAAGCAGGGGGGCTCAGCCCTGGGAGGTCTCGGACGGGGCCATCGGCCAGGTCTTGGCCACGAGCGTCAGCACGTCGTACTGGGCGCAGAGCTCGTCCTTCTGGTTGTGGATCCGGCAGTCCCAGGCCACCTCGCCGTACTCGTCGCTCACGCGCGGGGTGATGCGCTTGGCCGTCAGGGTCACGCGGATGGCGTCGTCGTAGGTCACCGGCGTGATGAAGCGCAGGTTCTCCAGGCCGTAGTTGGCCAGCACCGGGCCCGGATCCGGGGCCACGAACAGCCCCGCGGCCCACGAGACCAGCAGGTAGCCGTGGGCCACCCGGCGCGGGAAGAACGGGTTGGCCATGGCGGCCTCCTCGTCCGTGTGGGCGTAGAACCTGTCCCCGGTCTCCTCCGCGAAGGCGGTGATGTCCTCCAGGGTGACGGTGCGCAGGCCGGAGGCGAACTGGTCGCCCACCGTCAGCTCGGCCAGGGACTTGTAGAACGGGTGCACGGCCGTGCCGGCCTCCACGTCCTCGCGCGTCACCGTGTGGGCCGCGGCGCCCTGATGCCACACGCCGGTGATGGCCGTGAGCATGTCCGGGGAGCCCTGGATCGCCGTGCGCTGCATGTAGTGCTTCACGGCGCGGACCCCGCCGAGCTCCTCGCCGCCGCCGGCGCGGCCGGGGCCGCCGTGGATCAGCACCGGCACGGGGGCGCCGTGACCGGTGGTGGTCGTGGCGGTCTGGCGGTTCAGGACGTGCACGCGGCCGTGGTGGGCGCCGATCCCGGCGGCGAACGCGCGGGCGGTCTCACCGTCGTTCGTGGCGACCGTGGCCACGAGCGATCCCGAGCCCAGGGCGGCCAGGGCCACGGCGTCGGCCACGTCCGTGTAGCCGATCACCGAGGTGACCGGACCGAACGCCTCGACGCTGTGCACCTCGGGGGTGCGCGCGTCCTCGAAGGTGAGCACCGTGGGGGCGAAGAACGCGCCGGACTCGGCGTCGGCGTCGCCGGTCGAGCCCTCGGGGCCGCCGAGGCGGACCTGACCGCCGGCGTCGACCAGGCGCTGCACCGCGCCGCGGACCTCGCCCTGCTGCTCCTTCGAGGCCAGGGCGCCCATGGTGGTGCCCTCGACGCGCGGGTCGCCCAGGACGACCTTCGCGGCCAGGCGCTCGGTGAGGGCGGCGGTCACGGCCTCGACCCGGTCCTGCGGGACGATCACCCGGCGGATGGCGGTGCACTTCTGGCCGGCCTTGACCGTCATCTCCTGGAAGACGACCTTCACGAACGCCTCGAACTCGGGGGACTCCGGGTCCGCGTCCGGGCCGAGGATGGCGGCGTTGAGGGAGTCGGTCTCCGCGGTGAAGCGGACGCCGCCCTCCTGCACGTTCGGGTGCTTCTTCAGCGTGGCCGCGGTGGCGGCGGAGCCGGTGAACGCGACGTGGTCGCGGTAGTCCAGGTGGTCCAGCAGGTCGCGGGCGGAGCCGGAGATCAGCTGGATCGAGCCCTCGGGCAGCACGCCGGACTCGAGCATCAGCTCGACGCACTTCTGCGTGACGTAGCCGGTGGGGGTGGCCGGCTTGACCACGGTGGGCACGCCGGCGACGAAGGCCGGGGCGAACTTCTCGAGCATGCCCCACACGGGGAAGTTGAAGGCGTTGATCTGCACGGCCACGCCCGGGATGCGCTGGTAGATGTGCTCGCCGATGAAGGAGCCGTCGCGGGAGAGGGGCTCCACGTCGCCGTCGATGATCACGGTGGAGTTCGGCAGCTCGCGGCGGCCCTTGCCGGAGAACGTGAAGAGGGTGCCGATGCCGCCGTCGACGTCGAAGGCGTGGTCGCGCTGCGTGGCGCCGGTGGCGAAGGAGACGTCGTAGAGCTCCTGGACGCGGGAGTTCAGGTAGAGCGCGAGCTCCTTGAGCTTGAGGGCGCGCTCGTGGATGGTCAGCTCGCCCAGGGCCTGCTGGCCGACGGTGCGGGCGTGCTCGATGGCGGCGGCCGTGTCGAGGCCGTCGGTGGAGACGCCGGTCAGGCGCGCGCCGGTGTTCGCGTCCGTCACGTCGGTGACCTTGGACGGGTGCGACGGCGTCCACCAGCTGCCGGCGACGTAGCTGGGGAGGATCTCCGGGAGGGAGGGGGCGGTGACGGTCACGGGGGCTCCTGGTGTCGGGGGCGCGGACGAGTCCCGACCGATCGGTCGGTTATTGCCCCTCACCCTAGCCGAGACGTGCATCACGCGGGAGGGGGAGCCGGGCCGGTGGCGCCGTCGTCGTGGGGAGGGGTGGGGTGGAGTCTGGCGGCGACCCGTGGCGTGGAAGCCCGCAGACGCGCCGCTATGGCCAGGACGTGGCGGCGTGTCTGCGGGCCTCGGCGGGGCGTCGTCCACAGATCCCGGCGGACGACGACGGCGGCCCGCCCGGATCGGGCACGCTCGGCGCATGCCCCGCTCGCCCGCGCCCCTGCCTCCGATGCGCTGCGGACTGGACGGCCTCCTCCGCGCTCCGACCGTGTTCTCGACCCCGGCCGCGCGCGAGGCGGGCGTGAGTGCGGCCCGGCTGCGGCGCGGGGACGTGGTCTCCCTCGGCTGGGGGCTCTGGGGCCTGCGCGGCGTCGAACCGGACCCCATGGACCATCTGCGGGCACTGCAGGATCTGCACCCCGAGGGCGTGTTCAGCCACGTCACGGCCGCCCGGGTGCTCGGCCTGTGGCTGACCGGGCCGCTCGCCGCCGACCGGTCCGTGCACATCGCGACCCCGCGCGGCCACGGCACCGCGTCGAGCCGGGCCGGGATCCGCTCACACCGCCTCCGCGCCGACGCACCGGTGCGGATCGTGGACGGGGTGCGCGTGACCGCACCGGGGTGGATCTTCGTGGACCTCGCCGCGCAGGCCGGGCCGCTCGACCATCTCGTCGCGCTGGGGGACAGCATGGTGCGGACCGCCCCGACGGAGGCCCGCCGCCGTCGGCTGCCTCCCGGGGTGACGGACGTGGCCGAGCTGCGCGCCGCCGTCGAGGAACGCGGACGGGTGCGCGGGATCCGTGCGGCCCGGGAGGCGCTGGAGCTCGTGCGCCCCGGGGCCGACTCGCCGCAGGAGAGCCGACTGCGGGCGCGGCTCGTCCTGGACGGCGTCCCCGAGCCCGCAGTGAACCCGTGCATCCGCCTCGCCACGGGACAGCGGCTCCGCGTCGATCTGGTGTGGGCGGAGGCCAAGGTGGCCGTCGAGTACGACGGCGATCAGCACCGCACGGATCGCCGGCAGTGGCGTGAGGACCGCGAGCGGGACGCGGCCCTGCGCGCGGAGGGGTGGGAGGTGATCCGGGTGACCGCCGACGTGTTCCGGCCAGGGCACTGGGAGCTCTTCGTGCGGCAGCTGCGGGGCCTGGTGGCCGCGCGGACCCCGCCGGGCCGAGTGCCGCCGTCGTGGATCTGACCCGCCCAGGCCCGCAGACGCGCCGCTACGGCCAGGACGTAGCGGCGCGTCTGCGGGCCTCGGCGAGAGGGGCGGGAGCCTCGGGCCGGCGTCGGCCCCTGCCCCTCGTCTCCGGACCGGCGTAGAATCGAGCACCGGTCCTCTCGGACCCGACCCACCCCCTCATCCGGAGAGTTCTGCCGCATGCTGCGCACCATGTTCCACGCCAAGATCCACCGGGCCACCGTGACCCAGGCGGACCTGCACTACGTGGGCTCCGTGACCGTGGACCAGGACCTGCTGGACGCCGCGGACATCCTCCCCGGCGAGCTCGTGTCCATCGTGGACGTCACCAACGGCGCGCGACTGGAGACCTACACCATCGCGGGCGAGCGGGGCTCCGGCGTGCTCGGCATCAACGGCGCCGCCGCCCACCTGGTGCATCCGGGGGACATCGTCATCCTCATCGCCTACGGGCAGATGGACGACGACGAGGCTCGCAACTTCCAGCCCAAGGTCGTCCACGTGGACGCGGACAACAGGATCGTGGAGCTCGGCGTCGACCCCGCCGACGGCCTCCTCGACGGCCTCTCCCGCCCGCCGCTGTCCCGCGAGTGGAACGAGGCCCAGGCCGAGCTCTGAGCCGGCCGGGGCGCCGGGCCGTCATGGACGAGACGTTCGAGCGGGATCAGCGGTCGGCACGGCCTTCGCCCCGAGCGCCCGACGCGCGGAGCGCATCGCGGCCGCATGGCTGAGGCCCATCGCGGTGCGGGCGCCCGGCACGCGGGCCACGGCGCGCATCCACGGCGAGGTCAGCACCACCTCCTGCTCCCACGCCACGATGCAGCGCGGCGCGTGTCCGGCCGGGGCGCCGTCGTCGTGGACGGTGACCCGCACGGTGCCCGTCAGGTCCCCGCTCAGGCGGGCGACCAGAAGGCCGCGGGCGCGGTCGTCGATGAGACGCTCCATCGTCAGACGCACCGGCACGAACCCGCGCAGCCGGACGGCGGCGCGGTCGGGGCCCAGGCGACGGACGCGCGGGACGGCCGGCCACCAGCGTGGGTAGCCGGCCGGGTCGGCGAGCAGGGCCAGCACGGACCGGGCGTCCGCGGGGACGGCCCAGCGGTGGGTGAAGCGGAAGGGGCGGTCGACCGACATCAGGCCCGGCCGAAGGTCTCGGGGTCCACGGGGCGCCGGGTGCGGGGGAGCTTCGCGACGACCAGCAGGTACGACTCCGTGACGAGGTCCCGGACGAGCTGCTCGTCGAGGTCCGGGTGCGCGGCCAGGCTGAGCCAGTGCCGCTTGTCCATGTGATAGCCGGGCGTGATCGCCGCGGGCAGGGCCGCGCGCAGCTGGGCGCCGTCCTCCGGGCGGGCCTTGACGTTCACGAGGCGGCGCCCGTCGTGGTCGATGAACACCACGAACAGCTTCCCCTGCACCTTCACGACCTCGGTGTCCGGGCCGAAGGGGTGCGACGCGGCGCTGCCCGGCAGCTCGAGGGCGCGGTCGCGGGCGACGCGCAGCAGCGTGGGCTCGTCCATGCCCGTCACGTTAGCCGCGCCGGCCCCGCACTTTCGAACGTGATATCGGGGGAATGGGCGCTTTCGAACGGGAGATAGGGCCTATCTCACGTTCGAAAGCGCTCGCCCCGGGGGCTCAGCGGTAGTCGAAGAAGCCCTTGCCGGACTTCCGGCCGAGCTCGCCGCGGGCCACCATGTCCCGCATGAGCTGCGGCGGGGCGAAGCGCTCACCCAGCTGGGACTCGAGGTACTCCGCGATGCCCAGGCGCACGTCCAGGCCCACGATGTCGGTCAGGGCCAGCGGGCCGACCGGGAACTTGTAGCCGAGCACCATGGCGGCGTCGATGTCCTCGGGGGAGGCCACGCCCTCCTCGACCATGCGGATGGCCTCGAGCGCGATCGCCACGCCCAGGCGCGACGAGGCGAAGCCCGGGGCGTCCTTGACGACGACGGGGGTCTTGCCGAGCCCGCGGACCCACTCGGTGGACAGGGCCTGGAGCTCCGCACCGGTCTGCTCGCCGATCACGACCTCCACGAGCTTCGAGGCGGGCACCGGGTTGAAGTAGTGCAGGCCGCAGAAGCGCTCGGGGCGCTGCAGATGCGTGGCGATCTCGTCGATGGACAGGGAGGAGGTGTTGCTGGCCAGCCAGGCGTCCTCGCGCAGGTGGGCCTCGACGTCGGTGAGCGCCTCGATCTTCACCTGCATGTCCTCGAACACGGCCTCGACCACGAGGTCGCAGCGGGCGAAGTCGGCGCGGTCCACGGTGACGGTCAGGCGCTGCGCCCACTCGTCCAGGTCGCCGTCGATCTTGCCGCGGTCCAGGGAGGCGGCCAGGTCGGCCTCGATGCGCTCCCTGGCGGCCTCGGCCGACCGCGGGTCGCGCTCGACGACGACCACCTCGGACGAGCCGGAGACGAGGAACGCGTGGGCGATGCCGCCGCCCATCCGGCCGCCGCCGAGGACGCCGACGACGGCGGGCACGGAGGACGGAGCGGTATCAGGGGTGTGCTGCTGATCGGTCATGTCAGTCCTCACTTCTTCTTGCGGTCCAGGAACGCCTGCATGCGCTCGAACTTGGCCTCGGACTCGAACAGGATGGCCTGCGCGATCTCGTCCACGTGGGGGTGGGCCTCGCGAGGGAGGTGGAAGACGCGCTTGGACAGCCGCACCGCCAGCGGGTCCTGCTGCGCGATGCGGTCGGCGAGGGCGTCGGCGGCGTCGAGGAGGGCGTCCGGCTCGTGCAGCTCGGTGACGAGCTTGAGCTCGAGGGCCTCCTGCGCGTCCAGGATCCGTCCGGCGAGCAGCAGCTCGAGGGCCACCGGCTCGCCCACCAGCTCCTTGAGCCGCCACTGGGCGCCCGCAGCGGCGGTGATCCCCAGACTCGTCTCGGGCTGGCCCATCTTCAGCGCCGGGGTGGCGATGCGGAAGTCGGCCGCGTAGGCCAGTTCCGCGCCGCCGCCGAGGGCGAAGCCGTCGATCGCCGCGATCACGGGCATGGGCAGCCGGTGGATGCGGTCGAAGACCTGCGAGTTCACGCCGCGCAGGGCGTCGTCGCGGCGGCGCTCGCGCAGCTGTCCGATGTCCGCGCCGGAGGCGAAGATGCCGGAGAACGTCCCCGGCTCGCGCTTCGACTCCACCTGCGTGCCCGAGATGATCAGGATCTTCGGCTCGCGTTCGAGGTGGGCGCAGAGCTCGTGGAACTCGTCGACCATGGTCTGGTCGATCGCGTTGCGCACGCCCGGGCGGTCCATGCGCGCGTGGACGCGGTCCTCGCGCTCCTCGACGCGCAGCGCCGAGAAGTGGCTGAAGTCGGTCATCTGCTCAGACCCTCTCGACGAGCATCGCGGAGCCCTGGCCCACGCCCACGCACATCGTGGCCAGGCCCCTGTCCGCGCCCTCGCGCTCCATCCGACCGAGCAGCGTGACCACGAGACGCGACCCCGAGGAGCCCAGCGGATGGCCCAGGGCGATCGCGCCGCCGTCGGCGTTGACGGTCTCCGGGTCCAGGCCGAGGCGCCGCATCGAGGCCAGGGACTGGGTGGCGAAGGCCTCGTTGAGCTCGACGGCGCCCAGGTCCGCCACGGACCAGCCGGAGCGCTCGAGGGCCTTCTCGGTGGCCGGGACGGGGCCCAGGCCCATGATCTCGGGGGCCAGGCCCGCCGAGGTGGACTCCACGACGCGGGCCCGCGGGGTCAGGCCGTACTTCTGCGCGGCCCGCTCGGAGACGACGAGGATCGCCGAGGCGCCGTCGTTGAGGGAGGAGGAGTTGCCGGCGGTGACCACGCCGTCCTTCTTGATGATCGGGCGCAGGCCGGCGAGCACCTCGGGGGTGGAGCCGGGGCGGGGGCCCTCGTCCGTGTCCACGATCGTCTCGGCGCCCTTGCGGCCCGTGACGACGACGGGCACGATCTCGTCCGCGAAGCGGCCGGCCTCGATGGCGGCCAGCGCACGCTCGTGCGAGCGGGCGGCGAAGGCGTCGGCGTCCTCGCGGGTGATGCCGTCCACCTCGCCGACCTCCTCGGCGGTCTCCGGCATGGAGAAGGTGAACTTCTCCCCGAACTCGCCGTCCGCGAAGCGCGGGTTCACGAAGCGCCAGCCGATCGCGGTGTCGAAGGCCGCGCCGGGCTTGGCGAACGCCGTCGTCGGCTTCTCCATCACCCAGGGGGCGCGGGACATCGACTCCACGCCGCCGGCCACGACGACGTCGGCCATCCCGGAGCGCACCATCGCGGTGGCGATGCCGATCGCGGACATGCCCGAGGCGCAGAGGCGGTTCACGGTGATGCCCGGGACGGTGTCCGGGAAGCCGGCCAGCAGCCAGGCCATGCGGGCGACGTTGCGGTTCTCCTCGCCGGCGCCGTTGGCGTTGCCGAGGATGACGTCGTCCACGACCGCCGGGTCGATGCCGGCGTAGAGGGCGAGGACGCCCATCATGCCGACGCCGATGATCGTCGCGCCGTAGCCGATCGTCGCGGTGACGAAGGTCGGCTTGATGAGGTCCTCGCGCACCGCGAAGAGCCGCTGGGCGATCGTCTGGTTGCCGATGGCGTAGGCGAGGACGGCCGCGATGTAGGGGGCGCCCTGGCCGAGGAAGGCCTCGGAGGAGAAGAATCTCGACTGCTGGGCGGTGAGGTTTCCGGCACCTTCGCGCAGCAGGTCGGGCCCGCCGAGCACGAAGAAGAAGGTCGGGACGAGGACGACGACGGCGAGGACCTCGACATCGAGGCGGCCATCGACGCGGCCACCGCGCATGTCGACGGCCGCACCGGGGTCCTCAACCGCGCCCTGGTGAGCCAGGTGTGGCTGGCGACGGCGCCGCGGCCGATGGCGGCCGCCGGCGGCCTGCCCGGCTTCGTGCTCGACCTGGTGCCCATCCAGGCCGTGACGACGGTCGAGGTGCTCCAGGGCGGCGTCTACGCCGTCCTGCCGACGAGCGCCT
>ERZ1023282.261-NODE-261-length-28237-cov-5.534277_pt1 | contig 28237 bp, 28 predicted proteins | sample MGYA00521262_ERZ1023282 | MGnify/ENA primary metagenome ERZ1023282 (study PRJEB32759, sample SAMN07749867) | skin metagenome | biome: transportation; feature: city; material: polyester macromolecule | host: Homo sapiens | place: Hong Kong:KT line | collected... | reverse complement strand
AGTTCCACATTATGTATAACTGTACCTATTGGTAAATCTTTTAATTTTAAAGCATTTCCAGGTTTGATTTCAGCAGTATCTCCTGCTAAAACTACATCACCTTTCTTTAGTCCGTTTGGTGCTAAAATATATCTTTTTTCTCCATCAACATAATGTAATAATGCGATATTTGCAGTTCTGTTTGGATCATACTCTACAGTTTTTACCGTAGCTTCAACGTTGAATTTGTTTCTCTTGAAGTCGATAATTCTGTATTTCTTTTTGTGTCCACCGCCGGTGTAACGCATGGTCATTTTACCTGTGTTGTTACGCCCACCTGATTTCTTAATACCAAAAGTCAAAGATTTCTCTGGCTTGTTGGTAGTAATTTCATCAAAATTGTTTACAATTCTGAATCTCTGTCCCGGGGTGATAGGTTTTAATTTTCTAACAGACATTACTATTATTTATAATTAATTATTAATTTGCAAAAACATCGATAACTTCACCTGCTTGAAGTTCTATAACTGCTTTCTTCAATTTGTTAGTTTTACCAACTTGAAGACCTTTTTTAGTGTATTTCATAGAAACTTTAGGAGCATAAATCATAGTCCTAACATTTGCTACCTTTACACCATAAGCTTCTTCTACAGCATTTTTAATTTGGATTTTATTCGCTTTAGTATCTACTAAAAAAGAATACTGCCCTCTCAAATCTGTAAGATAAGTCGCTTTTTCCGAAATGATTGGTTTAATAATGATTGACATGATTTATTTTCTTAAATTTTCTTGAAACTTCTCTACTGCACCTTCGAAGAATACTACCTCACCAGCGTTGATTAAATCATAAGAAGAAATTTCGTTATAATTCATCACTTTTGCTTTTGGTAAGTTTCTTGAAGATAAAAATACATTCTTGTTTGCTTCAGCAAGAATAAATAATGACTTCTTACCTTCCAAACCTAAAGCATTTACTACATTAACAAAATCTTTTGTTTTAGGAGTAGAGAAATTCAACTCTTCTAAAACTTTGATAGAATCTTCTCTCATTTTTTGAGAAAGAACAGATTTTTTTGCTAATCTTTTTAATGCTTTATTTAATTTAAATCTATAATCTCTTGGCTTAGGCCCGAAAACTCTACCTCCTCCTTTGAATACAGGTGACTTGATATCCCCGTATCTTGCAGAACCAGAACCTTTCTGTTTCTTCAATTTTTTAGTAGAAGCAGTGATTTCACTTCTTTCTTTAGACTTATGCGTACCTTGTCTTTGAGCCGCAAGATATTGTTTCACTTCTAAGTAAACCGCGTGCTGGTTAGGCTCGATACCAAAGATAGTATCGTCTAACTGTACCTTTCTTCCGGTTTCTTTTCCTGATGTATTTAATACTACTAGTTCCATTTCTTGATAATTACATAAGAATTTTTAGCTCCCGGAACAGCACCTTTTACTATTAAAAGATTTTGTTCTTTATCTACTTTTAACACTTGAAGGTTTTGAACAGTAACCTGCTCACCTCCCATTCTACCAGCCATTCTCAAGCCTTTGAAAACTCTTGATGGATCTGAACCCGCACCGATAGAACCTGGAGCTCTCAATCTATTGTGCTGCCCATGAGTCTGCTGCATTACACCACCAAAACCATGTCTTTTAACAACACCTTGGAAACCTTTACCTTTTGAAGTTCCTGTTACATCAACAACATCACCAGCTTCGAATGTATCGACAGTGATTTCTGCTCCTACTTCCAAGCCTTCAATGTTTTTGAATTCACGAATGAAGCGCTTAGGAGCTGTGTTAGCTTTCGCTACATGGCCTTTGGCAGGTTTGTTGCTCAATACGTCACGAAGGTCATCAAAACCAACTTGAACTGCGTTGTAACCATCTGTTTCAACTGTTTTAACTTGAAGAACAACGTTTGGAGCTGCTTCAACAACAGTTACAGGGATTAATTCGCCAGCTTCAGTGAAGATTTGAGTCATTCCCACTTTTTTCCCTAAGATTCCTTTTGTCATGAGAAAATAGTTCCTTTTCTATATTTTTTATTCAAAAAGTTTTTAACGAGCGTTTTTTATGCTCAAGGTATCAAGCTTTAGATTAAAGTTTGATTTCTACGTTTACACCACTTGGAAGATCCAATTTCATCAAAGCATCAACTGTTTTTTGAGTTGGGTTAACGATATCGATCAAACGTTTGTGTGTACGCATTTCAAATTGTTCGCGAGAGTCTTTGTATTTGTGAGTCGCACGAATGATTGTGTAGAGGCTACGTTCAGTTGGAAGTGGGATTGGACCCGCAACTTGTGCACCTGTACGAGTAGCTGATTCTACGATTTTTGCAGCCGCTGTGTCAAGCGTACGGTGTTCGTAAGCTTTCAAACGGATACGGATTTTTTTGTTTGCCATCTTTTTCTCCTTTTCGTCTATTTAAGATAATAGGCTAGCTCCACAAGAAAACCGACAGGTGATTGCGTGGCAATGCAACCGAGCGTGTCGCAACCTCTTGCATCAAAGCTACACACTGTATTTTTACAGCACCATAGTATCTTAACACAAAGAACCAGTCATTGCAAGGGATTTGAGTAATTTTTTAAAGATTTTTAGGATAATTTTTTATGAAAGTGTTTTCTCTATTGACAACTATGCCTTGTTCTTCAATTCAACTCGAAAAGTTCACCTTATTAATGGAAGTAATCAGGCTTAAGATATGGAAAAAAGCTGCTTTGAAAGCAACTTTATAGATTTTATTCCGGATTGATTTTTATTAGAATTTCTTCCAAGTTAAACTATCCATATCTAAGCGGTCAGCTTGACTAAGACCAAATTGGCTTTCGCCAGCATCTGCAGTCTTTGTGAAATCAATTTGCTGAAGGATTTCGGGTTCCTGTTTCTGATTAGACAGCTGATAAAGGGTTGCTTGACCGTTTCCGCTTCCGGAATGCCAGTGAGAGCTTAAGACATGGCCATCTCGGTAAACAAAGAGAGTTACCCTAGAACCTCCGACACTGGCTGCATGCGACTCTCCCAACAAGGCTGGCTCCTGACCTTTGAGGTAATAAAGAGATACTAAGTGGTATGGATTTTCTCCAAACTTAGCTCCAACCAAAAGCTCCTTTTGCCCATCACCATTGAGGTCGTGAAAACTATAGGCAAGGGCATCTGGCTGCGCTAATATATTATCTACCGTCCAGTATTCTAGAGGGAAGTGCAGCTGATTTCGGAGATTTTCTGCTGCTTGAGTATCAGAGCTATTGCTTGACAAAAGCAAACGATAGTCTTCAAAAACCTTTTGGTAAGATTCCTCATCAGACTTTACCGATTTTTCTTGGCTGCTGGAAGAGCTCGCTTCACTAGAAGAACTAGCTTGACTAGATGATACAGATTGGCTTTGGCTAGCAGATGTTTTTGGCTTTTCTACCGCCTTTTGCTGGCTGCAACCTTGCAGAATCAAAACTAGAGCTGTTGCCAAAATAGCCTTTGTAGTCATTCTTTTCATGATATACTCCTTGATTTTTATATATTTAGCGTAATTAACCCAAAAAACTAATGATTTCTGTCAAAATAACAAAACACTCTATCTATTTTACTATATAGACCTAGCCTTGAATAGAAAGAAAAATCCCACTGACGCACATCAGTGAGATAAAAAATGAAAATTCATCCTTGGCTACTTGTTTTATAGCAAAGGGCTGTCCTTTTCGATGCGAAAGTCCTTGCCCGACTGGCAGATGACAAGGTCTGCAGCTGCTAGATAGGGTTGATAAAAGTGTCTATATTGCTCTCGTCGAGCTAGATGCGTTTGCTCTATCCACTCTGGCCTGCGCTCTCGCACAGCCACGTCCCGAGCCAAGCGGCGTTCTAACTCGGTCTGATCATCCGTGTAAAAGCAAATCGACAAATCAAACAAACTTTCAGGCAAAAAGGCAGCCGACATGCCTTCTACTATTAAATTTGGTTTTTGGGCTGATAAGCGCAAGCTAGGCGACCAAGCTGTGCCAATGGTCAGAATATCCAGACCAGACTGCAAGGCACAAATATCTCGCTCCAGACTCCCGAGCTCATGAACAGCTGGGAGACAGGCTGTTACTTTTTGATGAGGGAAATCTTTGGAACTGAGCAAATCTCGATACTCCCCAGTAATTACATAAGGATCTGTTGCCAGCAGATTGGCTCGTCTCTTACCCAATATTAGTTGGAGTTTTCGAGCAAAAGTTGACTTGCCTGAAGCCCCATGACCGTATATACGTATAGTATGTTTTGGGTCGTCTGACAGATACGCTGTCAATCTTTCCAGCAATGTTTCTTCATCGGACATGGCTTTTCCTTTCAAATGGAGCTTCTTAGAAATTTCGGCTGGATTTATTGTAGCCGTAGCGCTCAATAAAGTCTTCACGGAATTCTAGCAAGTTGTCATCCATGATAGCTTGGCGCACCTTCTTCATAAGGTTTACCAAGAAGTAGAGGTTGTGATAGCTGGTTAGGCGGATCCCAAAGGTTTCGTCCGCTTTAAGCAAGTGGCGGATATAGGCCCTCGTGTAGTTGCTGCAAGTGTAGCAATCACAATCATGGTCCAGCGGCGTGAAATCTTCCTCAAACTGAGCATTTTTAACCACCAGACGTCCTTCACTGGTCATACAGGTACCGTTTCGGGCAATCCGAGTCGGCAGGACGCAGTCAAACATATCAACGCCACGGATAACGCCATCAATCAAGCTATCCGGCGCTCCAACTCCCATGAGATAGCGGGGCTTGTTTTCAGGCAGCATAGGCGTTGTGAAGTCTAGCACTGCATTCATCTCTTCGTGAGACTCTCCGACAGCCAATCCTCCGATAGAGTAGCCTGGGAAATCCATGCTGGCCAAGTCTTGAGCAGACTGACGACGCAAATCTTCAAACCCAGCACCCTGAACAATCCCAAAGAGACCTTGGTCGTGCGGACGGCTGTGGGCCTTGAGGCCACGCTCTGCCCAACGGCTAGTCCGCTCAATGGACTTCTTGACATAGTCATAAGGCTGGTAGAACTGCGGGCACTCATCAAAGGACATCATAATGTCACTGCCCAGATTGTTCTGAATAGAGATGGCCTTTTCGGGTGACAGGAACATCTTGGAACCATTGAGATGGTTCTTGAAAGTTACTCCTTCTTCTGTTATATTGCGGCTGTCAGCTAGAGAATATACCTGAAAACCGCCACTATCCGTCAGAATAGGCTGGTCCCAGTTCATGAACTTGTGCAGGCCACCTGCGCGGGCAATCAGCTCATCGCCCGGCCGCAGCCAGAGGTGATAGGTATTAGACAAGATGATACCTGAACCCATTTGCTTGAGTTCTTCTGGCGACTGGGTCTTGACCGTCGCCTGGGTCCCAACTGGCATAAACATAGGTGTCGGAAAAGTCCCGTGAGGCGTGATAATCTCTCCCAAACGAGCACCTGTGTGCTTTTCTTTTTTGATCAAATGATACTGAATCGGTGATGTTGACATGTTTCCTCCTGCTGGGATAAACAGTCCCAGCGATTTTTCTTCTATATAATAAGCAGCAAGGGCTCACAAGATACCGTATGATTTTACCAAAAAAACTTCTATCTGTCACGGGGTATGGTATAATGTAACAGACAAATCAGTATGGAGGAATTATGAATCTAAGTAACATCAGAGCTCAGGCTCGTACCGTCCGCAGTCAAACGAGGGGGATTTTTCTTTTGTTTGCGGCCCCGACTCTTGCCGGTATCCTAAACATCTTGCTTTCCCTTATTGGGAATCTAAGAGACTCCGTTTCCGACCTGACCTTCAGCCAGTTCATATATTTTCTGATTAGCCGAACTCTTTTTCCGACGACCATCCAGTTTATCACGTCTCTCCTGCTGCTTTCTGCCAGCTACACCATGATAACCGTCATCCGCAAGAAAAAGGATGAGGTTCGCTTTTCAGATATTGGGCATCTTTTTACGAGCAAGAACTTCACACCTGTTTTCAAAACCGTTTTGCTCAAGCAGCTATTGCTTTTCCTTTGGAATCTTCCTATATTTTGCGGGAGTCTTCTGTCCGTCTTCAATGCTTATAAGATTCTCAATATTTCGGAAAAACTTCCTGCCCATACTGTGCTGACTGCTCAAAGCGAGGCGGGACAACAGATTCTTCAATACACCCCTGGTATGTTACTGGGAAGCCTCTTGATATTGGTTGGTCTAGGCATCACCGTTCCTCAGTACTACGCATATTCTCAAGCAGAGCTGATCCTATATGACCAGCTTGAGACTGACACCTATCTGGGAGCTTTCTCTGCTATCCGTCAAAGTCGGAAGCTCATGAAAGGCTATAAAGGAAAGCTGTTTATGCTAGACCTGAGCTTCATCGGCTGGAATTTACTGGCCAGAATGACTTACGGTGTACTGAATATTATGGTTCTCCCTTATACAGCGACTGCTTACATTCTCTTCTACGAAGAGTTGAAAAAAGAAAAAGCAAGCTCAAAAGAAAACAACCCACAGGCACGGGACTCTTTGTCCTAAGCTTGTGAGTTGTTTTTTTATTTAGTATTTTAGTCTGGCCTGTCAAGGGCAGAGCAGATTTTATCAAAGGCTACCTCTAGTGAATCCTCATCTGTGAAAAAGGATTCCTCTTCCCAGCCTAAGAAGTCTCGGTCTTTCCACCAGCGCTTCATGGCGGCGGACTGTTTCTTCAAAGGATAGGTCATAGTAGTAAGCAAAGACCTGCGGAGCGAAGAGCTTTTTCAACTGCTCTAGCATCTGTCCGTAAATGTCCGTCTCATAAAATCCTTCTACCAGAACCAGCAAATCATGTTCGTAGCCGAAACAAGCCAGTGTTTCCGTCAGGTCAATAGATAAATTTCCTGGCTCAACTTTTTCCTTGAGCATGTCCCGTCTAACCGTATCCTGCGCTATCAGGAGAGTTCCTCGGCCGTAGTGAGTCTGCAATTTTTTGGCCAGGCTAGACCTGCCAGAGCCGGAATTACCACGAATGATGACTAACTTGGCCATCTTATTCGCCCAGAATCAAGCGAGTATGCTCGCGTTTAATGCAGCGATCCATGACAATGTCATCCCGACCGGCTGTCCGCAAAATCTGCTCAGCCTCTTCACTCTCCAAGCCCAACTGAGCCCAGAAAATCTTAGCATCCGTCTGCAGAAAATCAAGTGCCACATCCGGCAAAAACTCACTGCGGCGGTATACATCGACAATATCCACCGGAAAAGGAATATCTTTGAGACTGGCATAAACAGTCTCGCCAAAAATCTGACCGCCCGCTGCACGAGGATTGACTGGGATAATGCGATAGCCCCGCTCCTGCATCTCCTTGGACACACGGTTGCTGGTCGTTTCTTCGCGGTCAGACAAGCCAACAACAGCAATCACCTTGCTGTTTCCCAGATAATGCTTGACAATGGCATCACTGGGATTTTGAAAATGATAAGTCATAGGATTCCTCCTCATTCATAATAAAGCTAGATAGTTTTGCAGTATTTGCTTCTTAACTGAATCCGAGCTAAACACCATGTGAAAAAGATAAGCTTCCTTGCATTCATCGAATGCTATGTCAGCTTTCTATTTTCACTTTGTGTTTTACGCCCTTGATATCTTACTTTGCCTCGTACCAAGTTTGGCCGGCATTTTCATCAGCCACTAGTAAAACGGCTAGCTCAATCGCCGCTTCCATGGTTTCTTTGACTAGCTGGCGGACGGCTATTAGCTCGTCATTTGGCACTTCCAGCACAATTTCATCGTGAACCTGCAGGAGCATGCGAGACTTGAAATTCTTCTCAGCCAGAGCTCGATCCAGATTAATCATCGCGACTTTGAGAATGTCTACGGCGGAACCTTGGATAGGGCTGTTAATAGCTGTGCGCTCCGCAAAATTTCGGATGTTAAAGTTTCGGGAATTGATATCCGGCAAGGAGCGACGGCGATGGTAAATGGTCTCTACATAGCCCTTATCACGCGCTTCGCGGACGATGGTTTCCATATAATTCTTGATTCCTGGGAAACGCTCAAAATAAGTCTGAATATAGTCTTTGGCAGCCTTGCGGGAAATTCCCAAATTATTGGCCAGACCGAAGTCGGAAATGCCATAGACCACTCCGAAGTTGACAGCCTTGGCATTACGACGGTCATTAGGTGTCACATCCTCTGCCTTTTCAATACCAAAGACCCGCATGGCGGTAGCCGTGTGAATGTCTTCTCCATGCTGAAAGGCAGCAATCAGATGCTCGTCCTGAGAAATGTGAGCCAGCACCCGCAGCTCAATCTGGGAATAATCCGAGCTGAGTAGTACGCTATCTGCCCACTCTGGCACAAAGGCCTTGCGAATGAGGCGCCCCTGCTCCAAACGAACGGGGATATTCTGCAGGTTCGGGTCAACCGAGGACAGGCGTCCCGTCTGAGTCAAATCCTGAACATAGCGAGTGTGAATCTTGCCGTCAGCCGCAATCGCCTCCTGCAGGCCGATGATATAAGTGGACTGTAGCTTGCTGATTTGACGGTATTCGAGAATCTTAGACACAATCGGTGCAATGGGAGCTAGACGCTCCAGCACATCAACCGCTGTCGAGTAGCCCGTTTTGGTCTTTTTAGTGTACTCTAGTGGCAGCCCCATATCTTCAAAGAGAATGGTTCCCAGCTGTTTCGGTGAGTTAATATTGAACTCCTGACCAGCCAGATCATAAATCTCCTGCGTCAGACTTTCCAACGTCTTTTCATTTTCCGCCTGCATGCCCTGCAGGGTTTCCCGCTCAACCTTGATCCCCGCAATCTCCATCTTGGCTAGGACAAAGGCCAGCGGTTGCTCCATTTCAAGCAACAAATCCAGCTGATCGTGGGAACGGAGCTGTTCTTGCATTGGCTCTTCTGTTTCCAGCAGTACTTGAACCTTACGAGCTAGATGCTCAAAGAGCAACTCTTGCTCCGGCAGAGCGCGCTTGGCTCCCTTGCCATACACCTCCTCATCAGTCGGCAGAATTGTTTGGCCGTAGAGGCGAGCAATAGTCGCCAGCTCATTGTCCTCGACCGTCGAAAGCAGATACTTGGCTAGACGAGCATCAAAGGAGGCTGCTGGTAGTTCGATGCCATAATGACTAAGCAGTACCTTGATCCGCTTGAGGTCGTAGGTTTTCAGAGCTGTTTTTGTCAAAAATTCCTGAAAGAGAGGCTGCTGCAATAAATCGCTGGCGCCGACATAAATCTGACGGCTATCGCCCCAGGCAAGACCGACAATCTCTTCCTTATGGTAGTTGTCGCCCAAGATTTCAAAATAGAAAAATTGCTCTGGTGCCAGCATATCCTCTGTGACCTCAGTCACTTTGGTAAATTCAATTGGTTTGACTTTTACCGGCTCTTGACCAGTTCCTAGCTGAGCCTTGAGCTGCTTGAAGCCCATCTCGTCATAGAACTTGCTCAGGGCCTCTATCTGAGGACCCTTATAAACCAAATCATCCAGCCCGATTTCAATCGGAGCCTGAGTATTGATAGTGGCTAGGGTTTTAGATAAGAAAGCCTTGTCCTTGTCATTGATCAGATTTTCCTTCATCTTGGAAGCCTTGAGCTGGTCGATATTTTCATAGAGATTTTCCAAAGAGCCATACTCCAAGAGGAGCTTGAGGCCAGTCTTCTCACCAATCTTGGTCACACCGGGGATATTGTCCGACTGATCGCCCATCAGCGCCTTGAGGTCAATAAACTGCTCTGGTGTGATGCCCATCTTTTCCATGAGGTAGGCTGGGGTAAATTCCTCAAACTCGGCTACGCCTTTCTTGGAAATCTCCACCACTGTATTATCATCAGTCAGCTGAATCAAGTCTTTATCGCCACTGACAATGGTCACATCGTAAGGCACAGCTGTCTTTTCAGCCATCTTGTCTAAGGTCCCGATGATGTCATCCGCCTCGTACTGAGCCAAGTCGTAGTAGTGAATGCCTAGGTGCTGCAGCATTTCTCGGATAAAGGGCAGCTGCTCACGAAATTCATCCGGTGTCTTGGCCCGACCAGCCTTATAGTCGGCGTACATCTCAGTCCGGAAGGTCGTCTTACCAGCATCAAAAGCCACCAAGATATGGGTCGGCTGCACGCGCTCCAAGAGATGATTGAGCATGAGGTGGAAGCCATAAATGGCATTGGTATGCAGGCCCGATGGACTCTTGAAACGGTCAATTTGATTATAAAGCGCAAAAAAAGCGCGAAAAGCAACGGACGAACCATCGATTAATAATAATTTGTTCTTTTTTTCCATAGGTTTATTATAACACGAAAGGCCGACAAAGACAGAAAAGGCGGCGTGGAAAATTTAAAAGTGATTTTAATAATTCCTGTATGGTATAATAATAAAAACTAGGAGGTGAAGCATGTTCCCAATAACCATTCCAACTCTTGTGACTGAAGAAGTGTATCAACGATTTGCTTGGTCTGTTTTCTTACGCGGGAAAAGATTTTTGCTGAATCTGTTCATTTTGATAGGAATCCTGTCTCTCTATCTAATCTTCCTACCTGACAACCTGAAGCGTTTTTCTTTCTTTACCATGCTATTTATATCTTTGGTGACATTCTCAGCAATGTATTTTGGCATGAATTATCAGATAAAGAGAGCCTATCAAAAAACTCCTTTCTGGAAGGATATGGAGCAAACTCTTATATTTGAGAAAGATAAATTTTCTGTAAAAAGCAAACGAGGAGAGTTTCTTTATAGCTATGATGACATCGTCAAAGTTTTTCATACTAAGGAAGATTTTTATATCATGTTGGGACCAAATGTCAGCTTCCCTATTGAAAAAAAGAACTGTTCTCCCGAGGCTCTTGAGTTCTTGCTAGAACTTCACATTGAGCATATGTAAAAGAAAAAGCAGGCTAGACTGACAGTAGATCAGTTCTGGTCTGCTTTTTCTTTTGTAAATAATCGCTTGATATCCATCAGCTGCTCTATTTTCTGATTAATTTCTGGTCGGTAGTCACAGAAGTTAATGCTCTGGATGCCACTGTTGACGGCGACATCCACATCCAGAGTCCGGTCGCCGATATAGTAGGTTTCCTGCTTGTCCAGGCCATATTTCGCAAGCAAATAGTCAACCTCTTCTGGGTGGGGCTTGCGCTCAAAGCCGTTGGCTGTTGTGATGATTTCTGTAAAATAGTCATGAATGTCCAAGTCTTGCAAAATTTGATGGGCATTGATTCCTTTATGGGTATAGACGAACTGGGCAATGCCCTGCTCTTCAGCCCAGGCTAGTATCTCCACAGCCCCTTCCATCAGATGGATCTGAGCATTCTTTTCCTTTAGGCTTGCTCCACGAAAGGCATTCATCTCGGCAGCATCCAGACCTTTCTCAGACGCTACTTTTTCCAAGAGCTTCTGCACAGAGTGCTTTAGGATATAGCTGTGGATACTCTCCCTGTCAAAGTCCAGACCATAGTAAGCATAGGTTTCCTCAATCCCCGCCAAAATAGCATCGTAGGAGTCCAGCAAGGTACCGTCCAAATCCCAAATAAACGCTTTTGTCATGTGATTTCCCTCATTTTCCTGTCAAATAAAACCTTTAAAAACAGCCAGCGGAAGCCATTGTCCAAGAGCATCCCAGTCCAGACTCCTGGCAGACCCAAGCCAAAAGTCACACCCAGCAAGTAACCGGCAATGATGCGAATCAGCCACATGCCAACAGTCGTGGCATAAAAAGGCAGTCTGGCATTGCCCAGCCCCTGCCAGATAGCTGTGTAAATCACGGTTCCGACTGCCATGGGAGTTCCCAGCAAGGAGAAAAGCATGACCGAAAGACTGGCTGTGATAGCTCCGCTATTATCCGTATAGAGCAAAGTCAGTGGCCGACCAAAAACGAAAATTCCTAGAGCCACGGGCAACATGCAAGCTAAGGAAAGCCAGAAGGTCCGCTGACGAATCAGAACGACCTCTTGCATATCTCCCTCACCTACCGCATGACCTACCAGCATGACTGTTGCTGTCGCGACCCCGAATATTGGCATATAATTAAACTGAGTCAGGACTTCACCAATGGCATTCCCCGCTACTGCGTCTGTCCCAAAGACGACCACAATGGCAATGATAACTACATCACCCGCTCGCATCATGAGCCGCTCTCCAGCAGCCGGCAGAGACAGGCGCAAGAGCTCTCCATCTAAGCCCCAGTGCCAGCGGATTGTGGAAAAATCCAGCTCCCGCCAGAGAATCAGCACACCGACCAAACGAGCCAGCACCGTCCCCAACGCTACACCGACAATACCCAGCCGAAAGACGTAAATCCCCAGACCGGAAAAGAGGGCATTGAGGACATTGGTTAGAAGACTGACATACATGGGAACTCTTGGATTGCGTGTGACCCGAACCAGAGCTCCAAAAGAAGTCATCAAGCCTAGTAAGACAATAGTCCCTCCAACCAAAGCCAGATAAAGACCGCCTGCTTCAGCCACTGCCTTTTCTGTCCCTAGAAAGTCCAGCATCTGCCTGCCAAAGAGCAGGGAAATCAGCCCCAACAGAAGACTCAGAAATAAAGTCAGCTTGATAGCCTCGGCTGTATGATAGGCCAGACGCTCCTTGTCTCCCTGAGCCAGAGTCTTGGAGATGAGACTGGAAATAGCAGCCCCTAGAGCGATAAAGATTGCCTGATAAATAGTAATGATGTTGCCAGCCACTGAGACACCGGAAATCGCAATCAGCCCAAGACTGGCCACCAGATAGCTGTCGACCATTCCCATGAGCATCTGCAAAAAATTCTCCGCCATAGCCGGCAAGGCGATATTCATGATTTTTTTATAAGTCGTCATAGTCTGAAAATCTCCTGCATTTATATATCCTTTCTTACTTGAGATTTCCACCCTCCACCATAGAGAATAGAAAGCGGTGGGACTATTGTCCTACCGCATATTAATCTCCTATCGCAAAACTTTTTTAAGCACAAATTCCCAACTATATTGTTTCGCATTCCCAAACCCAATGAATATCTTCACTCCTCCACAAAGAGTCCCAAGATATGGACATTGTCTGCGACGGAGACGAAGGCAGTTGGATCCGTATTTTTCATGATTTGCTTGAATTCATTAAACTCAGCTCGGGTAATAACTGTCACCAGAACAGCTTTTTGCTCATGATTGTAAGTTCCCTCGGCGCCATGGATTACTGTCGCCCCACGATGCAGCTTGTTGTGAATCTTATCAATCACCCTATCCGGATGGCTGGTGATAATCATAGCCTGCATGCGCTTCTGCTTGGTAAAGACCGCATCCGTCACTCGGCTAGACACAAAAATAGTAATCATAGAGTACAACGCATACTCCCAGCCAAAGGTCAGGCCCGCAATCAGCATAATAATTCCATTGACAATCAAGGAAATATTCCCGACATTCCGGCCTGTTTTTTTCCGAACAGTCAGACTGACAATATCAGTCCCGCCGCTGGAAATACTGGACTTAAGAGCAAAGCCAATCCCCGCTCCCATGACCACACCGCCGAAAAGGGCGTTGATGATGGGATTATCCGTCAAGGTCACTTCCGGCACAAACTGGATAAAAAGCGAGCTCATGGTCACCGTGATAAAAGTAAAAATGGTAAACTTATGCCCAATCTGGTACCAGGCCAAGATCATCAGCGGAATATTGATAGCATAAAAAGTCACAGAAACCGGAATGGTAAAGCCGAAGAAACGAGTACTAAGGGCAGTAATGACCTGCGCCAGACCAGTCGCCCCGCTGGAATAAACATGCCCCGGCTGAAAGAAGAAATTGACTGCGACAGCCGACAAAAAGGCATAGACAAGCGAGGCAGAAATCTTCTCATCGTACTTCTCACGCGAGATACTCTTTAAAGACCGCAAAATCTTAAAATTATAAGCAAACCTACGGACATAATAGCGAAAGAGTTTATAAAAATTAGTCTTCTTCATGTGCTTCCACTTGTAAACTTAATTCCTCTAATTGAGCGACCGACACCGGGCTAGGGGCCTGTGTCATTGGATCAGAAGCCTTGTTATTTTTTGGAAAGGCAATGACTTCGCGGATATTTTCTTCACCAGCCAAGAGCATCACAAAGCGGTCCAAGCCCAGAGCCAAGCCACCATGCGGTGGAAAGCCATAGTCCATAGCCTCCAGAAGGAAGCCAAACTGCTCAGTAGCTTCTTGAGTTGAGAAACCAAGCGCCTTAAACATCCGCTCCTGCAAGTCTTTCTGGTTAATCCGAAGACTGCCACCGCCTAACTCATAGCCATTGAGGACGATATCATAGGCCACAGCCCGTACCTTGCTCAGGTCACCTTCCAGCTCTTGCTCAGAATCTTTCTGAGGCAGGGTGAAAGGATGGTGGGCGCTCATGTAGCGGTTCTCTTCTTCTGACCATTCAAACATGGGCCAATCCACTACCCAAAGGTAGTTAAATGTATCAGGAGCAATCAAGTCCAGTTCTTTACCCAAACGAACACGAAGAGCTCCCAAAGCAGCGTTTGCCACTTCCAAAGTATCAGCCACAAAGAGAACTAAATCATTATTTTCAAGCTGTAAAGCTTCTGTCAACTGACTTGTCAAGTCTGTCAAGAACTTAGCAACTGGACCAGACAGCTCACCATCAGTCACCTTCACCCAAGCAAGACCCTTAGCACCATGCTGTTTTGCTTGCTCTGTTAGCTTGTCGATATCCTTACGAGAGTATTTATCTGCAGCATTTTTCACCACGATTGCCTTGACAGCTGGAGCTTCTGAAAAGACCTTGAAGTCAACTCCCTTGACAAGCTCTGTCAAGTCCTGCAACAACATTTCAAAACGAGTATCAGGCTTATCAACCCCATAAAGAGCCATGGCATCATCATACTTCATACGCGGGAAAGGCAGAGAAACATCAATACCTTTGGTCTCTTTCATGACACGAGCAATCAAACCTTCTGTAATGTCCTGAATCTCCTGATCAGACAAGAAAGAAGTCTCCAAGTCTACCTGAGTGAACTCTGGCTGACGGTCACCGCGCAAGTCCTCGTCCCGGAAGCATTTAACAATCTGATAATAACGGTCGAAACCAGCATTCATCAAGAGCTGCTTGGTAATCTGCGGACTCTGAGGCAGAGCGTAAAAATGCCCTTGATGAACCCGACTAGGCACCAAGTAATCACGCGCCCCTTCTGGCGTTGACTTAGATAGGAAGGGTGTCTCCACATCGAGGAACTCCAACTCGTCCAAATAATTGCGGATAGAGTGAGTCACTTTGGCACGGAGCTTGAAGTTTTCTAACATCTCTGGCCGGCGCAAGTCCAGATAACGGTAGCGCAAACGCGTATCGTCATTCACCTCGATGCCGTCTTTGATTTCAAAAGGTGTCGTCTTGGCTGTATTTAAGACAGTCAGGCTTTCCACATGCAGCTCCACGCTTCCTGTTGCCAGCTTGTCATTAGCCTGCTCACGCGCAGCTACCTTGCCTGTCACCTCCAGCACAAACTCACTGCGCAGGCTTTCTGCGGTTGCCATGACCTCTGCAGACACTGTCTCAGGATTGATGACCAGCTGCATAATGCCTTCGCGGTCGCGCAAATCAATGAAAATCAGACCTCCCAAATCCCGACGGCGGGCTACCCAGCCCTTCAAAGTGACTTCCTGACCAACATGCTCCTTGCGAACACGCCCAGCATACATAGAACGTTTCATCTTTACTCTCCAAATTTTTAATTCTGTTACTATTTTACCACAAAGCGCCTAAGAAAGCCCTTCTGTCCGTTCTTTTTCTGAAAAATATTAAAGCTCCACATGACTGAGGCTGGCATTTATGACAAAAGGCCTGAGGCAAAGACCCCAGACCAACTGAATAGATTATTCCTTTTTCTTGCTATCCTCATAGAGACTAGGCGCAAATGCTCTTGTCACCATGGCCGTCAAGAAGCGAAAACCTCCCGCTGCCAGACCAAAAATCGGCGCCAAGGCACGGAAGAAAAAATCCCCTCTCATAAATAAACAAAGCAGACCAGTAATCACAAAGATAGCCAAACCCTGCACCAGAACCACCAATAGTATTTTTTTCATCATTTCCTCGACTTTCTAGCGTAATTTACCTTTACATATACTTCCTTTCTGTTAGTGAATTTAGATTGCTGAAATTTTGAGCTAAAAATTTATCAATTTATTGCTTATCCCGCTCCAACTTTTTACGCTGATCATGCAGAGCAGTTAACTGCGTTTGATAAGCTTGGTAACGTTTCTTAATCGCTTTGTCTTCTTCCTCAAAGTCAACTTCCAGCGTCCGTGTAGTAGACTCAATATCATCTAAAAGATAATGGTAGAAAGCTGAATGAGATGATGTCACCCCTAGATCCAACAAGTTCTTAAAGTGAAATAGGGCGCTGCCTTGTGAGAACATCACCTCTTCCCGCGTCACCTTAAACTGACGATATTCAACATCCAAATCATCTATTTTATGTTGCAGTTCATACTGACGACGATGTAACTCGTCCAGCTGATCTTGTTTCGATTTTCCTTTTTTCATTATAACCTCTATATCATTTTACCTCAGCTAATCTGTTTGTGCTGCTTATCTAAATCAAATATAAGCGCTTAAGCAAGAGAATAATTAGTTTTTCATATTAATCATCTCTCCTTTTAGTTGAAAAATCTTATTCATATCTGTTAACAATGAAAAATATTTAGTGATTTTTTATTTTTCACTAATCTTTAAACTCTTCAATAGTAAAATGCGGATACGAAATGTTCGGAGCCTCTATTTCAAAAATCTGCTGCATATTTTTTTCATCTTGATTAATATAACCTTCAAAAAGCACCTTTGAAATATCTTCTTGATTAAAATAATAAGTTCGTTGGTTTATAACACCTGATGGATGCAAACAGGCGGAATAATCAAAATAGCCCACACCCTTATCAGATTCATATAAAGCATAACGGCTGATAATCATTAGGTTGACATCGCCATTATTCAAACGAACAACACTTCCAAGTGGCAATAATTGTGACATTAGTTTAATTCCTTTTTTATTTTTATATTATTTCTCTAATAGAAGAGAAGCATTTTAAATAGTGACAGTATAGTCTCTATAGTACTCTTTTCACAAGTCATAGAAGCAAAAGTGATAATACTACTTATATAAATAACAGATCTAGATAGTCTGTTCCATTTTTCTTTACGTTTTAGGATTCCTCTTTTAGCTGCTTAATAGCCTGCCCGCGCTTTAAATGATTTAATTCTATTAAGGTGAATATTAAGGAGGTCATCATACAAAAGAAAAACAAAAACAGAAGATTTCCTCCCCAAGAATAAAGTCCTAGACAGACGACAGAAGCAATACAAACAAAAGCAAATCCTTCTATAACGAGTTGATTCGTCCTATAAGCAAAAGAATAAAAATCACTTTTTTGATAATAATATTTATCAACCCGATAAAGTCTCTTGTTTTCAAAAGATTTTTTCCGAAAGAATTTACTTATGATAAACGAAATAATAATTGCTAAAATAACTGATATTATTTTTAAAACACTAGACCGAATAAAGGCAACATTTGTTAATTGCCTCAAAGCAGGGACAACTAAAACAATCCCCACCCATATCCAAATAGATTGTTTATTACTGTTATAACTGTCTATGGCATATATCTGTGAAGTTTTGCAATCGTAAAACAAGAATTGCGGTTTTCTATATTCACCTAGCGGGATTAAGTTTCGTACTAAATCATTTTGATTACTCATCCAAACACACTCCCTAATCGTTGTTTCTCTTTTTCGTGTAAAAATCATTAACCTTCAGAAAAACATTCCCTGCCATACCATTATAAATGATGATAGTCTCAACAAAGGAAGCACAGGCAAAAATCGCTAGCACTCTAACATCCCCCCAGAGATAAAAAGCAATTGCAGACAAGATATAACATATTCCTCCACCTAGGAGCAACCAGAATATCAACTGCCTTGCTTTTGCAAACCATTTTGTAAAAGCATGAGTGTCAAATATAGTAATATCAACAGCGTAAAAAGTAGCTTCTTTCATCTGTAAGTTTTGCAGTTTGTAAGCATAATAGCTCATGACACATTGACAAAGTAATAATAAAAGCAATTTTAAAAAAACATTTTGTAGGGTGAAAAGTCCACTGATAAATGCTAAAATAGCATATCCAACCACGTAACTATTGGCAAGAGTTAATTGGCCCATCGAGCGATAAGAGGCCTTTTCATCCATGGCTAACAAGGATTTTGTCTTTTTATTATAAAAGAGTATTTGGCCTTTCTGATACTGTCCTAATTGTACAAGTATATCTTTCTTTTTTAAAATCATCTAACAACACTTTCTATGGGTTCCAAAGAATATAATCTGAGAGCATTAAGAATTCAACAATCCGAACAAAAACATCTAATAATAATGAAAAATTTCCATATATCGACTTATTCATTTTAGGAAATTACTCCTTATTCTAACCAAAAATTGATAAATGAAAATAAACCTTCAATAATTACTACTAAAATAATTCCTATCAGATAGCGATTTAATCGACTCATCCACAGCAATCATTTTTTAATATTAATAATCTAATTAGAGCACCTGTTTTGAAAAATTTTGTTCAATTCACAATCATCCAAAGCTAAAGACACTCCCCAACGTTTTACCGAAACCTGATATGGCATCCCCTACTTTACCAACGGTATCTTCAACCGCTTGTGTGGCTCTCTGCCCAATGTCCGCAATGCCAGTCGCTATTTTGTCTTTATTATCATAGATAGCATCAAATAACATGCTACCTGCAACAGATAGACCAAAACCAACTGCTCCACCAATAGCAGTTCCAACAGGACCACCAATAAATGTTCCAACCACGGCACCAACCTTTGCACCAGCCAATCCAGCTACCACATGGCCCCCTGTTTTAATCAAGGCATCGCCTGTACTCTCACCGCTAGCTTTTTGCATACCAAAATCAACCAAGGCACCAACAATTGGAATGCCATATTTTACTCCATTTTTAACGGCACCTCTAGCTAGCTGCGCCCATATAGGATTAAAATCAGTTGCAATTGTCACCGTACCTCCACCGACTAAAGCTGCTGAACGCCCAATTTGAGTTGCATTTATATTGTGGGTAAACCATTCTATTGCGGATTTAGTGAAGGCTTCAACTGCTTTATCTGTTAGTTTAGTTTGAAGAAGCTCTTTGACATATGACGCCCCGAAATTAATAATTCCTGATTTAATTGATTGGAAAGTCTTATCATCAATCTCACCATTTTTGTAAGCCTTCTCTGCTTTTGAAATGATCTCTTTAGACTCATCATCAATATTTTTTTGCTCTTTTTGCTTCGTATCATTTCGATCTAGCGCATACTTGACATTCTCCAGCAAATTACTATCTGGGTGATTTGACTGATAGTCTTGAAGTGTCTTTGTTTCCTCATCTGTCAAAGACTTCCCTGCATCCACCTTATCAATCAAGCCTCGGATTTTCATCTCCTCTGCCTTGACCTGGCGTGCTTGCTGTACGTACTCTAAAACAGAAGCATCCACTCGTTCTGGATAGGCCGCCGCATATCGCTCTATCGCTGTCAGCTCCGCTTCAGTCAGAGGTTCGCCAGTTTTTACTTTCTCCAGCGCTGATAGATAGTTGTTCTCCATTGCTATCTCTCGATCAGCCCAACCCTGTTCAACAGTACTCACCCAAGATAAGTCTTCCGGCAAAGCAAAGCCACCACCGCCAAAGGAGACTGAAATACCTGACATAGCCTTAGAAACCAAGCCCTGATAACCATCTGCCGAGGCACAGGCACTTGGAGACTCCGCACTGAATGCCCTCAGATTATCCAGTTTTTTCTGAGCAGCAGTCAGTTGGTTTTCCGCTGCTGTAAGCTGTTCTTGTAAGCGACCAATTCTTTCCGCATCTCCTGCAGCTGGTTTAGATTTAGATTGAAGACCAGAAATCGAAGCGCTGAGCCCCATACAACCTCTCGTTGCACTATCAATCTCCGCTTGCAGCTGTTCCTCATCTAAATTCTCAGCTCCACACTTAGCCGCATAACTATCCGCCAGTGTGTTCGCTGCATCCGCAACTGCTTCAGAGTAGAGAATACACCCTTTATAATAAGGACTCATGACACTTGTCGCATATGCACGGGCTGCATCATAGCCTGTTCCTATCAGCTCACCGCCGCTGCCGCCGAAGCTGTCAAAGGCACTAATTAACTGATTGAAGCCTGCTACACGTGACTGTGAGGCAGACGACATCGTGGAAGACTGTGTCTGTAGGCTAGCGTAATTTACCTTTACCATATATGTTCCTTTCTAGTTGAACAATTATTAATTAGTTCCCTCACTAAATAACTGCTTATTTTTCTTCTTTCCTGAATTACTACCAGCAGTTCCTGACTCGACTGGCCCTGTATTTCTGTTAATATAATTGGCAATCTTTGCATCTGTTGTTTGAAACTCTGCATGAATACCATGTAAAACCTGAATGAAGTCAATAGATTGCTGTGCTGCTTGCTCACTTGCACTAACTTCGTTGTCAATATGACTACTAATAGTTCCAGAAGCAGCATATTGGCTGATAGAATCCTTTGTAGCAGTTTCTTTTCCTACTGAATGATAAGCTGAGACAATTCCATTTGCATAGTTTTGAACAGCTGTCGGATCAGATTGAATACCTACTCCCTGAGTTGTTCCTACTGACATAGTGTTCTCCTTTATATTGTAATTTTAAGTTTAACGCTGGATGGACGTCCATATAAATAAACCTCATCCTTATTTAAATAAGGTTCCTTGCTGTTATAAGGCTTTTCTAATATTGTTTGATCTGTTAAGCGCATTCCCAAAAGATAGTGTTGATTATATGCCTTAACCTGACGAGCAGGGCTGCCAATAGCATTATTGCTAATATAAGAATAAGAACTACCAACAACAAAATGCATATTGTATTTCCATCCCTCTTGGTAGAGTGCTGATACTTGTTCGCCTGTCAGGCCACTTGCCTGAACAAATTTCTCTAAATTAGGGATAAAGATGATAAAGTCGTGTCCAGTCTCACCTTTTTTACGATCCTCCAACTCAAGCATAAGCTGATTTGCCATGTCCTCAAGAGTTTCTGGTTCAGAGATACGGGCAAATAAGTCAAATTGACCATCATACTCATCGTCTACATCCATAAACATGACTTTCTTATTTGGAATGAGCTTGGTAAATATTTCTAAGAGATGGCGTGTAATATTCTCCAAATGTTCATCATCATTAGCTATATACAGAAGATGTTTAAAGCCTTTCAGAGGAATGTGTACACTTTCAACATTGACAAAGTCTAAACCTAGTGGTAGATTATTTTCTTTCAAAGCCTTTTGAACGCTTATTGTTTTCGCGAAAGTATCGAAGCTCAATTCTTCTGGAACAATCGGAATTGGTTTAGGTAGACTTCCTTCCCACTGTTCTGACATCATTCCTGCTTCAGAGCTAATTTGCTCAATTACTTCAAACGCGTCATCTCCTTTGGTTGGCAAAGCAACTTGGAAAATTTCTGGTTCATCAAGCTTTATCATTGCCCGTCCAGACTTATCTTCAATTATTAACTGAGTACGACCAATTAAACTTCGAGTATCTATATCATCCGTTAATTTCAAAGAAATACGAGTTTTGATACTAGCTAATAGAGCAGCTTTGACAACCCCTATGCGACCAGCGGTAATGACCAGATATATTCCTAGACTCAGACCTTCACGAGAGATAATTTGAAAAGCATCTTCTAATTCCATAACCTGTGGAGATTCCTTGATAGCATCATAACCATCTAACATGAAGAATAGCTTTGGTATTTGATGCCCACTGATTTCTTGATAAAGATTGACATTGGCTACCATGTGTTTACGCAAAAGAGCTTTTCTGTATCGAATTTCTCCTTTTATGCGATTTATTAACTTTGTAATTTTCTCCTGATCGTCAATCATAATCGTATCAGCCACATGGGGTAATTGACGAAGCGGTAAAAGTCCATTTGTCCCAAAATCCAATAAATAGAAATTCACCTGACTAGGTGTAAACTGACGAGCCAAATCCATCGTCAAAGTTTGAATAAAAGTAGACTTACCTGTTAAAGGACCACCAAAAAGAGCAATATTCCCATCTTCATTAAAATCATGTTCTAATGTGTATTGAGCTTGTTGGCTTGGTATATCTACATAACCAATCACTGCTTTTAAAGAGCGATTCGTATGTGACCAAAATTCTTTGAAATTTCCTTTTCGCAAATCTGTTGAATAGATTCTTTCTTTAAGCGGCGGCAGCCAAGGCTGTGGTACCGGTGGGATCTGCTGGCTCTCTGTCAGCAGTTGGATCTGGCTGACAATGGCCTCCAGCTCTGTCGGTACTTCCTTGATATCCTCGGCTAGGTCAAGACCTGACAGGTCTTGATTGAGCACTTCGTATTGACCCAGGTCATTGATTAGGTAGATGGTATGGTCTTCAATTCCCATCTCATCCTTATCCGGCTGGTAGTCTGCCCCTGACCAGGCTGACTGGAAGAGTTCATAGACTTCATTATTGCCGACCTGCAGATAGGCCCGACCGGTCTGGGTAATCTCTGCCGCATCTGGCGTCTTAAGCATTTCCATCGAGTCCGTCCGGTCTGCCACCTTGAGCGCCAGCTTAAAGCGGGAGTTGGACCAGATCTGGTCATCCACCACCCCAGAGGGCTTCTGAGTAGCCAGAATCAAGTGGACCCCGAGGGAACGACCGACCCGAGCGATGGATACCAGCTCCTTGATAAAGTCAGGCTGGTTAACCTTGAGCTCTGCGAACTCATCCGAGATGAGGAAGAGATGGGGCAGGGGTTCAGTTGCTTCCCCGTTTTTAAATTTCTTTTGATATTGGTTGATATGATTGACTTCAAACTCTCTAAAGAGCCGCTCCCGACGGTGAATCTCCGCATTGATGGAAGCCAATGCCCGCATGGATTGGGCCCCGTCCAAGTTGGTAATGGTTCCCAAGAGATGAGGCAGGTTCTTGAAGAGGTTAGCCATTCCCCCACCCTTGTAGTCGATGAGGAGAAAGGCCACATCGTGTGGGTGGAAGTTGACAGCCAGACTCAGGATATAGGACTGGATGGTTTCCGACTTCCCGGATCCGGTTGTCCCGGCAATCAGCCCGTGCGGTCCGTGAGCTTTTTCATGCAGGTTGAGGTAGACTAGGTCTTCCTTACCCCGCAGGCCGATAGGCACTGCCAAGCTCTTATAAGGCGCATTCTGTTGCCATTTCTGCAAGACTTGCAGATCAGAGAAGGTCTCTGCCCCATACATCTCCATAAAGGTGACAGTATCAGGGATTGAGCTCTTGAGATTCTGTAAGTGATTGAGCGGCGCCAAAGTCCGAGCGATTCGTTCCTTGTCATAGCCTTCTGGGAAATGATCCAGTCGGAAGTCAATCTCTCTGAGGATTCCCTCTTCCATGACCAACTGACCAGTGTTGCGGTCCTTGATATTGACAACCGTCTTGATATTTTCAGACAGAGAGCTCATGACATCCTGCACGAAGATGAGTGAGCAGCCTAGGTCCGTCGGATCCTCAGTAAAGAACTCCATGATGATATGGTCGAGAATCAGCTTTTCATCTGTGACCAATACCACATAGTGAGGACTGTAGAGTGTCGTCTCCTGCCGGGTCGCTTCTTCCTTCTGAGCCTTGCGTAGTTTCAGGATTTGGTTCAGGCTGTTTAGAACCTGATCGTGCGTCCGTTGGTTATAGACAAAGCCACGGACATTCAGCTCTTGCAGAGTCGCATGCGGCAGCCAACGCAGCCAATCCCACTGGTCACGCTCCTCCTCTGGCATGATGGTAATCACCTGCACATCGTGGTATGAGTGAAAGACCGCTAACTGCATGACCAAGAGCTGGAGCTGTTCCAGGACCAGATTGCGCGGACCGATATAGCCGACCGGTCCATGGCTGAGATTAGCCACGATAGGAAGATCGGGAATTTTCTTATGCCGAGTGTAGAGAGCATAGCCCTCCTCTTCCAGCGCATCTTTCTTGCCGCTTCGCTCCTCTTGACCGTAGGTCAGCTTATAGGAGGTTGGCACCTGGCCAAGTCCCAAGCGATAGTAAAGAAAGTCAAAGTGCAGCGGTGTTTTCTCGTAGATGCGGTGGCTGTAGTCTGTCACCAAACCCGTCAGTTCGTTAATGTTTGGGAAATGGTAAAGCATCCCATCACGCTGCTCACGCTCCAGCTTATTCAGCTCAATAGCCTTGTCTTTTAAATAGAGGTGATAAAGATCGATGCGCTCCTTCTTGTCTTCCTTGAACTTCTTGCGATTTTTGAAGAAACCGCGCACCGAAAAGATAGCACTGGCAATGGACATGGTAACCGTTACTAGGATATAAATCCCCCGCGGCTGAACCAGTGTGATTAAGACCGTCACCCCAACCATGAGAAGTGGTGGCACAATCAGTCTCAAGAGCTCATCATTAGGCTTTTGAGGCTCCTTGCTTGGCGGAGCAATCTGAATCTTGTCCTCTGAACTCCGATAGATAATCCGCGGTGAGCGGTGATAGTCTGGATAGTCTGGATAGAAACCATGGCGAGAAGCCCCCCGCAAGGTGAGGTTAGAACTGACCGTAGCTGGACCAGTCACCCAGATTTCTTCTGGATAGACCTTGAGACAAATACCTTCCAAGCTCAGCTCGTCGCCGGCTTCCAGCTGGATTTGGTCTCCCGTCCACTCAACGTGATTGAGGTAAACTTGACCTCGCATCTTAGTCAAAAGCCAAGAATCATTCGTTCGCTTCAAGAGTAACTCCAAAGGCGCTTCCAGACTGATAGCTGCTCCCTTCTGGTCGCTGATGAGCAACTCTTTTCTGTCCAGTAGGTCATAAACAGCCGGTTCTGAATCAGATTGATACAAGGTGAGATTACCCAAGGCCATACCGTCAGTTACAACGCCCGTTTCTTCCCCCATCTGATAAAAGACTTGACCTTCAGCTAGCTGAAGCTGGATAGGAGTCTCCTGATGAGGCAGGTAAAGCTGAGCCTTCTCACTCGCTGCTAGGAGAACTTTCTTATCCTCTGTCAGCTGCAGCTCATAGCGCAGATGGTCTGTATAGATGATGATTGTCTTGCCCATACTTACTCCTTCGCGCTACTGCTAGATGACGCTTCACTGCTAGAGGAAGAGTTTGCTCCTGAGGAACCTTCCTCGCTAGAAGCGCTTGAGCCAGAATCACCAGTTAGAAGCTCCTTGCGGCTATCCCAGTATTTCTTATACTCGCCTTCCAAGGACTCAAGCTTAGTCTCCCGATCCTTACCAGACAAACTATCGTCCTCACGCACCTTTTTCATCTCCTGCGTCAAGGCATAGATGATCAGATCTGAGTCATTAATCCGTTTGGCCGTGTCCAAAGCATCTTCAAAATCATTACGTCCAACTTGAATCCAGTAATTGAGATACAAATCATCTGATTTTAGTGTGACATTGTTCAGGATGACCTTACGCTGATCATCGGAAAACTCTAGCCCCTGGATATAAGAGTAGGCCAGTTCATATTTCTGTGTATTCGGTAGGCTCTTAGGAGAGATTCCTTCCAGCTCATCGATGACCTTGCTGTAGTCCACTTTGATAAAGGCAGTATCCGCCTGTAGCAACTTTTCCTTGAAAGGATTTTGTATGAAAATCAAGTAAATCAAAGGAATGGTCAAAATCACAACAGCTGCTGTCAGCCAGATGGTCGCCAGTTTGAAAATCTTATGCTGGCGCTTGGAGACCAGTGTCTGCTTCTCTGCTTCTTCTGCAACCTTTTCCTGATAGGATTTTTCTAAAACTGCAACCGCATCTTCCAGACTGTCAGCCTCACGCAGCTCCACTAGGAAATCCGGCAGATTTTCTAGCTCTAATGAGCCCTTGTAAAGCTCCATAAAGTCCAGATCTGCAAAGAGCGTCACCGCAAAGCACTTAGCCTGACGCAAGAAGTCCTCCCGAGAAATAGACTGAGGTGTCATGATACCTGGAACACCGCGGTAGGCTATCTTCGCCTGCGCATCCTTGGTAATAAAGAGATTACTAGGATGCAGCAAAAAAGTCACTGGCAACTCCAGTGCAGCTTCTAGAGCAAACACATTAAGAGCCAGACGAATCCGCTCAGAAATCGTGCGCTTTTCAATCTCTTCCTTGGACAGCCCCAAAGGCTCAATCTGATAGGTGAAATAGACACTATCATGGTCGGCCTTAGTCTCCTGCTCCAAGAAAAGTGGATGGTGCAGGTCCAAAAGCAAGAGCTCCCGCAAATCCTGCGTTGCCACATCCGACCGCTTCAGCGTTAGGCTCCAATTCTTGTCATTTTTTTCATAGATAAACTCTTGTTCAGCAAATACAAATTTTTCCTCAGTCACCTTAAATCTCCTCAATCTCTACTAAATCTCCCGTTGTGACTGGATAATCAGCCAAAACCTTGCCCTCGTCCAGTATCAACCCCTTGTTAATAATCCGCAGCTGATACTTATGGCGCTTTCCTTCGATATTGAAAATCTGATCAATCTCCCGAATGAAGCGACGGACCTCAATCCGCTTAGGAATGCGAATATCCACGTCCTTATCCCGCAAACGGAGGGTGATATTGATATGTCCTTCCATCTTATACTTCTCCCTTACTGATACGATAGCTGACAAAGACAGTCATACTGACCAAGAGTATGGCTGCTACAAAGTAGACTACTCCTGGCAGAAAATCATCCCAGCTGCTCTCTTCATCGCTTTTCAAACTCGTCTGCAACTTGGACAATTTTTCCGTTCCCGGCTGAAAAAGCTCCTTGGAATGGTAAATATCCGTCGGCCCCTGTATAGCAGAAAACAGTTGTCCCGCTTCTGTGGCCAACTGTTTATTTTGATACTGCTTCATTTCCTGAATTTTTTCCTGATTCTCAGCAACGAAAAGAGACTTGGTGCCTTCCGATTGTGCACCAAAGTTCAGTTCTTGCTCTTTTTCAATCCGCGAATTATCTATCTGCAGACGATTATCCTTTAGCTCATCTGCGGCGACAACTGTCACCGCAAACGAACTTAGGAGTAGGAATAAAAACAGAATTCTTTTCATACTCTTTTAAACTTCCTCAGTTTTTAATGTTCTAGTCTTGACAAAGATATTAGCTGCAACCAGCAGAGCCAGCAAGACAATCAGACCAAATATGGCAAAGAAACCAGCGGTCTTGCCGTCAAAGTAACCTGACAGCATGCCTTCTAGCACAGACAAGGCATTCAAGCTCTTGATAAAGGCTGGGAAGCCAGTCAAACTAGCCGTTGTACCAATAGCATTAGACAGGTAGACAAAGCTAATAATCATGAAGAAGGCTAAGCCCATACCCATCACGCGCAAGTGCTTGAGGATCAAATACTGCCCCTGAATCAAGACAAAGCTAGCAACTACAATCAGCAAGACCCAAGATGGTACATATTCCTTGCCGATGTGAAGCTGCATGCTAGATACAATCCCGATAACTAGCCCAATCGTCAGAGACAGGAAGCCTAGGATGCCCACAGTCGTAATATCTGTATCTTGTAGTTTATTAAGCTTAAAGCGGTCTTTAACCTTGCGTACAATGTTCTGTGTTGCAAAGAGATAGGCCGTAAAGAGACTGACAATCTCCAACAAGAGAATCCATGTGAATGGACGATAAACATTGACAGTCGCTTTGACAGATGAAGAAGATTGAGCAACTGGATTCGATAAGAAGTCCAGCAATACTTCATTAGGAACACCGTTCTCATAGGCATTGTTAAGAACCTTAACAAAGGACTCCACAAAGTTGCCATTATCTTCCAATTCCTTATTGAATTGCCCCATCAAGCTCTCAGCATTCGCAGACAGTTTCTCTGTCGTCCCTTGTGCATTTTCCAGCTCACGATTGAAACTGCTGAAGATCTGGTTGACACTATCAGCTGCTTGCACATTGGTCTGTGAAGAAGACTTAACGCCAGAAGTCGAAGACAGCAAGGATGAGAATTCTGAATTCAGAGATGACAAATCGGTGTCAGTTTTAGCCAACGCTTCTGTAGAAGAAGCCTGAGCTTTTGAAATATCTGTCATTCTAGTTTGTAGGTTTTCATAAAGGTTGAGCTGTTCTCCGATTTCTGTTGCGAGTTTAGCGTTAGTTCCTTTGATATCTTCAATCTTACTTTTCAGACTGGTAATCGTATTATCCAACTTCCCTTTGACACTATTCTCAGGCTTGCCATCTTTACTATCAGACAAACTATTTTCATAAGCACCCAGATTAGATTCAACCGCCTGTACTAAAAGCTTCGATAAAGATTCAGACATATCT
>ERZ1023282.254-NODE-254-length-28716-cov-6.996057_pt1:0-27500 | contig 28716 bp, 24 predicted proteins | sample MGYA00521262_ERZ1023282 | MGnify/ENA primary metagenome ERZ1023282 (study PRJEB32759, sample SAMN07749867) | skin metagenome | biome: transportation; feature: city; material: polyester macromolecule | host: Homo sapiens | place: Hong Kong:KT line... | reverse complement strand
ATCGTCACCTTTCGCTTGAGGCAGTGTCCCCAGGCGTAGTCGCCGGTGCGATGCTGTGCCTGTCCCAGCACGATGCTGGGGGCGATCCCTAGCTCCTTGGCAAGTGCTTTCACCTCGTCGAGGTTGCGATGACGAGGGAGCCTGTCCTCGTAGTCCTCCGGAACGAGGAAGCGGGAGGCGTAGGTGTCGGCCTCCTTCTCAAGGTTGTCATGGTCGTTGTTGAGGTAGAGACCATTTGACTCGTGGAGAAGGACGTGAGCGATCTCGTGGAAGAGTGTGAACCAGAGCTGGTCATCGCACTTCCACAGGTCCGAGAGCTGGATGAGGGGGTGTCCTTGGATCCAGCGGGTGGCACCGTGGGTGCTGAGCCCCGGCACCGCTGGAACCAGTGTGAGCGCCACCCCGCAGTCCCGCAGAAGAGCCTGGGCCTTCTGAATGGCTTGTGCTGGATCGGCGACAGTGAGTGCACGGAGTTCGGGAAGAATCTCTTCCAGTTTGCTGCGGTCGTAGTCGGGTAAGTCGTCCAGCTCGTAGCTCCGTTCGGCCGCCCGGAGCCAGGTGGCCAGGCGGTGGGGGTCGTGGTGCCCGACGGCGGAGCGGCGATACGCGACAGCGCCCTGATTCCAGGTGGCTTGGAAAGCGTCCATCGAGGAGACGCCGAAGAACTGGAGCAGTCCTCGCACTGTCCCGGCCTTGTCGCTGGCAGGCGCGGTGATGAATGAGTGCTTCCGAAGGTAGCTCAGGGGGAACTCCTTGGCGCGGTCGTACTGGGTGACCAGTTTCGCGTCCGCAGCCTGGCGAGCCAGAGCCGTCTGGTATCCGGTCTCATGGAGGTTCCAGATGCGGGCAGGGACACCGGTGGTGTTCTCCAGCCTGAGCGCCATGTCATGGCTGAGTGGGGCTTTGCCTCGGAGCAGTTCGCTGACGTGCTTTCGGCTCACATCAAGTCGGCGGGCAAGCTCAGCGGCATTGATGCCCTCCTCTTCCATCCACTCCTCGATGAAGTCCCCGGTAGGCACGACGTAGTCGGGGTGTGCGGCGTACGTGGCCATGCCTGCTTTCCTTTCAGGTGCGTGGTGGTCTAGTGGTAATCGATGATCTCGATGACGCAGGCGACGACAGGAGTGCCACCTTCATCGGTGACGACGAGTCGCCAGTTAGCGGTGAGCCGGGCTGACCACTGACCTACGCGGTCGCCGCTCAAGGTTTCCCATCGGCCGGTGCCCTGGAGGAGGTCATCGAAGGACTCGGCGTTATAGAGCTCCGCGATGCGCAGTCGTAGCCGTTTGGCCATGGCCTGGCTCAGTTTGCGCTTCATCTCGCGCTCGTTGGTACAGATCTTCTCGATCTTGCGGTCGACGTACCTCACTTCCATGGTTGTATGTTACCTGGTGCGTAACAGTTACCTAGATCGTAACACCGTTTCCGGTTGAAGTACGAGAGTGTCGTGAGAGTCATGTCATGTGGAGGCAGGGTTAGGGGCTGTGCAGCATGGCCCGGCTTCGAGGTGGTCGGGGGCTTCTGGGTCTGCTGCTCGGTCGCCGCTCTCTGTGGACCTACCCCAGGCTGGCGGCGCGATGTGTGGCTACCGTGGCAAGAGGTGTGCGTGCTCGCTGACGGGAGGAGTCGCAGCTTTCTTGATGCCCGACGCGTGTCGGTGGTGCCCCTGGTGGGCCTCCCGAGTGGCAACCTGAAGGGTGACGGAGCGAAGGGTGCCCCGACACCAAGGCGCTGCTGCGCACTGTGGCCGTGATGTGCACGTCTCGCTCTGTCGCGGCTGGCCTTCTTTCCTCGTTCACCTGAGTTGTCACCTTCGTTGTACGGCACGCAATGACATATTCCCCCTTGTGCCTCGCTGGGGTTCGCTCGCAGGTTCATCAACAGATTTGTGTCTGTCTGTCGATGAGGTGGCCCTTGAAAGTGAATTGGCCTATTTGTCGTAGATGTATGTTCGGGTGGGCTTATACTTCTGCAGGCGTCAGTTGATCTGAAGAATAAGGTAAATCGATTCCATAGTGCTTAATGGCGTCTACGGGGCTCTCTCGTAACTGTCCCACAGCGTTTCTTGTCCAATGCACGCCGTGTGCGTCGGTGAAGGCGATCTCTACGCCGGGGCGAGCACACATTCCTTGCCACCCCTTGGGGGCAACAAGCTGCCATTCTCCTGGAGGAAGTGCAGTGACGATTCTTCGATAGCCCGTTGGAGAATGGCGCCCGTCTCGTTCGTTGATGACGAAGATTGCAACACAACGATATACGGGAGAGAAGGATTGATTACTGATGTGTATGATGTCTTCCGTCTTTTGTCCTGGCTTTTTGTTTGTTAGAATCCAGGCAGTGATGCGTGTTGCTTGCTCCTGCTTCTCATTGTCGTCTCTTTGCTTCTCATCCTCGCGTCTCCATTGAGCCTCGCGTCTTAAATTTAAGGCCGTGAGTACTGTCGCGAAGATGGTTCCTAATGCGGCCGCCCAGGCGGCGCAATCTTGTATCGTCAACGAAGTTCCTCATTGATCTCTCGGGAGGTGTGTCGATGATCAAAGTATGATCATTTCGTGTGATTTCCTGCTGTCAGCACGTCAAGCGGTGGCAGGGAGGTTACGATCTCCTGGGTTTGGACGGAGACGGTGGTGATGCGGGCGATGAGGTCCAGGAGGTAGCGGGGCTGGGCTGAGGCGGTGGGGCCGCCGCCCGCACCCTCGGCCATCCAGTCGTTGGGGTCGTTGACGATCCCGGAGGCCTTGTGGGTGCTCACGCGGTAGCGTTCTAGCAGCCAGTCCAGACCGCTGCGCGACCCCAGCTGGTACTTCTGCGCCTGGGCGGGAATACCGGAGATCGTCACATGCTCGTTGTAGATGATCGAGGTCTTGTCATCCTGCCGCTTGCCGTCCTGGAGAACTCGGTCATAGCGCATCTTCTTCACGTGCAGCAGGCTCGGTGAGATCGTCTCCCGCAGATCCCAGGGCACCTCCTGGCCGTCGGCGTCAAGTCTCAACGGCGTGGGCTCCACGGACTCATAATCCAGGTGCAGGTCGGCAAGGCCGCGCCCGGCCGTGGTGAAGGCGACGAAGCCCTCCCGGCTCGCCACCAGCGGGATATGAGGCAGTGACTTCTTCAGATCCGCGCCGTACTGCTTCCGATACTCCGGGGAGTGCAGGAGGGCGTACACGTAGTAGAAGACGTCATCCTTGGTGACCTCCGGCCCATAAGCGGCCTGGTAGCTGCGCAGCGTGGCGTCGGTGATGTTGTCCACCCGGCGGTAACCGCCTAGTATCTCGCCCTCCTGCCCGACGGCGATGCTGGACTCCTCCGCATCCTCGCCACCGGAGAGGTCCAGCATGCCCGCCTCGGCCGCATGACGACCCCCAACCGGTTCCCACGTCCACCGAGGGAAGTATTGAACGGTGTACGTGTACAAAGCAACGTCTGGTACGTAGGAGGACATGAGGAGCGCGAAATCAGCAGCAGGCCGGGGTCCCATAACAACGATTCCGTAATTGTCGTGTCCGGGCGTCGGGAAGTAGCGGTGCAGGACTGCAGGAAGATAGATGATTCCGTCGGAGGCGTTGAGCCATTGCTTGCAGAAGGGGCGGTACAGGCCACAGTAGGTGGCTCCCGCGTCGTAGGTGATGGCCCGGTTTTTCTCTAGAGACTTGTAGAGGTCCCGAGTCCACTTGATCCGCGTCTCGTCGTTCGTGACAAGATCGCGGACCTTCGCCCCGGCCTTCAGGTCGGCTGCTCGGGTGCGGTGGACGCGCTCGCGTTCCTCGTTGTACGTCTCAATGAGCCGTTGCGCTGAGTCGCGCAGCCTCGGTAGTGAGAAGTTGTAGACCCACGCGTCGCGGTTCGTCTGCAATCCCGCTGTGTAGGAGGCGAAGATCGGCGCCTGTCCCTCGCCGATGGACTGCCAGGACTCGTAGTTCGAGTCGCGCTGGTTGATCCAGTCGCCCTGCTTGTTCGGGGTGATGGTCTCCCACTCCAGGGTGTCGATCTGCGACTCCTCAACGATCCGAAGCTTATCCTCCCGGGAGAGGTAGTCGCCGATATCCCGGTAGTGCAGAACAGCCGGTCCCTCATGCGCCGGGTCCTTGACGAGGAAGGTGACGGCCACGGTCGCGCGGGAACCGGAGTCGAAGACCTTGCCTCCCTCGCGGCGTGAGAGCTCACCGGCGGTGCGCTGGTTGCCCCGCAGGTTGTAGACGTAGAGATGGGAGAACTCCTCGGCCAGGGTGAGGCGCACGCCGTCGGCCGTGTTGCCGTCGATGAAGCCGCCGTTAGTGACGAAGCCGATGACCCCGGCCTCCCCGACACGGTCCGACGCCCAGCGGATGGCCCGAAGATAGGAGTCGTACAGGGAGTTCTTGTTGGTGCCCGTGGAGCGGGCCGCGTAAGTCGCCTCAATCTTGGCGTCCAGGGACGGGTAGTGCTGGTTGGCGTTGTTGTCATTGGCGGACTCCTGCCCCACCGAGTAAGGCGGGTTGCCGACGACCACCTGAATACTCTTCAACCCCAGCTGGGCCGCGGCCCGGTCGTTGTTGGCCACGAACACGCTCTGATCCAGCGTGTCCCCGTCCTCGGTCATCTGGAAGGTGTCGGCCAGGACGATCCCATCGAAGGGCGTATACCCCGCCTGCGCCGGGTCGCCCTCTTCACCGCCGGCTGGCGGGGCGTCGCTGCGCATGAGGTCACGGTAGGTGACCTCGATATTGGCCGCCGCAATGTAGTAGGCCAGCAGCAGGATCTCATTGGCGTGCAGCTCGCCCGTGTACTTGCGCGCCAGGTCCGCCTTGCTGATGAGGCCGGACTGCAGGAGCCGGACGATGAAGGTCCCCGTCCCGGTAAAGGGGTCGAGCACATGCACGCCCTCATCTGTGATGCCGCGCCCCAGGTGGGTGCGTGCCAGCCAGTCCACGCTGCGCAGAATGAAGTCCACGATCTGTACCGGCGTGTAGACGATCCCCAGCGACTTGGCCGTCTTGGAAAAGGCCAGGGAGAAGAACCTCTCATAGAGCTCGGTGATGACCCGCTGCTTGCCCGCGGCGTTGTCAATGCCCGCGCAGCGCTCGCGAACCGACTCGTAGAAGCCCTCCAGCTCCTCGGTCTCCGCCTCCAGGTTGGATCCGTCCAACACCCGGAGCATCCGGCCCATCACCTGCGCCACCGGGTTCTCGGCCGCGAAGTCGTAGCCGTCGAAGACCGCATCAAACACCGGTTTGGTCACCAGATGCTGGGAGAGCATGTCGATCGCGGACTCCGAGGTGATCGAGTCGTTGAGATTGGCGCGCAGAGCCGCCAGGAAGCGCTCGAACTCAGCCGCCACCTCCGGGTCCTGCACCCGCTTGGCCAGGCGCTTACGGTGACGGGCCGCAATGGTGGCAACATCCGTGGCCCACTGCTCCCAGTAACGCCGCGAGCCGACCTTCTGAACCAGGCGGGCGTAGATCGCCTCCCGCCACTTGCCCAGCGCCCCCAGGTCGAAAGCCGCTTGCTGAGGCGCCGGAGTACCGGAGGAGTCGTCGTCATCAGCGGCAGCCCCAAAGGGGTCGATGATGGCGATCTTGTCCGGTTTGGACCGGTTGAGGTCGATCTTGTTGACCATGGCGTCGAAGCGCTCATCGTGAGCGCGTAGCGCCTGCAGCACCTCCCACACCACGCGGAAGGTGTCATTGTCAGACAGGACGTCCTCGGGCGACATCCCAGATGGGATCGCCACCGGCAGGATGATGTAGCCGTACTGCTTACCCGGAGCCAGGCGCATCACCCGCCCCACAGACTGGACGATGTCCACCTGGGACTTGCGCGGGGACAGGAACATGACCGCGTCCAGGGCCGGGACGTCCACACCCTCGGACAGGCACCGGGCGTTGGACAGGATCCGGCAGGACACGGACGTCCCCTCCGACTCCGATGCCGACGACGCCTGCCGGGTCGGCGCTGGCGCGCCCAGATCGCCCGAGAGCCAAGACAGCAGACTGGTGCGCTCCATGATGTTCATGGAGCCGTCCACGTGGCGAACCTCCACGGAGCCCAGCCGCTTCTGAGTCGGGGTATCGGAGTCGACGCCGTCCGCGTCGTCGGGCAGTTCAGGCACCTCGGGTTCGTCGGTGAGCGTGAGCCGGTAGTCCTCGGCCACGTTCCTGAAGGACGAGGCGAAGCGCTTCGAGGTCTTGATATCGCGGGCGAAGGCCACCGCCGTGCGCATCGGCTGGATGTCCTTGCCGTAGTCGGTCGTGTTCACGCTGCGCTTGGCCAAGGCGTTCCAGCAGCCGACGATCCGGGCGGCGTCGTCGAGCGTGAGCTGACCGTCCTGAGCCAAGGAGGACTGCATCTGATCGGCGATCTGGTCCTCTGAGACCGTGAGGACCAGGACCTTGTAGTCGGTCAGCAGGCTACGGGAGACCGCCTCACCGAAGCCCAGGCGGAAAAGTTCCTCACCGTAGGTCTCGACGTCGTCCATGGAGGCGAGGATCGCGTTCTTCTGACCAGCGCGCGCCTTGGTCGAGTCGTCATAGATGCGGGGAGTCGCCGTCATGTAGAGGCGCTTGGACGCGTGGATGTAGTCGTCGTTGTGGACGCGGACAAAAGCGGACTCATCCGTGCCCAAGGCGGTGGCGCCGGTCGTGCGGTGGGCTTCGTCGCAGATCACCAGATCGAAGCCGGGAGCGCCGAGTTCCTGAGCCTGGGCGACGGCGTCGATCGACTGGTAGGTGGAGAAGACCACCGTCATCGGGGCCGTCCCGTTGACCGGGGCGGGGCGGCGCGTCAGGCGGTTGGCGAGTGCCGCGCCGTCCGTGGTGGCCGGGATCGCCAGGTCCACCACCGAGATGTCCTCGCTCAGGCTAGTGCGCTTGCGCCCCTTGCCGACCTTCGCATCCGAGCAGACCGCGAAGGAGCGCAGCGGCACCTCCGACTCGGCACTCCATTCCATGAGCGTCTGAGACAGCAGCGCGATGGAGGGCACGAGGAACAGGACCCGGCCACCGGAGCCCGCCATGGCTTCCGCAATGCGCAGGGACGTGAAGGTCTTGCCGGTGCCGCACGCCATGATGAGCTTGCCCCGGTCCGCCGTGGACAGTCCCGCGCTCACCGCCTCCAAGGCCCGCTTCTGGTGCTCGCGCAGGCTCTTACCACCGGTGCGAACCATGACCTCGGGGGTCTCCAGGCTGAAGGAGTCCCAGTCGATCGTGGAGTTGAACAGGTCCTCCAGGCCGACCCGGGAGACCGGGATAGCCTGACGGGACACCGTCTCCTCCGCGGCCGAGTTCCAGTGCTCCGTGGTGGACACGAATAGCCGGGAGGTGAACTCGCCCGTCCCCGACTCTGCCAGGAAGGAGTCGACGTCGTTCTTGGTGATGACTCCCGTCTGCGGGTCATAGAACTTGCACTGGACAGCGCACAGCTCGCCGGTCTCGCGCTCGCGGGCCACCAGGTCGATGCCGCGGTCCGGGCGCGCGCCCCGGTCCGGCCAGTCGCACCACATCCACACGTCGTCGAAGCGCTCGGCGTAGCGCGGATCCGTAAGAAGGAACTGGCGCACCAGGCGCTCGAAGCTCGTGCCCTTGCCTCGCTGCGTCCGTGCGTCGAAGTACAGGCCGTCAAGAATCTCTTTGATGCGCGACTGACTCACGGGGAGAAGCATACGAAATGAAGCGCTGTGCCCTGCACGGTGGACTGATGCGTGACAATGTGTGACACGGCGTCACTCCTTGCCGTCCCAGCAGGCTCACATCGTGCTCAGGGTCAGCATGATGGGGAGCGTCAGAGGAAACATCAACATGGTGCTGATGATGATCGAGGCGGCTGCATCGGGTTCATGATCGTAGGCGATAGCAAGGTTGAGCGCGGCCGAGGCGGAGGGCACTGCCAGCATGATGAGAGCGCTGAGAAGCCACACGGATCCCGTGGATGAGTCGGTGAAGGCGACAAGCCGTAGGACAAGGGCCCCGATCGCGGGGAGAAGCAGCGTCTTGATGCCGGCCGCCGTAAGAACGGTGAACAGGGGTACCGTTCGCCGCCTGACTGCGTGAAGGGCTCCGGGGACTGCCAGGCCAGCGACGAACAATGCGCAAGGAACGGTCGCGCCCGCCAACAGCGTGGTCGTCGTCAGGATGACGTCCGGCACGGGAATGGACATGATCTGAGTGATCACACCGGTTCCGACACCGAGGGTGGCCGGGTTGAAAGAGGCCGTGAGCACGCCGATGATGCGATGCCGTGGTGACGACCGGCCCTTCGATGTCCCTGTCTGGGGGCTCTGGCCCATGTGAGCACCGAGACCGATGAGGCGACGCAGCGCGGGGTACCCCACAAGGAAGAGCAGATTGTGCAGAAGCTGCATGATTCCGGCAGGTAGTCCAGCCTCGGGGCCTGCTAGGCCGGTGGCGATCGGCACTCCAAGGTAGGCGACGTTGCCCCAGGTCGCGCAGAGCGCCACCACGCCGATCTGCTGGTGCCTCAGGGTCCCGCGGGGCCATCGTCGCAGCAGGATGAACCCGATGACGACAAAGCTCGCGCCGGCCAGGAGTGGTCCGGGCAGCAGCACGAGCCAAGGCACACCTCCAGTAGGACGTGGAGCCTTGACGATCACGGTGAACAGATAGCAGGGAAGAGTGATGCGGAAGACGAACTCATTGAGTGGGTTCAGTGCCTGGCGAAAATGTCTGCTTCTCGCCGACACGACGCCGAGAGCGCCGATCAGGAGGAGGGGAGCCAGAAGCGCCACCGTTGTCAGCAGCATTGGCTCACCTCCTCCCTCTCGTCAGCAGGGCGGTGTCGATACCGGCCTGTGGTTCAAGAAGTGCGTCAGTCGCCGGAGCCGGTGGGCAGGGGCTTGTTGCCCCGCAGCGTCTGCACGATCCAGTAGCACAGGGCTCCTAATGGTGCGGCGATGAACCAGGAGAAAGGAGACACCTTGCTGAAAGCCGGAACCAGGGCGATGCACAGAGCGACGATGGCCGCCGGAATGAATCCGAGCAGAGCGTCGGTATTGAGGCCTCCTCGGTAGAAGTAGCGTCCTTCCGGATTGGGGGAGTACAGATCCCGCAGGTCCACTCGTGACCGCTTGTAGTAGAAGTAGTCAAGTGTGAGGATTCCGAAGAAGGGGCCGAGAAGCGCCCCGAGAGAACCGAGAAAGTAGTTGATCGCTGTTGGGCTTCCATAGAGGTTCCAGGGAGTCACGACGATCGATGCAATGACGGACACGATTCCGCCCACCCTGAAAGAGATTTTTCTAGGGTTGAGGTTGGACAGATCGAAAGCAGCCGAGACGAAGTTCGCCACAATATTCACCCCGATCGTGGCCACGATGAAGGCGATCGAGACCACGTAGAAGACGACGTCGTTGTCGATGCGTGACAGCAGGTCGCCCGGATCATGGAAGGCCTCGCCGTAAACCTTGATGGCAGCGGCAGAGCACAAGACCGAGGTCAGAGCGAAGGCGGTCCAGTTCAGAGGCAGGCCCAGAACATTTCCCATGACCACGGAGCGACGACTCGGTGCGTAGCGGGCGAAGTCGGAGAAGTTGAGCATAAGGGTCGCGAGCGTCCCGATTGTCAGTCCCACCGTCACGAAGATCTGGTAGAACTGCGTGCCGATAGGGGGTGTGACGTTATCCGCGTTGACTGTCCACCTGAAGTCCCAGCCTGCCTGGGAGAGCATCCAGACTCCCAGGCCGATCATGATGACCCAGATGATCGGTCCGGCAGCACCCTGGAAGTGACGCACCGCCTCCATGCCTCGCCAGACGATGATCAGCTGGATCCCCGACAGGATAAGGAAGGCCACCCACCCGGACAGGCGTAGCCCCACGAAGGACGCGGTCCAGTGCTGCATGGGAGGGAAGATCCGCATCAACAGCAATTCCAGCGAGATGGATGCCAGATAGGTCTGGATCCCGTACCACGCGATAGCGACGACCCCTCGAACCAGGGCCGGGAAGTTCGCACCCCACACGCCCCAGGTGACGCGGGAGATGACCGGGTAGGGCGCTCCGGTCTCATACCCCATCAGCCCGGATACGCAGCAGGCGATGAAGATGATGAATGTTGCGATGAACACTCCGATGACGATCGATAAGGGGGTCATGCCCATAATGGCGCCGGTGCCGATGAACAGTCCTGCTGCGAAGGTGTAGTTCGAGGCGTTGTGGGCGTCATTCATCCACAGTGAGAACAGGGCGTAACTGTTCCACTGGCGGTCGCTGGCGCGGGCGGGAGCGAGATCGTCATTGAACAGCCGCCCCTGAGGATCACCCTCCCGGAGCTCGTCGTAGTCCGCTTCGAGCGCTTTCACAATACTCTCCTTGAGTAGTCAGTCGTCTTAAAACTTGACTTGCGATTGTCGATTTCATATGTAGGTGTCTACTTACTCTCCTGTTGCAGGGCCACGGCCATAGGGGCGTCGAGCGCCGGGTTCTCGGCGAGCTCCTCGAACTCAGTGACGGCGTCAACGGCAGCTCCCATGGAGATATTCGTGACGCGCTCGAGGATGGCTTCGACAATGACGGGAACACTGAACGTCTGTGCTGTCTGACGCGCTGTGCGCAGGGCTTCCGACAGTTCCTCAGGTGTTCGTGCCCGTATCGCCTTGCAGCCGAGCGACTCGGCGACGCCGATATGGTCGACCCCGTAGCCGTCGGTCTCAGGCGCGTTGAGATTCTTGAAGGACAGCTGGACCTGGTAATCCATGTCGAAGGCCCTCTGGGACTGGCGGATGAGTCCGAGATAGGCGTTGTTGACGACGACGTGAACGTACGGAATACGGAAGTGCGCGGCCACAGCCAGCTCCTCGATGAGGAACTGGAAGTCGTAGTCACCGGACAGCGCCACCACGGGTGTCTGCGGATCGGCAACAGCCGCACCGATCGCGGCGGGGATCGTCCACCCCAGGGGACCCGCCTGACCCGCATTGATCCAGTGGTGCGGACGATAGACGTGCAGCATCTGTGCCGCGGCGATCTGGGACAGTCCGATAGTGGTGACGTAGCGGGTCTCGGGCCCGAAGGCGCGGCACATCTCCTCGTAGACGCGCTGGGGCTTCAACGGCGCCTGGTCGAAGTGGGTGCGGCGCAGCATCGTCCGCTTGCGCTCGTTGCACTCCTCGACCCATTGCCGATACCTCTCGACCGGACGCCCGTAACGTTCGCGGGCAGTCGCGAGAAGCACCTCCAGGGCCGCTTTGGCGTCGGATACCGAGGAGAAGTCAGCGGGGAAGACCCTGCTGATCTGAGTCGGCTCGACGTCGATGTGCACGAAACGGCGCTCGCCCCGGTAGGAGGCGAGGTCACCGGTGTGGCGGGCGGCCCAGCGGTTGCCGATGCCGATGATCAGATCCGCCTCCAGGAAGGTTGCGTTGGCGTAGCGGTGGGAGGTCTGGATTCCAGCCATTCCCTGGGCGAGGGGGTGGTCGTCAGGGATCGAGCCCCATCCCATCAGCGTCGAGATCACCGGAATCCCTAAGAACTCGGCGAGACTGACCAGCTCTTGGGAGGCATCGGCGTTCATGATGCCGCCGCCGGCAATCAGCACCGGGTGCTCTGCGGCGTCGAGCATGTCCAGAATGGTGTCGGCCTGGTACGACGACATCCTCGGGACCGGCACGGGAAGCGGCTCGTAGGCATCGATGTCGAAATCGATGGTGGCCATCTGCACGTCCATGGGGAGGTCGATAAGAACTGGGCCCCGACGTCCCGTCCGCATGAGCTGGAAGGCCTTGGCGAAGGTACCCGGAATCTGTGCTGCTTCCAGGACCGTCGTGGCCATCTTGGTGACCGGCTCCGCGATCGAGGCGATATCGACCCCCTGGAACTCCTCCTTGTGAAGCATGGCCACCTTGGCTTGGCCCGTGATGCACAGGATGGGAATGGAGTCGGCCCAGGCCGAGTACATGCCTGTGACCATGTCGGTCCCTCCCGGACCGGAGGTACCGATGCATACTCCGATGTTTCCCGGCACTGTGCGCGTGTAGCCCTCCGCCATATGGGAGGCGGCCTCAACATGCCGCGCCAGGACATGCCGTATTCCACCGTGCTCCTTCATGGCGGAGTACAAAGGATTGATAGCGGCACCGGGGACCCCGAAGGCCTGGGTGGCGCCCTCCTTCTCCAGGATCTGGACGATTGCGTCGACTGCACGCATGTGTGTCATGACTGTTCTTCTCTCTGATCGTTACTGGATGTGCCGCTGAGTAGCTCGATGACCTTGAGTAGGGCGGAGTGATCGAGGTCCGTCCACCCGTTGGCCTCTGCCGCGGTGAAGAGCTGGGCTACGGAACTGGCTGTAGGCAGGCAGCAGCCGGAAGAACGTGCGGTCGACTGGACGATCCCCATGTCTTTGCTGTGCAGCCTGATGGTGAAAGTGGGGCTGAAGCTCCGAGAAACGGACGCCTCGCCCTTCAGGTCCAAGATCCTGGAGCCGGCCAGGCCCTGCGAAAGCGCCCCGAGTGCGTGGACGGGGTTCACGCCGTTGTGTTCAAGCAGGATGATGGCCTCGGACAGTACGGCCAGGGCGCCTCCCACAATGAGCTGGTTGGCGGCCTTTGTGACCTGGCCCGATCCCTCCTGTCCCATGTGGGTGATGGTTGTGCCCATGGCGGACAGGAGCGGCTGGGCCTTGGCGAAGGTCGCCTCTTCGCCCCCGACCATGATGGTGAGGCTGCCGTCGCGCGCCCCTTTGGTGCCTCCTGAGACGGGTGCGTCGAGGAAGTCGATTCCCAGATCCCGGCACCGTGCGGCCAGACCCCTTGCCTGGTCGGGGGCGATCGTGCTCATGTCGAGCATGAGGCAGCCGCGCGGTGCTCGGGCCGCGATCCCGTCAGGCGCCTCCATGAGCTCTTCGACGACGTCGCCGTCGGGCACCATGGTGATGATGGCGTCGGCCTTCTCAAGGATGCTGCCGGGATCCGGTGCGTCGATCCCGCCGGCTTCCGTGAAGAGACGGGTTCTCTCGGCGCTCCGGGAGTGGCCGCGCACGACGAAACCCGCTTTGAGCAGGTTCAGCGCCATGGGCAGGCCCATCGAACCCAAACCGATGAAGCCCACGGTTCGTATGGTCTGAATATCGTCGTGCGCGGTCATGTCTTCCTCCCGGTCGTCGTTGACCGTCGTGGTTGCCTAGCTGTTCTTCCTCTGTCCGGCTGTGGCTGTCAGACTTCCCGGAAGCTGATCTCCTGGGCGCCTTCCCAGAGGAACTTCTCCCCGAGCTCGGCAAGGTGCTCATTGCCCTCGACGATGGTGGCGAAGTGGTTTCCGGCCAGCTGGCCCGCCTTGGATGCGAAGTTCACGTATCCGTAGCCGATCAGCAGCTCAGTCTCGGACACCCCGCCGGGGTAGATGACGATCTCTCCGGGGTGGGGATAGCAGGTGCCGTTCTCCGGTTCCAGGCCCAGGTCGAGGTCCCCGAACGGGATCCATCCGGCCTGTCCGGACCAGCGGACGTGAATGATCTTGGAAGTCAGTCCCAGGAGGTGCTTCTTGAAAGCCGCCACCGTCTTTGGGGCGCTGTCCTCCTCGTAGCGGGCCTTGAAAGTGAAACCGCCGGCCGTGATCTCGAGCATGGTCATGGTGAGTACTCCTTGAATGATGTGATGGTTCGGTGTTCCTGTGGTGTCTATCCGGGGCGACTGCGCCGTTCCGGAAGAATGAGAGAACTGATGAGGGTGGCGGCTACAGGGTGCGCCAGGCTTCGCGCAGAACTCGCTTGGCGTTGGCGACCACGGGCCCGGTTGTCTGTCCCCCGAGTGGCTGAACCTCGAAGGAGACCACCGGCCGCTCCGGGGCGTCCTCGCTCAGGTAGCCGATCTCCAGCAGGCCCCGGAGGAACTCCCGTACCTCCGGTACACCGCACTCGCCCTTGGGGTGGGAGAACGCCGGGTGGAGGTCGCAGTAAGCCGGATCGGAGGGGTCGCGGATGACGCAGCTACCGATATGTGCGTGGTTGATGTGCTCCTCGGTGACGGACAGAGCCTCGTGAATCGTCTCCCCCTGCATGGGGAGATGGGACAGGTCGACCATCAGACCGAAGTCCGGAATGGTCTTGCGAACCTCTCGCGAGAGCTCCACCGCCAGCCGATTGGTGCCGATGAGGGCGCACTTGTCGGTCGAGTCGTCGAAGGTCTCCAGTGACAGGGTCAGATCGCCCTTGGACGCGGCATAGCGGCCGATCTGGGTGATCGAGTCCGCCAGAAGCGCCAGCGCCTCATCCTGCCCCGTTGCCGGCTTCGGTCCGGAGAGGAAGCCGAACTTGCGTGCGCCCATCTCGTAGGCCTGATCGACGGCTTCCTTGAGGACCTCCACAGCCTTGGCGCGTTCCTGCTCGTCAGTGGAGTTGAGGTTGAGCTTTCCCTTGAGGATGTAGGGCTGCGCGCCGAAGCCGACGGTCATCCCGGCAGTGTCGATGATCGACTTGGCGATCTTGCGCTGCTCGACATCATTGATGCGTGTGATCTCAATGGCGTCGAAGAAGTCGTCGACCGCGATTTCCTCAATCGTTCTGGCAATATCACCGTCGCCGCTGGCAGCGAAGGGGTAGGCCATAAAGTGTATGAGTCCGACCTTCATGTAGTCGTGTAGCGATGATTTCATTCTGTTTTCCTTCCCAGTCTGATGTCGGATGGTGAAAGCGTTCGCGTTTGTTCTTTCTAGGCCTTGCGAGAGATCGCTCGGCGCGCCGCGTCAGCGATGTTCTCGGCACGCAGTCCGAAGTAGTCGAACAGCTCGTCCATGGTTCCCGAAAGTCCGAAAATGTCGCGGGTACCGATGCGCTCCAGCGGAACAGGAAGGTTCTCGCCCAGAACCTCGGCGACAGCTGATCCCAGGCCGTTGAGGATGGAGTGCTCCTCGGCGCTGACCACTGCGCCTGTCTTGGTGGCGGAGGTGACGATCGCTTCGGCGTCGATGGGCTTGACGGTGTGGACGTGGAGCACCTCGGCCTTCACGCCTTTCGTCTTAAGAATCTCGGCGGCCTTGAGTACCTCGGAGAGGATGCAGCCCGTGGATACGAGGGTCACGTCGGATCCCTCTCGCATGGTGACTGCCTTTCCAATGGTGAAAGGCGTTTCCTCTCCGGTGAGCTCCGGAACCGGGAGCTTGCCGACACGCAGATACACCGGGCCGTCGAACTCGTAAGCCGCCAAGGTGGCCTTGTGCATCTCGGTGGCGTCGGCGGGCACGATCACTGTCATGTCAGGGATGGCGCGCATGAGGCCGACGTCTTCCAGGGGCAGGTGGGTGGCCCCCTCCTGGGCCGCGGTGGTGCCGGCGTTGTGTCCGGCGATCTTGACGTTTCGCTGGCAGTATGCGACCGACACGCGAATCTGGTCGTAGCCCCGACCCGTCAGGAAATTCGCGTAGGCGTTGGCGAAGGGAACCTTTCCCAGAAGGGACAGGCCTGCTGCGGTGCCGATGATGTCGCACTCGGCGATGCCGATATTGACGAACCTCTCCGGGTAGGCATTGCGGAACCGGATCGTGTAGTTGGGTGTTGCGCAGTCCCCATCGAGGACGAATACGTCGTCGTGCTGGGCTCCCAGTTCCAGCAGGGCTTGCGCGTATCCATCGCGCGGTTCTTTCATCGCGGTCATCGAAGTTCCTCCAATGCCAGTTCGAGTTCTTCGTCCGTGGGGGCGAGGCCGTGATATTTCGAGGTGTTCTCCATGAATGAGACGCCCTTGCCCTTGACTGTGCGTGCGATGATCAGAGTTGGGCGTCCGATTGTGGAATTGGCCTGAGTGAGCGCCTCGTCCACCTCTTGCATGTTGTGTCCGTCGATATCGATGACGTGCCATCCGAAAGCGCGCCATTTAGCGTCTATGTCGCCGAGAGATTTCACGGAGTCAACGGGGCCGTCAAGCTGAATGCTGTTGGCGTCGAGAATGGCGCACACGTTATCCAGATCGTGGTCGGAGGACGTCATTGCGGCCTCCCACACCTGACCCTCCTGAATCTCACCATCGCCGAGCATGACGTAGTAACGAGAGTCCAGCAGGTCGTACTTCGCCGCCAGCGCTGCCCCATTGGCCAGCGACAGTCCTTGACCCAGAGAACCGGATGAGGAGTCGACGCACTCAAGGTGCGTGTTGGAGGGGTGCCCCTGCAGTCGAGTGCCCAGGTCTCGGAAGGTCATGAGCTCGTCATGGTCGAAGTAGCCGCGAGCTGCCAGGACCGAGTAGTAGGCGGGTGTGCAGTGGCCTTTGGAGAGGAAGAACATGTCTCGTTCTCGCCACTGGGGCTCTTCCGCGCGGATATTCATGTGGCGGAAGTAGAGAACTACCAGGATGTCAATTGCTGACAGTGATCCTGCCGGGTGGCCGCTACCGGCGTGGTGCACCATTTTGACAATGTCCCGGCGACACTGCTGAGCAATGCCCTGCAGTTTCTCGAGTTCTTGTGTGTCCACCATCATCCTCCTTTCGTGATGCGGAGCCGCTTTCGACGTCGTCCGTCGCAACGTCCCCGCTGTTTGCTGGTGGATTGTTGTCTGCTGGGGGCGGGGACATCCCGCCCCCAGCAGACAACGGACTGGTCACAGGCCCAGAATGGAAGCGAGCAGGGCCATTCGGATCGACACCGACTGCAGAATTGCGCGGAAATGCAGCTGGTGCTCCGTGTTATCGATACGCAGATCCATCTCGCCCTTACGGCGCGGCAGCGTGTGGGTCACGTAGACCTTGTGACCCTTTTCCGCCTCGTCCTTGAGGGTCTCGTAGCGGACGAAGTAGCGGTCCATGAGAGTCTTGAACTCTTCCGCCTTGGCTCCGGCGGGGGCTGAGCAACCCGGGAGGTAGATGAGGTCCTGGCCGCGCACGAACTCGTTGAAGGAGTCCTGCTCGAAGTCGAACTCCTCTCTCACCTGGGCACCCAGGTCGTCGTGGATCCGATTGATGATGTTGGTCGGTGTGCGCCGGTCGGAGTCAGAGGCGATGGTGACGTTCGCTCCCAGACGGGCCAGCCCGTAGGCCATGGAGTGCCCGGTGCGAGCCTCCACCATGTCGGGGGATACCACAGCCACGTTGAGCCCCTCGATTCGACCGAAACGGCGCCACAGCGTGTAAAGGTCAAGGAGCGCCTGGGTCGGGTGCTCCCAGTGCCCCCACCCACCGTTGATGACTGGGCACTCCGCGGACTCGGCGCCTCGGCGGGCCTCCTCCTCGTCGTAGTGCCGCAGAACGATAAGGTTGGCGTACTGCGAGACGCAGCGCATGGTGTCCTCGATGGACTCCTCTTTGGCGACGGAAGAGGTCACCTTGGGGTTGGCCTCGACGATGACGTTGCCGCCCATGCGCTCCATGGCTGTCTGGAAGCTCATGCGTGTACGCGTGGAGGGCTGGAAGAACATGAGAGCGAGCATGCGGTCGTCGAAGAGGTCGACCTTGCTGCGATTGAACAGCTCGAGTTCTTTACCCAGCTCGAAGAGGTTCAGCAGCTGCTCGTTGGACATGTCGTTGATCGAGATGAAGTTCTTGCCTACGTGGTCGACGGCGTCGATGAGGCCCTTCATGGAACGCATGTACTTGGACATGGGTGACTCCTAGTCGTGTTGTTGGGGTGAGTGATGACGTATGAGTGATGTGCTTGAAGATGATGGAGTGGTGAGAATCTGATCGCTCATGCGCGGGCGATCATGCGACCGTGCATGGAATCGCGGTCCACGGTGCGGCCGCGCAGAATGATCGTGTGGACGACGCCTCGTAGAGTCCGTCCGTGGTAGGGGGAGATTTTGTTCTTGTGCTCAAGGGACTCGACGTCGACGTCGAAGGTCTCCTCCGGGTCGAAGATGACAAGGTCGGCGTCATTGCCTGCGCAGATTGAGCCCTTGCGGTCGACCTTGAAGGTGCGGGCGGGGTTGGCGGCGAACCAACGCGCGATGTCGCTCAGCTCGACACCGAACTCCTGCCCCGCCGTCCATACCGCTGGAAGCCCCAGCTGCACTGAGGAGACACCTCCCCAGGCCTGGCCGAAGTCGCCGCTCTCCTTGCGCTTGAGGTCCACCGTGCACGGGGAGTGGTCGGAGGCGATGTGATCGATAATGCCGCTCTTGAGGCCCTCCCACAGAGCGCGCCGGTTGGCCTCCTCGCGCAGGGGAGGGGCGCACTTGTACTCAGTGGCACCATTGGGGATCTTCTCGGCAGCGAAGGTGAGGTAGTGGGGACACGTCTCCACCGTCACACGCAGGCCCTCCTCCTTGGCTCGCCGAATCGGCTCCAGAGCCTGAGCGCTGGACAGGTGCAGGATGTGGACCCGGGCACCGGTCCTGCGAGCGGCATCGAGGACGTGCTCGATCGCTGCGTTCTCAGCCTCCGGTGGGCGTGAAGCAAGATAACTCGCGTAACGGGGGCCGAACTCCTGAGGGGCGCCGGCAAGGATCTCGGGATCCTCGGCATGCACGATCATGACCGCCCCCAGGCGGGAGATCTCTTCCAGGTCCTCCTCGATCTCCCGGTAAGGGAGACAGCCATACTCGTCGATGCCGGAGTGGGCCGTGAAGCACTTGAAGCCGAAGACCCCTCTCTCCCACAGAGCGGCGAGGTCATCCTTGTTGCCGGGAACGGCGCCTCCCCAGAAGCCGACGTCGACGGAGAGCTTTCCGGTTGCGGCGGTGCGCTTGAGGTCGAGATTATCCACGTCCACTGTCGGAGGATCGGAGTTGAGGGGCATGTCAAGAATGGTTGTGATTCCTCCGGCCAATGCTGCACGGGTGGCGCTCTCATAACCTTCCCACTGGGTTCGCCCCGGTTCATTGACGTGGACGTGAGAGTCCAGCAGGCCGGGCATAAGTACCTGTCCTCGAGGAACGTTGAGCTCCTCGTCCGCGTTCACGGACGTCCCGAAGGACTCGACGGCGACGATCTTCTCGTCCTTGATGACGACCGTGGCGGGACGAACCCCGTCAGTAAAAACGGTCTTTTCTGCGTGGATCAATAGGTCCGCGACCGTGGTAGACATCTTCTATCCTCCTTGATGAGATGCATTGCGTATCGGTGATGAGGGTGAATCGGGAGCCTGCTGCTGCAGGTCACCGCGCCACTGCTGCAAGATCTGCGTCGAGATCCACCTTGGAAGCGGCCTCAACCGCTCTGATGACGTAAGGGTCGTTCCGGGAGACGTAGTAGTGCACGATGAATGACAGCACTGCACCGATGAACCATGAGAAGGGGCTGAGGAACTTGCACCATGACAGCGGAACGACGGCCACGATGATCGAGGGAATGGACGTGACAACGAAAGTGGCGACAGCTCGCATATTCCAGCCGTTCTTGAATGAGTGCATGCCGTTGGCCTTGAACAGCTCGGAAACCTGAACCTTCTGTCGACGCAAGAGATAGTAGTCGGCGATGATGATCCCGAACAACGGCCCCAGAACCGCCCCCAGAGCGGCCAGGAAGATGTTGACGATAATGGGGTTGTTGTAGAGGTTCCATGGAGTAATGATCAGGGCGATGACGGCTGAGATGATTCCTCCTCGAACGAAGGTGATCTTCGATGGCCAGGCGTTGGCAAGGTCGTACGCAGGCGAGACGAAATTCGCGACGACGTTGATTCCCAGGGTGGCGACTGTAAAAGTCAGTGCACCCAGGACGGACGCCAACGGGGAGTCGATCTTCCCAACCAGCTCAACGGGATCGTAGATATACTCGCCGTAGATCTGCTTAGATCCTGCCGTGACAAGCACGGACACGACTGAGAATGCAATGAAGTTGACCGGAAGCCCCCACAGATTAGCCATCCAAACAGCCTTGCGTGACGGTGAGAACCGAGAGAAGTCACAGAAGTTGAGTAGGAGGGTGGCGAAATATGTGACAGTGAGCGCGATTGCAGCCAGGAAGGCGTGCACCGGCCCCCATTCGGCGGGTTTGGAGGGGACTGACAGCGAGATGTGCCACCCGGCTTGCCTGAGAACGTAGATCGTGAGAACAAGCATGACGATCCACACCGCGGGGCCGGCGAAGTCCTGGAACTTTCGAATGGTTTCCATGCCGTTGCGCAGAAGCAGCAGCTGCAGTGCCCACATGAGCAGGAAGGCAGCCCAGCCGAGTAGGCTCTCGCCAAGGAACCGCTGTCGGCCGTAGTCGGTGATGTTCGGCCATATGTCGGCGGCCAGCACGATGACAGCCCGAGATGCTAGCCAGGTCTGAATTCCGTACCAACAGATGGCTACGAAGCCGCGAGTGAGGGCGGGAACATTCGAACCAATGGTTCCGAAGGAGATGCGAGCCAGAACGGGATAGCAAAGCCCGGTCTTCTGACCGGCAAAGCCGACCAGGTTCATGATGAAGAAAACGATGACAATACCTACAGACAGGCTGGCGAAGACGTACGCCGCTCCCAACCCGAGGGTGAATAGTCCGGCTGCGAACGTGTACCCACCGATGGAATGGATGTCAGACATCCACATGGCAAAAAGAGAAAAGAATGACCAGTGGCGTTCTTTTGCCGGTGCCAGGTCGTCATTGATCAGGTGGGCGTCCACGTCGACCTTGGGTTGTGTCTGAGATGCTGATGAAACTTGCGTACTCATGTCGGTGGTGCCTTTCTGTCAATAGTTCTATGTCTGCTCCTGATTCTCAGTTGGTAATGGTGGTTCCTGCCTTGCCGTCAAGGGCGTCGGCGAGGCGGTCCAGGGATGTGATGATGACACGCTGGCCTCCATTTTCGAGGAACTTGATAGCCGCCTCGATCTTGGGGGCCATGGAGCCGCTTCCGAACTGCTCTGCCGTCAGGTAGCCGGCAGCCTCATCGGCGGTCATCGTGCTGATTCCCCTTTGGGTCGGAGAGTTGAAATCCAGGTAGACCTGATCCACGGCTGTGCAGATAATGAAGTCCTCGACCTCGAGGCTGTTAGCCAGGAGGGATGAGGCCAGATCCTTGTCGATGACCGCCTCGCGACCACGTATCGTCCCGTTCTCGCGAGTGACGGGGATTCCGCCTCCGCCTGCGGCGATCACCATGACGCCTGAGCTGATAAGCGACTTGATGATCCCGAGCTCGATGATGTCGATGGGCTGTGGGGAGGCGACAACGCGGCGAAAACCGCGACCCGCGTCCTCCTTAACGACCCAACCGTCCTCCACCCGGTGCTTTTCCGCTTCTTGCTCGTCCATGAAGGAGCCGATGGGCTTGGTCGGTGAGTCGAAAGCCGGGTCGTCGGGGTCGACAACGGACTGGGTGACGATGGCGGCGATGTGACACTCGATACTACGCTCCGTAAGTACGTTGCGCAGATTGCGGGCGAAGAGATAGCCCGTGGCTCCTTGGGTGTCGGCACCGAGTACGTCTAGGGGGATGGCGGGAAGTTCTCCGAGGGCCAGCTCGGCTCGGCGCAGAAGGAATCCCACCTGCGGTCCGTTGCCGTGAGTGATGACCGGGTTGTACCCCTGCTCGACGATGTCGGCGATATAGGTACAGGTCTCTCGGATCGCCTCGGATTGGTTGTCGGTGGAGATTTGGTTCTTCTTCTTGATGAGGGCGTTCCCGCCGACGGCGATGACGATGCCTCGATTATTCGTCTGCACGGTAGATTCCTTTCGGGCGCAACGTTGCGCCGCTTGGTGAGTGGACGGAGTTGGGGTGAGAGAGGTGGGGTGGGGGTTCAGGGCTGTAAGGGCCAGCCGGCGAGTGACTTGGGGCGTGGAGGCGCGTAGGTGCGGATCTTGGATGTGGTCAGCCTCAGATTCACGAGGCCCTCGGCGAGCATTGCGCCCGCCGCCACTCCCTCGACGACCGGGATTCCCAGGAGCTCGCTCAGCTCCCGGTCCAGTCCGGCCATGCCTCCGCATCCCAGCACGATCGCCTCGGCCCGTTCCTCCTCCACTGCAAGCCGTGCCTGCTCGGTGATGGCCTGCTTGGCGACATCGGCGTTCTCGAGCTCGAGAACGCCGAGTCCGGTGGAGCGGACGGCTGCGCACCGTCGGTCCAGACCGAAGCTCAACAGACGATCTTCGATCAGTGGGACCGCGCGATCGAGCGTGGTGATGACCGAGAACCTGCTGCCCAGGAGCATGGCGATGTGAGCCGCAGCCTCGGTCATGTCAACAACGGGAACGCTGAGGAGCTCCATCAGTCCCTCTTTGCCATGTTCGCCGAATCCGGCCAGAACGACGGCGTCGAACTCTCCGTCGTATTGGGTGACTGCGTCCATGACGGCGGTGGCCGCCAGGTAGGACTCCATGTTTCCCTCAACAGAGGGGGCGCCGAAGGTTGGGGTGACCCCGACGATCTCGGTATCTGCGCTGACGACCGCCTGGGCGGCCTCGGTAATGCTGTGTGTCATCGACTCGGTTGTGTTGACGTTGACCGCAAGAATCCTCATTGATCCTCCAGGTGTGGCGACATCCGCATCAGCAAATTTCACATGATGGAATGTATGTTTCATACAACGCAAGTGTAGGTCAGTTCATATGTGAAGCACAATACTCTCCTCAGAGGTCAGACATCTGATATCTGAAGCGGCTCTGACCTGCTCAAACAGATGCAGTTGTGCTCAATAAGGTCTCATGTCCCTGGGTCTTGACCCTAGCGGTTCTCGTCTTCCTCCAAGGCTGTTCCGGTGGCCTGAAACGCTGCGTTCTCGCGGTATGACCCCGACTGGGACGCCTGGTGGTGCCCGAGGGGCCGGAAGTGAGGTCGCGAGGGGTTGGGACTCTATACTCGAGCCGTCCCGAGGTCCTTCGGGGCGCACGAGGCTGTGCGAGCACGGCCTCAGCATCCTGCTGGCGAGTCTGCCCGCATGAGCGCTGAGACCTTGTTTCGTGAAAGGAATACGCCATGACAACTTTTGACAACGCGATCACCCGTCGGCAGGTGACCTACCCTCGTTACGCCAAGTACCTCGACCGTTTCGCGCCGCTGACTGTCGCCTCGGTGGCCTTGGCCCTCGTTGCCATCCTCTCGATGGTCGCCTTCGTGGCGTCGGTGTTCGGCGGCAACCTCGTGTCGATGGCACTGTCTCTTGTGACCACGGTCGTCTCAGCCGCGATCGGCCTCTACCTCGCTGACAAGGTCTCCCACTGACACCTTCACCTACGTCGCCAGCATGTCTGTCTCGACTGATGTAGCCCGGCGCCCGTCGGCGCATCACGCTTGTGTGACGGTCAGGGTGGCCGCGATCTCCTCCGCGGCGCTCATCAGTGCTGGAAGAATGACATGGGTCATGTGTTCTGCGTTCATGCGTGAGGGAGGACCCGATACTGAGGCTGCGAAGAGGCTGTTGCCTGGAATGCCCATAGCCATGCAACGAACGCCCAGCTCCTGCTCCTCGTTATCGATGGCGTAGCCGTGTGAGGCGATTTGCTCGATCTCTGCTTGGAGCTCACCTCGATTTGCCAGAGTGTGCGAGGTGAAGACCGGGAGCTTCATGTGGTGAAGCAGAAAGGTACGGTGTTCGGAGTCCATGGATGCCAGGAGCACCTTGCCCACGCCGGTGGCGTGCAGGCAGACTCGATTCCCCACCTGCGTGAACTGACGCATGGACTGTGTCGATGTGCGATGCGCGATGTACAGAGCCTCGTCGGCGTCAAGCATTGCCACTGCTACCGACTCGCCTGTGGCCTGGCTGAGCCGGTCAAGAATATCCTGGAGGGCGGCCCCCACGGATCGACCAGCGGTTGTCGTCAGAGCGAAGAAGGCGCCTCCGATGGAGTACTCGCCCCGAGCCGTCTTGATGACGTAGCCTCGCGAGGCCAGAGTTCGCAGGATGCGGTGGACTGTGGGGCCCGGCAGCCCCGTACGTTGAGCGAGCAGAGCGAGTGACGAGCTCGTCCCGTCCTTGGCCAGTTCTTCGAGGACAACAAGAGCTCGGTCGACAGACTGGATGACGGGGCCCTGGTTCTGGCCGTGTGTCGCCGGCTCGGCCTGTTCCGGCAACGAACGGTTCAGTTCCGGGTCTGCCTTGCGCTGGTTCAGGAGCGTCATCGTCGGTAGTGGCTATCTCTCAAGGGTGCGAACTACCTCGGTCAACGAGGCGGACGTGCCCACGTTGCCCGGGAAGACGATATATGGAACGCCTTGCGCCAGGCCGTCTTGAGCCGCCCACAGGGAGACGATACCCGGCAGCATCGGACCGATGCAGCGGGCGTGGCGGATGTCGAGGCCGCGGGCCGCCACGTCCGACGACGTGATTCCCCCCTTGGCGACGACGAAACGAGGCACAACCTCCTCCACGATCCTGTGGATCGTCTCAACGACGGCGTCGGATACGCGGCGAGAGATGTCCAAGGACTCATCGGCACCCGCGCCCACCACAAGACGGCGGGAGGTGTTGATGATGACGGAGCCCTGCCGCAGAGCTGCGATCGCCTCGTTGACAACCGTTTGGATGTGCTTCTCGCGGGCGTCCGGGTCGATGACCGTGGCGACGTCGATCTCGAATCGAGCCAGTTCCACGTGGGAACGAAGATCGTCGAGCTGGCTGGTGGTGAGAGCCACATGTGACCCGACAACGACCAGGCCGCCGGGCACAGTGGGGCGCTGCGGTGTTCCAGAGGTGTCCCGGATGCGCATGACGTCCTGCGACGTCAGAGGAGCTCGAGGTTCTTGGCCGATGCGCGTGCGCATGAACGGCGGACCCACCCGGTAGATGAAGTGCTGTCCCTGGTCCTCGGCTCGGATAAGAGCCAGGCTCAGCGCGCGCAGGTCCTCCTCAGCCGCAATGTCTGGAGCGATCACCTGACGGTTGGCTAGAGAAGACAGGTCGCCGGCAAGTCCTTCAGGGTCGGTTCTCACCTTGGTGAGGCTGGGGGTGGAGACCGTGCTGGCGGGGATTGCGCCCCCAGTCTTCTCCTCCACCCACTCGCTCAGGGGTGACGTCTTGTACCCGAAGGTCGCGTCCCGTGCGAACTCCGTCTGGCTGACAGGAAGATAGTCCTTACCCACGCGAGCGTAGTGAGTGCCGCCCACCGTGATGCGACCAGCCTCGGGGAACGCTGGTACGAGGACCACCCCGTCCACGTTCTGCCCGAATGAGGCCAGGACCTCGGCGATCGTGTCGGGCTCCAGCGGGAAATGGCCTCGCAGAGTCGAGTCCGAGCGGGTGGCGAAGGCGAGGGTGACATCGAGGTCCTGGGCGGCGGACACGGCATTGGTGACGGCCTCAATGGTGATGCGCCGCGCCTCGTGCGGATCGAGCGAGCGCGAGTTTGTCATAACGTAGATGGCAGGGGCATGCTCAGCCAGCGCCCACTGAAAGTCCTCGACGTCCCACGCCATGAGAACGGGCAGATCCGTGACGGACTGGGTGCCGGTCGGATCATCGTCCAGCACGATGAAGACCGGATCGGGATGCTGGCGGGCCTTGATGGCTGTCCGGACGTCGTCGGCCGTGAAGCTTGGGCTCGGCGGATAAAGAGCGAGAAGCTCCTCGTACATGGGCACAACAATCTCCTTAACGTCACCGTTGGCGTAAGCGCACAGCACGAACCCTGCAAAGACGGGAGCGCTGAGTGTTCCTGGCAGGATAACACCTCAGAGCGGTTGAGGCCCCTCAGTTCTCCGCCTCCTGACGCTGGCGCGGAGCCATGTGTGCGCTCATGGCATCGGCGGCTCGTTGAGGGTCTTTGGCCTGGAGGGCCTCCAGAACATCGACGTGCTGGGTGACGACCAGACTGCGAAACGCGGGATCGGAGGCTGCCTGTCGGCGGGCTGCAACCAGGGCCTCCGTCAGAGAGTTCAGGGACGAGGCGATATAGATGTTGCCGGTGGCCTCCAGGATCGTCCCATGAAAAGCGAGGTCCGCGTCCACGGCCCTGTCGATGTCATCCTCAGCGTGGGCCTGTTCGTAGTCGGCCTTGTACTGAGCCAACGACTCCAGCTGCTCCTGCGTGCACCGCTGAGCCGCGAGTCGGGCGGCTCCGACCTCGATGATCCGACGCAGCTCCAGCACCTCCTGCTCGATGTCATGGTGATCGCTTCGCAGCAGTGCGACGTGGGTGATGAAGCGAGGGTCGTGCCAAAGCCGGTAGGGCTGGACGTAGGTGCCCGTGCCGTGGACGACTTTGAGGACTCCGCCAACGGCCAACGACCTGATCGCTTCACGCATCGTTGTCCGAGACACGTCTAAGAACCGGGCCAGCTCGGCCTCGGCAGGCAGTGGAGACTCCTCTTTGAACACTCCATCGCAGATGGAGTCGAGGATCTGAGTGATGGCCTTCTCGACCCGATCGCGTCCCATACGGCCTCGATTCTCCTCGGTATGTGTTTTTTTGCCGACGACTTAGTGTCAGAATCTTGACGTTATGTCAGTTGCTGTGGACAGCGAGACGGACGTTTTGCGTACCCATCGTGCGCCGACGCCTCGCGGTGACTCTCAGGACGCCAGGGTGGTGAGGGCGCATCGCGTGTCCGGGCTCCAGGTTATCTACGGTTCGTTCGCACGGCAGCGCGAGACCAGGAGATCGTGTCGGCGCACGTGGTGCGGTCTCAGGTGCCCGCATGGCAGCGGGGTGCCGACCGGACTGCGCGGGACAGTGAGGCAAGGGGAGCGATCCCCGTTCCGTGTGCCGCACCGAGACCTTACGGTGACATCATGGCTCATCGTCGACGCAGCGTCATCCGTGTCCTTCTGACCGCTCTCGCCCTGGCTCGTCCGGGTGGGCTGACGTCTGTCTGAACGTCTGCCGGGAGCAGCCTCGTGCTCAATCGGTGCCCAGCTGCAGGCGGTCCCAGGACCGGTAGGTGAGCCAGGCCCCGATCGCGGCGATCGCTATCGGAACTACCAGCAGCAATGCGCTGACGTCATCATGGTTCATGGTCCAGGCAACCGGGATCGACCACGGGACGTAGGAACCGAGCCCGAACCCTGCGGCCAGATTGGTGACGACCAGGATCGCCAGTGTCAGCCCGATGCCGGCCAGGTAGTTGCGCCACCACGTCGCCGCCCACATGACCGGCAGGACACCGGCGCCGAGCACCACCGAGACAAGCAACAGCGTCGCGAAGCAGCCGGCGGCTCCTGCCGCCCCCAGGCCGAGCAGTAACCCCGCCGTCATCAGTAGCGTCGCCTCGCCGGCTCCCAGCAGAACCGCCCAGGACAGGGTCACCACCATCTTCGCCGTCGCAATGGTTCGCAGGGACGGCGGGATGGCGAACAGGCCCACAATGGTTCCGTCGGTGAACTCCCGCCCCACACTCCAGGACATCACCACACCCACAGCCAGGAGAATCGTCGCGCTCACGCTCGTCGCCCCCAGACCGGTATAGCCGCTCCAGCCCGCTGAGGTCACCATGGACGCCGCCTTCCGCCCCATGTCGGTGTCTCCGGCATGCATCGCGGCGGCATAACCGCCGGCCGTGGTGACCATGACCAGGGTGAGAGCGGCGATCGTCGCCACGCGCGTCACCGTGGCCCGAGCCAGTTTGCGGGCCTCCAGGCCGATCACGATCCCGAGAGCACTGCGATCCATGGCCATCATGAGACCTCCGTCCGTTCACGGCTCGTGTCCGCGCGGGTGTCCCGTCCCGCCTCTGACTCCAGGACAGTGCTGTCTGCGGCCAGGTCCGCCGCCAGGACGGCGTCGAA
>ERZ1023282.253-NODE-253-length-28998-cov-4.643368_pt1 | contig 28998 bp, 26 predicted proteins | sample MGYA00521262_ERZ1023282 | MGnify/ENA primary metagenome ERZ1023282 (study PRJEB32759, sample SAMN07749867) | skin metagenome | biome: transportation; feature: city; material: polyester macromolecule | host: Homo sapiens | place: Hong Kong:KT line | collected... | reverse complement strand
CTCCAGCATATTTCTCTCGGTGAGCCCTCCGGAAAAGGCAGTCAGACTGTCAGGCCTGATCGCAAAGCGCTGGAACCGTCTTGAATTTCGCTTCCAAGAAATCGGTAAATGCCCGAACCCGCGCAGAGGGCAGGCGGGAAGGTGGGCGCACGGCAAACACTTTCCAGTCCGGAGAGACAGTGTGGTGTTCCAAAACCGGTATCAATGACCCGTCGGTGAGTTGGCCAGCGATTTCCCAAGCGCATTTTCTAGCTACTCCGAGACCTGAACAGGCGGCCTCGGTGATGGCTTCGGCGCTGGTACTCGAAAAGTTGCCGTTGATCTTCACATCATGAAGCGCGCCGTCGGTGCTTGCGAGCGACCAAGTTCTCATGTCTTCCCGTGCCAGGCAGTTGTGGTGCTTCAGATCTGCAAGGGTCGTCGGAACGCCGTGACGTTGGAGATACTTTGGCGAAGCAACAAGGAGCCTGGGGCTCTCGGCCAACTTGCGTGCCTTCAGTGTTGATGGAGCCAGTTCGCCGATACGTATTGCCATATCGAACCCTTGTTCGACGATATCTACCACCGAGTCACTCATCGCAAGTTGGAGAGTAACGCCGGGATGGTGTTCAAGAAACTCTGTCACATGAGGCGCAATGTGCAATCGTCCGAAGGATGCAGAACACGCAACTCGAAGGTCTCCCTTGATGTCCTGCGCATCCGGCTGGATGTCGGCGAGGGCTTCCTCAACGTTGCCGAGAATACGCTTTGCGTGTGCGAGAAATATCTCACCGTCCGTAGAAAGAGAAACCGCGCGAGTGGTTCGGTGAAGAAGCTGCGTTCCAACTGTTGTCTCAAGAGCCTGCAAACGCTGCGTAGCAGCCGTCGCTGACAAACCGAATTCTGCACCCGCCTTCCCGATTGCACCCAGCGCGGCGACCCGAACGAACAATTCGAGCGACTTGAGGTCAATGGACATTATTCTCTTTATCCAAATAGTAATTTTGATTTCTAGCCGATTATTAATTGAAAGTGGAGCATAACTAAAGAGGCAGACGAAGAAATGCGGCCCGCGCCGCTTCAAATCTCAGGGTTCAAAAGATGCGTTACTCCTCCCAGGCAATTGCCACTGTCTTCGCTGCTGCACTAACCGCCACTTCAGTTTCTGCTCAGGATCAGACGTCTGCTGAAGGGGTGCAGGTGGTTCCAAGTTCGGCTGTTGAGTTCCAACCCCTCAACCCGGCGCGTGGAGACGCCAGTCCGCAAGCAGGTGTCTTGTGGGGTGACATTCGCGAAGACGTGCCGACCGGCACCATCATCCAGTTCAAACCAGGCTTCAGTTCACCGCCGCACATCCACAACATCACATACCGGGCTGTTGTGATCAGCGGTGCAGTACACAATGATGATCCGTCCGCAGAACTCATGTGGATGGGGCCGGGCTCGTTCTGGACGCAACCCGCTGGCGCGTCTCATATCACGGCAGCGCGCGAAGATGCCGGGCTGTCCAGCGCTTTCCTGGAAATCCAGGAAGGTCCGTATCTGGTTCAACCCAAGGACAGAGCGTTTGCCAATGGAGAGTTCCCGGTGAACGTGGAGGCCGACAATATCGTTTGGATCGATGCCGGGGACGTGTCTTGGGTCGATGCGCCTGGGGCGTCGGCCGGAGAAAACGGGCCGCAAATGGCCTTTCTCTGGGGGAACCCAAGTGACGGTGAGAAAAATGGGACTTTTCTCAGACTGCCATCAGGTTTCAAGGGAGCGATTGCCAGCGGAGAGAGCTGGTTGAGGGCTGTTGTCATACAGGGCGCTGTTACCCATCAAACAACTGCGGCAGAAGATGCCACGCCGCTCGATCCGGGGAGCTATTTCGGTTCGCAGTCGGCGACCGCACATATGGTGACATGTGCTGGATCGGAGGCGTGCATTTTTTACATGAGCGTTGATGGCAAATACGAGGTCTCCAGCTCTTGATCTGAAGAGCCGTTTCAATAATCAACTCATTCAAGACACAGCAGCAAACGGCTGTGTCTTGCCCACTTTCCTTTACTAGAGCAGCGGGGGCGGCCGAAGGGATGGATTGATGCGTTTTTTCCAACCAGCTGCCAAGCCGCAGGTTTCGAAATCCGTTGCTGACGCCATCGCACGGGAAGAGGCGTCCGGCCTGTCTTATGTCTTCTGGGGACGGAACCTGGTTCTGGTTCTTTTGGCCATTTGGGTGTCGCTCACGCTCCCTTTCGAGCGATCATCACTTTATCTCAGCGCTATCCTTGCCTTCGCTGCCCTAGGGATCGTTCCATACGCCCTGCGGAACCGCACCGGTGCCAATACCGCTCCCGTTTTGGCTTTCATTATTCTTGATGCAGCAGCACTGAGTTTTGTTCTGATTGTGCCAACGCCGTTCGATTTTGAAGGCTGGACGCAGCAAATGAACTTGAGAACACCTGCCTTTCTCTATCTTGGCGTGTTCGTTGTCAGCATGGCTTTGAGCTACAAGCCAACGCTCGTCATCTGGACAGGACTTGCTGCTGCCGCGTTTTGGTCTCTCGGATATCTGTGGGTCGCAACACAGCCAAATGCCATACCGTTTACGTCCGGTGATGTTCTTGACGAGGGTATGGGACCTGAGATGGCGCTGGCCAAGATCCTTGATCCCAATGCTGTTGGCCTTGCGCGCTTATCCAATCAGGTTGTGTTTCTTGTGCTGATTTCCGTGATCCTGACGATCGTGGTGGTCCGCTCGCGTGCCCTCGTTCGCCGGCAGGTCGCAGCTGAGGCTCAGCGTGCGATGTTGTCACGCTACTTTTCTCCCAACATCGTTCGTGAATTCTACGAGGGCCGCTGGGAGCCGGACGAGCCCGGCAACCGACCCGTCGCCGTGCTTTTTGCGGATATGGTCGACTTTACGTCGATCTCAGAAAAGCTGCCGCCACACGAATTGATCGCTTTGTTGCGCGCCTTTCATGGGCGTCTGGCGAAGGTTGCCTTCGAACAAGACGGAACAATCGACAAGTTCATTGGCGATGCGGTGATGGTTCACTTTGGAACTCCACGTACCCGCCCGAACGATGCTGAAAGGGCGCTCAGATGTGCTGCGCGAATGGCTGAAGTGATCGGCGAATGGAACGCTGAAAGGGAACGGGAGGGGGCGCCGCCAATTGGTGTTGGGATCGGTGTGCACTACGGCACAGCAGTTGTCGGCAACATTGGTGATGAACACAAGCTGGAGTACACGGTTCTCGGAGACACGGTGAATGTCGCCAGCCGCTTGGAAAAGCTGACCCGGGAAATCGGAGCCCAGGTTGCCGTCAGCAACGAGTTGATAGAAGCGGTGAAGCGAGGAGGCGCCGACCCCAGTGTTGTTGCGCCTGGCCTTTTGGAAGCCGGAGTACATGACGTTCGGGGCCGGCAAGAGCCAATCGAAATCTGGTCACTCAGCCGTGTCTAGGCCCGAAAGAAAATCCTCTGCCAGGTCCACCCAGAACGCTGCGCCGAGGGGGAGGGCGTCGTCGTTGAAATCGTATTTCGGGTGATGGAGCGGCGGGTCGCTGTCCGTTTTGGCCGTCCCTAGCAGAAAGAAACATCCGGGCTTTTCTTCAAGAAAATAGGCGAAATCCTCGCTGCCCATGATCGGGTCCGGCATGGTTTTCACCTTGTCGCCGCCGGCAAAGCGCCGGGCAACCGACCGCACATAATCTGTCTCGTCCCTTGGGTTCACCATAGGCGGATAACCGCGCTCATAATCAACGGCCGCATTGAGGCCGTAGCTTGCCGCCTGGCCTTCCGCGACTTGTCGAATGCGGGTCTCCAGCTCGTCCCGGATATCCGGATCAAAAGCGCGGATGGTCAGGCTCATCTCGGCCCGCTCCGGGATAACGTTGCTGGCAATGCCGCTGTTGAAGGCTCCAACCGTGATCACGGCCTGCCGCATGGGGTGGATGTTACGCGCCACAATGCTTTGCAGGGCCATGATGATCGACGCGCCGCAGACAATCGGATCCGGGGTTGATTGCGGTTCTGCGCCATGGCCGCCTTTGCCGATCACTGTGATCTTGCATTCATCGGCTGCCGCCATCATTGGGCCGTCGATGAAATGGAACTCCCCAAAGGGCAAATCGGGGTCATTGTGGAGGCCAAATACCGCGTCGCAGGGAAACCGCTCAAACAGGCCGTCCTCGATCATCAGCTTGGCGCCGCCAAAATTTTCCTCGGCCGGTTGGAAAATCAGGTGCACCGTGCCGTCGAACTGTTTGCGCTCTGCCAGCCGTTTGGCCGCGCCAAGCAGCATTGCGGTGTGGCCATCGTGGCCGCAGGCGTGCATCACACCCGGGTGGGTGCTGGCATAGTCTGCGCCGGTCTCTTCCATGATCGGCAGGGCGTCAAAGTCGGCCCGGATGCCGATGCTGCGGCTGGAGGTACCATTTCGAAGGGTTGCGACGACACCGGTTTTGCCCAGACCCCGTGTCACCTCATAGCCCATCGCGGTGAGTTCGCCGGCGACGTAGTCCGAGGTCTTGAATTCCGACAGACCAATTTCGGGGATCGAATGCAGATGATGCCGTGTTGCGACCAGGTCCGCATCGAAATTGGTGGTCTGTTTGGTCATTTTCAAAAGTGCTTTCAAAAATTGGCCAGATGCTTAGGCGCCCCGGCTTGGAATGCGGCTTTCAAGATAGCGGAACAGCAATACCAGAATTCCGGTCAGGCACATATAGATGAGGGCCAGCAGCAGCAAAGGCTCGTAGACGAGGAAGGTGTCCTGGCGCACCCGTGTGATCACCGCATAGGCGTCAACGACCGTGATCGTTGCGACCAGTGGCGTCGATTTCAGCTGCAGTACGGTTTCGCCGCTCAAGGTCGGCAAGGCCCGATAGAAGGCACGCGGCAGCCAGATCCGGCGGAACATCGTAAAGCGGCTCATGCCGAAGGCGCGGGCGGCTTCGAGTTCGCCGCGCGGCACACCGGCAAAGGCCCCGCGCATGACTTCGCCTTCATAGGCCGCGAACGATAGCATCAAGGCCGTGAAGCCATAGGGCCAGGCGTCGCGCAAATACGGCCAGAACATGGATTGGCGGATTTCCGGATATTGGGCAAAGACGGATCCGAGGCCGTAGTAGAGCAACCAGAGTTGCAGGAGCAGCGGCGTGCCGCGGATCAATGTGCAGAACCCACGGGCAAGCGCCGCAAGCGGCCAAGGGCCCGTAACCTGGACAAGACCGATTGGAAGAGCCAGCAGAAAGCCGACGGCGGCGGTTGAGAACAGGAGGAACAGTGTCTCGCCGATGCCGTAGAGCAGCCGTGTCTGGTACTTGGGCAGCCAGTCCCAGCGCATGAAGTAAATTGCGCAAAAGACGATCACTCCAAAGACGGCGATCAGGAAGATCCGGTGCGGCTCCAACAAACGGCGTGGGGGCGGCGGCACATAAGCGGGCATGGTGACTTTGGTATCGCTCATCTCACACCGGCCCCGCTATGCCGCGGCGGGCACGTTTTTCGATGATGGCGATGACGCGGTTCGAAACCAGCGTCAGTGTCAGGTACATGAGACCAGCTGCGCAGAAAAATAGCATATAGGCCTTGGTGCTGCCCGCAGCCTGGCGGGTGACCAGCGTCAGTTCGCTGAAGCCGACGACCGCCAGCAACGCGGTGTCCTTGGTGGCGATCAGCCAGAGATTGGAGAGCCCCGGAATGGCGTAGGGCAGCATGGCGGGCAGGGTGATGCGGCGCAGCGTTTTCAACGGTGACATGCCATAGGCGCGCGCGGCTTCGATTTGCCCCGGCGGCACAGCCTTGATGGCACCCCGCAAGACTTCCGTTTGGTAGGCGCCTTGAACAACACCGATCACGAAAATTCCGGCGGCAAGGCCGCTGATGTCGACACGTGGCAGGCCGGCAAGACCCAGTAATGCGTTCACCGCATCTGTACCGGCGTAGTAGAGCAGCAGGATGAGAACCAGTTCCGGCACCGCCCGGATCACTGTGGTGTAGACTTCAAGAAGATCCCGGAGGATCGGACCGCCATAGAGTTTGCCAAAGGCCCCTGCAATCCCGATCATGAGACCGAGCGTGAAACCGCCAACGGCGAGTTGCAAAGACGCGGCAAAGCCTTCCAGAAGCACGCCGCCCCAGCCGGGCGGAGAAAGAGCGAGAAGGTTCAGATTGAGAAATCCGGCATCAACGGCCATAGGCGGCAGGCAACCTTTTCAAAAGGAGAGGGCCGCCGGCGCAAGTGCGCGCCGGCGGAAGAGCGGAAGGCTGGCCATTAACCGCCGTAAATGTCGAAGTCGAAGTACTCCTTGGAGAACTCTTCGTATGTGCCGTTGGCGCGGATCGCGGCAATGGCAGCGTTGATCTTTTCTTTCAGCTCATCTTCGCCCTTGCGCAGGCCAACGCCCACACCGGCGCCGAGAATGGCCGGATCATCAGCGACATTGCCCTTGTATTCGCAGCATGCGCCTGCGTCAGACTTCAAGAACGCGTCAAGAGCGATGGCGTCTGCCTGGACCGCGTCGACCCGGCCGGCTGCCAGATCCTGATTGGCTTCGTCCTGTGTCTGGTACTGCTTGATGTCGTCAGCGGTCGGAGCGAAATACTTGTCCGCGTAGGCCGCATGGATTGTGGAGACCTGAACGCCGAGGATTTTCCCGGACAGACCTTCCGGTGTTGCTTCGAAGTCGTCACCCTTGGCGCCGATGATGCTGGTCGGTGTGTTGTAATACTTGTCGGAGAAGTCGATGGTTTTCAGGCGCTCTTCGGTGATCGACATGGAGCCGACGATCATGTCGATCTTGCCGGAGGTCAGCGCCGGGATGATGCCGTCCCAGGCAACCGGGGTGATAACACAATTGAGCTTTGCTTCCGCGCAGATCGCTTCCATGAATTCGACTTCCCAACCGACCCAATTGCCGCTGGCATCCGGTGAGGTGAACGGCGGGTATGGCTCGGCAGCAACGCCGACTTTAACGTCTTGCGCCTGGGCGCCGGAGATTGCTGCAACGCTCACTGCGGTTGCCACAAAAGCTGCTTTGATCATGTGTTTCATGCTGTTCCCCTGTTTTCACTGTGTTTGCCCGATTGGTCGGGATGGCCAGCCCGCGACGAGGTGCGGGACGACCGGTCTTTGAACTTGCCGAAGACTGCCTTTTCCTCCCGGCAAGGCTTCGACACTCTGGTTGCCGGCTCACGGTGTGGCCGTGAGTATCCGGCCTAGTGGACCGAACTGATGAACTGTTTCAGTCTTTCCGATTTCGGGTCGCCGAAGACCTGGTCTGGCGGTCCCTGTTCCTCGATGATGCCGTTGTGCAAAAAGATCACGTGGCTTGCGACGTCGCGCGCGAACTTCATCTCGTGTGTCACGAGGACCATGGTTCTGTTTTCTTTCGCCAAGTCTCCGATCACACTGAGCACTTCCCCAACCAGTTCGGGATCGAGCGCGGACGTGGGTTCGTCAAAGAGAAGCGCCAGCGGCTGGACAGCCAGGGCGCGGGCAATTGCTGCGCGTTGCTGCTGGCCACCCGACAAGAAGGCCGGATAGACGTCCTGTTTCTCGTGCAATCCGACCCGGCGCAGCAACGTTTCGGCGATTTCGACCGCCTCATCCCGTTTCATGCCGAGCACGTGGACCGGCACTTCAATGACGTTTTGCAGCACCGTCATGTGTTGCCACAGATTGAAGCTTTGAAAGACCATGGCCAGCTGGCTGCGGATGCGCTCGATTTGTTTCCGGTCCGCCGGGCGCAAGCCATGATGACCGTCGTCTTTCAGTGCAATGGCTTCGCCATGTATTGTCACTGATCCGGCGCTTGGAAGTTCGAGCATGTTGATGCACCGAAGGAAGGTGGATTTGCCGGAGCCCGACCCGCCAATGATTGCGATGACGTCTCCTTTGTTGGCCGTCATCGAGACCCCCTTAAGAACCTCGAGAGGTCCAAAACGCTTAAAGAGGTCTCGCACCTCTATGGCTGGCGCCACATCTTCCATTCTTCCGCCATTGCCCAGCTAAACTGCCAGAGCTGTTGGTGTTTTTGTCCCCGCTGGCTTGTCGTTGTTTCCGGTAGAGCGCCAGCTGACTGCCCGGTCATTCGGTGAAGCTTTGCATCGGCTCAGAAATTATTCAAGTGTATAATTTGGGCTTGTGTGCTTATTATTCAGTCGTATAGTAAGCCGGAATCCGAGCGCATGAATGATGCGCTTGCGCTCCCAATATCGGGCGGCGGCTTAAGAAACGGGAGGCGTGAGGTGCAATGAGTGCGACGTTTACAGCCGCTTGTCTCCTGCAAGATGAAGACCCGGTTTTGACCATTGCTCAACGGGCGGCGAGATGACCCGGCGGTCGTTTCATAGGGCTCCGGAAGCCGAGCGCCGCCAAGATCTGATCACTGCAACACTGGACTGCATTTCCGAGCTTGGATTGCAAGGGGCAACTGTGCGCGAAGTGGCAACGCGGGCTGGTGTGACGCCTGGTCTCATCCGCCACTATTTCTCCAGCAAAGATCAGATGTTGCAGGCCGCCTATCGCGAAGTCATGACGGGCATGACGTCGAAAGTCGCCGACGCTGCCGACAAGGGGCAATCGAGCGCCCGGGCCCGGTTGCACGACTTCATCGTTGCGAACCTGACGCCGCCGGTCGCCGACGGCCGTGCTCTGTCACTCTGGGCGGCCTTCATCAGTCATGTCCGGGTCGACCCGGACTTTGCAGAGATTCACCGGGAAAGCTATCTGGCGTTCCGGTCTGTGCTTGAAGCGCTTGTGGCCGACGTTCTCACGGAAGCCGGGCAAGCGGCGGATACCAAGCGATGTCAAGAGCTTGCCATTGCGATCAACGGCGTGATCGACGGCTTGTGGCTGGAAGGCACGCTGGTAGGCGATCTCTTCTCCGAAACACCTTTGCCGGGCATTGCTGTCCGGTCTGTGGAAGTCCTTTTGGGCGGCATTTCTCTTGCTGCTGACACTCAACAAACCTGAGAGACCGACTATGCGTTATGCGTCGATCACCGACCGGTTAACCCATTTGGGATCCGGGAAATGGACAGTTCATCTGAAGGCCCGCGAGATGATAGATGCGGGCACACCGGTGATCGAGCTGACGATTGGCGAGCCGGACATTATGCCGGACAAAGCACTTCTGGATGAAGCTGAACGGTCGATGCGGGCTGGCCGGATCCGGTATTCGAACGGGCGCGGGGAACCGAAGATCGTGGCCGCTTTGGTAGAAAAATACCGGCAGCGCCGGCCAAGCGTTACGGAGCGCAACATCCTTTGCTTTCCAGGAACGCAGACAGCGCTTTTTGCGGTGATGCTCGGTCTTGTTGAGGGCGGGGATGCGGTGCTCGTGCCGGATCCCTACTACGCGACTTATGAAGGCGTCATTGCTGCGACGGGCGCGGCTATGGTGCCGGTCTCCTTGCGTCCGGAAAACGGGTTTCACCTTAAGCCGGAAGACCTTGAAGCGGCCGTAACCCCCAATGCCCGGGTGCTGCTTCTCAACACGCCCCACAATCCGACCGGCGCAGCGCTTACCGCAGATGAAATTGCTGCAATTGGCGAGGTGTGTCAGCGTCATGATCTCTGGATTGTTTGTGATGAGGTCTATGAAAAGCTGATCTTTGAGCGCACCTTTGCTTCACCCTTCGATATCGAGGCTTTGCAAGAGCGGACAATCGCCGTCTCGTCGATTTCCAAGTCCCACGCAGCGCCCGGCTTCCGGTCTGGATGGGCGGTTGGCCCGGAAGAATTCTGCGACCGGTTGCTTGCAGTCTCCGAAACCATGCTCTTTGGCGGGCAACCGTTCATTGCGGATATGACGGCGATGGCCGTTTCCGGTGAGTTTGATACCGCTGAACGCATGCGGGAGAGCTACAAGCGGCGTGCCGAAATCCTTATGGAACATCTTGGCGGCCATGGTGCCTTGCGGCCCATGATGCCGGAAGCGGGCATGTTTCTGCTGGTTGATGTCAGCGGTACCGGGCTGGATGGTGAAACGTTTGCAACGCGCCTTCTGGAAGAAAAACACGTTGCCGCCATGCCAGGCGCCTCGTTTGGCGAACAGGCGTCAGGGTTCATTCGCCTTTCATTGACGGTCGCAGATGACACCTTGCGGGAAGCGGCCACGAAGATCGCGGCGTTCGCAGACGAGCTGGCGGCGAATACGGGATCGAAGAAATGGGCGTAGTTGAGAAAACTGTTGGCGAAGCCCTGATTGACCTTCTCGAGATCAACGGCGTTGACACTGTCTTTGGCATTCCAGGCGTTCATACAGTTGAGCTCTATCGCGGACTGGCCTCGTCTCCCATCCGCCACATCACCCCTCGGCATGAGCAAGGGGCTGGCTTTATGGCAGATGGATATGCGCGTGTGACCGGCAAGCCCGGCGTTGCCTTGGTGATCACCGGGCCGGGGCTGACCAACACCATCACCGCGATGGCGCAGGCCTATCAGGATTCGATCCCCATGCTGGTGATCTCCGGTGTGAACGCGCGGGACAGTCTTGGCCATGGCCGCGGCATGTTGCATGAGTTGCCCGATCAGCGGGCCATGATGGCAACACTGGCCGTCATGTCGCATACGCTGCTTGACCCAAACGATCTTCCAGCTGTGATGGAACGGGCATTCTTTGTTCTGAAATCCCGCCGGCCAGGTCCGGTTCACATCGAGATCCCAACGGATGTGATGCCGCAAAAGATAACAAGCGATGTCTGGAAGCCGGTCATTGTCAGCGGCCCACGAGGAGCTGCAACAGAAGTCACTGACCTCGCGGCCAAGTGCCGGGCGGCGAAGCGTCCCGTGATCCTGTGTGGTGGTGGATCGATCTCGGCAGCTCAAGAGATTCAACAACTTGCCGAGACCCTGGATGCGCCGTTGGTTACGACGGTGAACGCAAGAGGCATGTTTGCGGGTCATCCGCTGTCGGTTCCGGCAAGCCCGAGCTTGAAGGCCGTCCGCGCGCTTGTGTCGGACGCCGATCTGGTAGTCGCGCTTGGCACGCAGATGGGTCAGACCGATTACGACATGTACGCCGATAACGGCTTCCCGGAACTTGAAAACCTTGTACGGGTCGACATCGATCCTGATCAGCTGGCCCGAGGACCATCAGCTGCGCTTTCGATCCTCTCCACCGTTGATCAGCTGGTGGCAGATCTGCTGGCCGCTCTCCACGGTCACACCGGACGTAGTGATGGCGCGGGTCGGGCAAAATCCTGCCGTGAAGAGGCCTTCGCTGCCCTCACTCCAAAGATGAAGGCAGAGATCGCGGTTCTTGAGACCATTCGCGATACGCTGCCGGGCTGCATCATCGTCGGTGATTCCACACAGGCCATCTATTCCGGCAATCTTTATTTTGAAGCTGGACAGCCGAAGGGCTGGTTCAATGCCGCGACCGGCTTTGGAGCCCTTGGCTATGGTCCACCTGCCGCGGTGGGGGCGAGCCTTGCAGCTCCTGAGGTTCCAGTCGTTTGCATTGTTGGTGACGGTGGATTTCAGTTTTCGCTGGCCGAGATCGGGTCGGCAAAAGACTGCGGGGCGAATGTCCTCTTTCTTGTCTGGAACAATGACGGTTACGGTGAGATCCGCACCTTTATGGAGGACAGCGGGATTGAACCGGAGGGGGTGACGCCATCTGCCCCGGATTTTCTTAAAATCGCGAAAGGCTATGGCTTGCCGTCAATCCGATTGGCCGATGTTTCGCAGCTCAATGATACGCTGACCGATATGGCCAAGACATCCGGTCCGGCACTGATTGAAATCCATGAAATTGAGACCCGGGGTGCCACCGCATAGGTGCCCATTTGCTCAACTGAAACAGGTCCTACTATACCGGCCCAGAGCTGTTCTTCGGATGCGTTCCGCATGCGTCAAGTTCTTATTTCTAAAGTGTAATTCGTTAGTCTAATAGACTTACGAAGCCCCTACTGAAGTATGGGCCTACGTAAGTAGTCTTGAGTATATTTTGCGCATCGATAGAAAACTAAACTCGCATTCCAGTGAAGTTCGGTGACGATCGTCACGATAGGTCAACAAGCAGTATGAACCCCGTTTTGAACGGGGTCACAGATTGAGGTCTAGGGAAGGGGGTTCCTCGGCCAAGTGCTGAGTGCGTGCCAAATGGAGCAAATCGGTTGTAAGTGGTCATAGCGCAGCTTTTTCGGGCATCTCCGGAAATCGCTGTGTTCAAGGCCCAGCCACTCCACCGCGAGCATCCAGCATCCAGGCTCAAGGTTCCAATTCAAAACACGTGATTGAGGCGCCGCGTTCGCCGGGGCGTTTGAACCTTAACAGGATCAAGTGGAGGAGACTGTATGTCCGAAAACTCATCCAACAACGAATATTGGTCCGCCAATATGCGCATCATCAAGATCAGCCTCGTCATCTGGGCGCTGGTCTCTTTCGGGTTTGGCATTTTGCTGCGCCCGCTGCTGAGCGGCATTCCCGTCGGCGGCACCGATCTGGGCTTCTGGTTTGCCCAGCAGGGTTCCATCCTCGTGTTCCTCGGGCTGATCTTCTTTTACGCCTGGCGCATGAACCAGCTCGATCGCGAGCATGGTGTGGACGAAGAATAAGGGCGGCCTGAGATATGGATCAGTTTACGATAAATCTGCTGTTTGTGGGTGGCTCTTTCGCCCTCTACATCGGCATCGCGATCTGGGCCCGCGCAGGGTCTACATCTGAATTTTACGCCGCTGGCCGCGGTGTTCACCCGGTCACCAATGGAATGGCGACCGCAGCGGACTGGATGTCAGCTGCCTCGTTCATTTCCATGGCTGGCCTCATCGCCTTTACCGGCTACGACAACTCTTCGTTCCTGATGGGCTGGACCGGCGGTTACGTGCTGCTGGCGTTGCTGCTTGCGCCTTACCTTCGCAAGTTCGGCAAGTTCACGGTGTCCGAATTCATCGGGGATCGGTTCTACAGCCAGACAGCTCGTATCGTTGCCGTTGTCTGCCTGATCGTTGCCTCGACAACCTACGTTATCGGTCAGATGACCGGCGTTGGGGTTGCCTTTGGCCGCTTCCTGGAAGTTGACAACACAACCGGTCTTCTGATCGGCGCGTGTGTGGTTTTCGCTTACGCGGTTTTCGGGGGCATGAAAGGCGTGACCTACACGCAGGTGGCTCAGTACTGCGTTTTGATCACGGCTTACACCATCCCGGCGATCTTCATTTCGCTACAGCTGACCGGCAACCCGATCCCGGGTCTGGGTCTCTTCGGCAATGATGTTGCCAGCGGTGTGCCGCTGCTTGCCAAGCTGGACCAGGTGGTTACGGAACTTGGCTTTGCGTCCTACACGGCTCACCATGCCAACACGCTGAACATGGTTCTCTTCACCCTGTCCCTGATGATCGGTACTGCGGGCCTGCCGCACGTGATCATGCGTTTCTTCACGGTTCCGAAGGTTTCCGATGCGCGCTGGTCTGCCGGTTGGACGCTTGTCTTCATTGCGCTTCTTTATCTGACAGCTCCGGCTGTGGGCGCGATGGCGCGTCTCAACATCACCGAAATGATGTGGCCGAATGGCGGTATCAATGGCGGCGCTGTTGCTGTGGAGCAGATCGAAAACGACTCGAAGTACGACTGGATGTCGACGTGGCAGAAAACCGGTCTTCTGGACTGGGAAGACAAGAACGGCGACGGCAAGATCCAGTACTACAACGACAAGAATGCTGATCTGCAAGCAGTTGCTGCGGAAAAGGGCTGGGAAGGCAATGAGCTTACCAAGTTCAACCGCGACATCCTTGTTCTGGCAAATCCGGAGATCGCCAACCTTCCGAGTTGGGTGATTGGTCTGGTGGCCGCGGGTGGTCTGGCAGCAGCGCTCTCGACGGCGGCCGGATTGTTGCTCGCGATCTCGTCAGCGGTCTCGCATGACTTGATCAAGGGGGCCTACAATCCAAATATCTCGGAGAAGGGCGAACTGTTATCGGCACGAATAGCCATGGCGGTCGCGATTGTTGTGGCAACCTATTTGGGCTTGAATCCACCCGGATTCGCGGCACAGACGGTGGCCCTGGCCTTCGGACTTGCGGCGGCCTCGATCTTCCCCGCACTGATGATGGGCATCTTCACCAAGGTGAACAGCCGCGGTGCGGTTGCCGGGATGATCGCAGGTATCTCCGTCACGCTGATCTACATCTTCCTGCACAAGGGCTGGCTGTTCATTCCGGGCACCAACTCCTTCACAGATGCTGATCCGCTGCTCGGCCCGATCAAGTCCACGTCTTTCGGGGCAATTGGTGCCATGGTGAACTTCACCGTCGCCTACTTTGTCTCCAAGGCCTCGGACCCGATCCCGACGGAAATCGAAGAGCTCGTTCAGAGCGTTCGGATCCCGCGCGGAGCCGCTGCAGCTCAGGATCACTAATACCTGTCCGGGCCGCTGCTTGCGGCGGCCCGTTCAGTTCCGATCTTGTCCTGCCCGGTTCTTACTGGGCAGGACTTTTTATTACCGGTTCAAAAGGCTGTGCCATGTCGCTGACATCTGATCAGATCCTGCAGTTCCTAAGATCGGTGCATCCCTATGATGCCCTGCCTGCCGATGTGCAAAGTGCCATCGTGGGGCAAATCGATGTCCGGGATCTGGAGCCGGGCACTTTGGTCTATGAATTCGGCAGCAGCATTCCGGGCCTTTTTATAATCTACGATGGCGCGATCGAGGTACGGGACGAGCAGGGTGCTGTTCTGAGTTACCTTGGATCGAGAAACTCTTTCGGTGAGCGCGGGCTCTTGAAGAGCGGACTTGCGGTGACAACCGCGACCGCAGACACTGCCGCGACCTTGTTGGTCGTTCCTTCCGGGCTGTTCAAAGATCTCATCTGCGACCACCAACCCTTCGCCCGCTTCTTCGACAGGAGCCGGAAACCGCAAGCGCGGGAAAGAGACCTGGCAACCACGCAGGTTTCGACATTTATGGCGGGACAGCCAATCACATGCGCGGCGGATGACACCGTTCAATTGGCCGCAACACGAATGCGGGAGAACCATGTCTCCTCGCTTTGTGTGGTGAATTCGGATGACGCCTTGATCGGGATCGTCACCATTCGCGACCTTTCCGGGAAGATCCTGGCAGAGGGACGGCCGATTGAGACACCCGTGGACGCGGTGATGACGTCAGACCCGGTAACGCTGGCCCCGTCGTCGATTGGTTCCGATGTTTTGCATCTGATGATGGAACGCCGGATCGGCCATGTTCCGATTGTTGAAGGTGGGAAACTGGCCGGCATCGTAACGCAAACGGACCTGACCCGGTTTCAGGCTGTCAGTTCGGCTGAATTGGTTGGTGAAATCACCAATGCAGCAACTGCCAAAGAAATTGCAAAGGTGACAGCCCGGATCCCAAACCTCCTGGTCCAGTTGGTCGGCAGCGGCAACCGTCATGAAGTGGTGACCCGTTTGATCACCGACATTGCTGACACAACAACCCGGCGCCTGCTTGCCCTTGCCGAAGAGAAACTTGGTCCGGCTCCGGTTCCGTACCTGTGGCTTGCGTGCGGATCGCAGGGGCGGCAGGAGCAGACAGGTGTCAGCGATCAGGACAATTGCCTGTTCCTGGATGACAGCGTTACGGAAGAAGATCAGACCGGGTACTTTGCTGAACTTGCGAAGTTCGTCTGCGATGGTCTGAACACCTGCGGATATGTCTATTGTCCGGGTGACATGATGGCGACCAATCCGCGTTGGTGTCAGCCGGTCAAGGTCTGGAAAAGCTACTTTGAAGGCTGGATCGACAAGCCGGACCCGATGGCGCAAATGCTGAGTTCGGTGATGTTCGACCTGCGGCCGATCGGCGGGCACGTGCCGCTGTTCGCAAACCTCCAGGAGGAAACCCTGGAAGTCGCTGCCCGCAATTCGATTTTCGTGGCGCATATGATCAGCAATTCGCTAAAGCATACACCTCCCCTCAATCTCCTGCGCGGCCTTGCAACGATCCGGTCCGGTGAAAACAAGAACACTCTGGATATGAAGCACAATGGCGTTGTGCCGGTGGTGGATCTCGGGCGGATCTATGCTCTGCGGGGTGAGATCAAAGCCGTCAACACACGAGCCCGGCTCGTCGAGGCCAAGGAGAAGGGGCAGTTGAGCCAATCCGGCGGCGGCGATCTGATCGATGCTTATGACCTGATTGCGGAAACACGGCTCTTGCACCAGGTGGATTTGATCAAGCAGGGCTTACCGCCGAACAACTTCATGCAACCCTCGATCTTGTCAGACTTTGAGCGCAGCCATTTGCGTGATGCCTTTGTTGTGGTCAAAACTATGCAGTCGTCGGCGGGGCAGGGCCGTGGCATGCTGAATTAAAAACACCGGACGAGGGGCTTGGCGTCTCATCGTTATCCGGATGGGGGAGTGAATGTTTGTTGAACTGATTGCAACGATTGTTGCCGGTATTGCTGCCGCAGGGCTTGTGATGCTGATCAACCGGGCGCTGGGCGGCCGGATGCCGAAGTGGCTTGCCCCCGTCATGGCGGGTGTTGCGATGCTCGCGACCACCATCTCTAGCGAATACGGCTGGTACGAACGAACCCGGGAAACGCTGCCAGAGGGTCTCGTCGTTGCGCAGACCGTTGAAAACCGGTCCTTCTACCGGCCCTGGACTTTCGCCCTGCCTTATGTCGAGCGGTTTGTTGCGATCGACACTTTGTCGATCAAGACCCATGACGCTCAGCCGGGGATGAAACTCGCCGACGCTTACTACTTCGGCCGCTGGTCGACGGTGAACAAGTTGCCGGTGCTGACCGATTGTACCGAAACGCGCCGGGCCGCCCTCATTGACGCCGTCACCTTTGAAGACAGTGGTACAATCGACGGCATCCAGTGGGTTCAGGTGCCGGAGAGCGATCCAATGGTGTCAACGATCTGCGGAGTGGGATGATGCTGACGTCACTCAGTTTGCGATTGCGGGTATTTCTCATGTTCTTGGGAATGACTGCGGCTGTCTGGGTGGCAATAGGTCTTGCACTTTACATGGGATTGGGGCGCGCTGCAGAGACTGGTGTGGCCGGTGCTTTCACCTTCTCCGGAATCCTTCTGTTCTTTCTCTCACTGGCGATCTTCACCGGATGCTGGTTTTTGTTCGACACCAATGTCGCCAAGCCGGTCGAACGCATTGCCGCGGCCATGCGCACAAGGGCGCATGCCGGGGTGGAGGTTTCTGTCGATCAAAATGAGGCGCGCTATCTCGGGGATCTGGGTCCGGCTGTTGCAGCCGTAACTGGCGAATTGTCGAAAGCCTCAGAGGATGCTGAGGGGATTGTCGCCGAAGAAACTGCGCGACTCGCAGCGGAGCGGGCGCATCTTGCTTTGCTGCTGACGGAAATCCCGGTTGCAATTGTTCTGGTCAGTCCGACCCATCAGATCATGCTCTATGACGGACAGGCCGCTGATGTTTTGAAACAGGTGCATGTTCCGCGCCTCAGCTCGTCCATCTACGACTATTTCACCGAAAGCGAACTGCGGCCGGGGTTTGAACAACTGACCGAGGCCCGGCGGGAAGTGGATGTTGAGGTGCATGGAACCAAAGGCAATCTCTTGTTTCAGCTGCGCTTGAAGAAGCTGAGCGAAGCCTCCGGGTTTATGATTCTGATCGACAGCACGAACGCGCGCATAGCGCCTGAAGCTGCGCGCCCGTTGATCTATGACTTTGATCTGACCGAGCGCGATACTGAAAAGGCCATAGAAAACTGTTCTCTCAGTGAGCTTTCCTTCACGGTCTTCGATACCGAGACAACCGGTTTGATGCCGAACAAGGACGATATTGTGCAGATCGGAGCCGTTCGGGTCGTAAATGGCCGCATGGTTCCCGGCGAACGAATTGATCAATTGGTCGATCCCGGCCGGCCTATTCCTGCTGCTTCCAGCAAGGTTCACGGGATCTCGGACACCATGGTCGCCGATGCGCCCAAACCTCTGGAGGCGGTGGCGGACTTCCATGAATTCGCGCGCGAGTCGGTCATCGTTGCCCATAATGCGCCGTTCGATCTGGCGTTCTTGCACAAATACGGAAAAGTTGCCGGTCTTGAGTGGCCCCATCCGATTCTGGACACGGTGCTTTTGTCAGCGGTGGTGTTCGGCTCGAACGAGGTGCACACGCTCGATGCAGTGTGTGACAGGCTTTGCATAGAAATCCGGCCTGAAGTCCGTCACACCGCACTTGGCGATGCGGAAGCCACCGCTGAGGCTCTTTGCAAGTTGCTGCCCATCCTCACGTCGAAGGGTTTTGAGACCTTCGGCGATGTCATCCAGGAAACCCGGAAGCACGGGCGCCTCCTGAAGGACATGAACTGATCCAGAAAATGCGCTGAAGAGGCTAACAAAGATCTGCCGGATGACTGTCAGATTATGCTGCGCCGCGTCATTTTAGTTTCGTTTGCAGTGCGAATAGCGTCGATTAAATTTCAAATCTGTTTTCAACTTGGGCAATTCGAAAGCAAATTTCGCTGGTTTTTTGTCAGATATGTGTCACAATTGCGCTGTTTCGGGTTTCGTTTCGTCTGAAAAGTCGGAAATATCAAACGAGCCTATTTTGAGAATATATATATTTTTCAACATCTTATATCTCGATAATCCCACTCAAACTATCTACTAAATTTTTAGTTTGACAATGCGGCTTCCCTGAGTCCAATTTGTCACAGCCGGATAAATGTCGGCATAGATACTCTCATGGGAGGAAATAAAGATGCGCAAGTATCTTCTCTGCGCAGTTGCGGCCAGCGCCGTGATTGCAGGAGCAGGGTCTGCTTTTGCCGATGAGGCGGCAGCACAAAAGTGGATCGACCAGGAATTCCAGCCATCCGTTCTGACCAAGGATGAGCAGCTTGCAGAAATGCAGTGGTTCATTCAGGCGGCAGAACCGTTCAACGGCATGGAAATCAACGTCCTGTCCGAAGGCATTCCGACTCACTCTTACGAGTCCGAAGTTCTGACCAAAGCCTTTGAGGAAATCACCGGTATCAAGGTGAACCACCAGATCCTCGGCGAAGGTGAAGTGGTGCAGGCTGTTCAGACACAGATGCAGACTGGCCGGAACCTCTATGACGCTTATGTCAATGACTCCGACCTGATCGGTACGCACTCCCGTCTGCAGCTCGCCTACAACCTGACCGACTGGATGGCTGGCGACGCAAAGGACGTGACCAACCCGGGGCTCGATCTCGACGACTTCATGGGTATCCAGTTCACCACCGGTCCGGATGGCGATCTGTACCAGCTTCCCGACCAGCAGTTCGCGAACCTCTACTGGTTCCGTAAAGACTGGTTTGACCGTGAAGACCTGAAAAAGGCCTTCAAGGACAAGTACGGCTACGATCTCGGCGTTCCGGTCAACTGGTCCGCATACGAGGACATCGCTGAGTTCTTCTCAAAAGATGTCAAAGAAATCGACGGCGTCGCGATTTACGGTCACATGGACTATGGTAAACGCGCTCCCGATCTCGGCTGGCGCATGACCGATGCATGGCTCTCCATGGCTGGTGCAGGCGACAAGGGTGAGCCGAACGGCGTTCCGGTTGACGAGTGGGGCATCCGCATGGAAGCCGGCACATGTAACCCGGTTGGTGCATCCGTGTCCCGCGGTGGTGCTGCAAATGGCCCGGCGGCTGTTTACGCGATCCGCAAGTGGGATGAGTGGCTGCGCAACTATGCGCCTCCAGGCGCTGCAAGCTTCGACTTCTACCAGTCTCTGCCGGCTCTGAGCCAGGGCAACGTTGCTCAGCAGATCTTCTGGTACACCGCGTTCACTGCGGACATGGTGAAGCCGAAGTCTGAAGGCAACAACACTGTGGACGACGAGGGTACCCCGCTGTGGCGTATGGCTCCGAGCCCGCATGGTCCTTACTGGGAAAAAGGCCAGAAGGTTGGTTACCAGGACGTGGGTTCCTGGACGATCCTGAAGTCCACTCCGGTTGACCGCGCAAAAGCTGCATGGCTTTACGCTCAGTTCGTTGTTTCCAAAACAGTCGACACCAAGAAGAGCCACGTGGGTCTGACGTTCATCCGCGACAGCACCGTCAACCACGAGTCCTTCACCGAGCGTGCGCCGAAACTCGGCGGCTTGGTTGAGTTCTACCGCTCCCCGGATCGTGTTGCCTGGTCCCCGACCGGCGTCAACGTTCCGGATTATCCGAAGCTGGCCCAGATCTGGTGGCAGCAGATCGGTGACGTGAACTCCGGTGCCTTCACCCCGCAAGAGGCTATGGACCGCCTCGCGCAGGAAATGGACATCGTCATGTCCCGTATGCAGCAGGCTGATGAGCGTGCCAACGTCTACGGTGGTTGCGGACCGCGTCTGAATGAAGAGCGTGACGCAGAATACTGGCTGTCTCAGCCGGGTGCTCCGAAGGCCAAGCTCGCAAACGAGAAGCCGCAGGGCGAAACCGTCAACTACGACGAACTGGTTGCTCGCTGGCAGCAGTGATCACCTGATCTGACTTGACCAAAACATCGGACCGGGGCGTGTCCCCGGTCCTTCACCGATCCGAATGTGACAGGCGGCTGCGACACTGAATTCGCGCTTGGGCCTGGACGGACGCGGGCAGCAAAAATGTCTTTACAACTTAAAAACGTCAGTAAGCGCGTGGGCTCCATCACCCATGTGAAGGAAACCACCTTGTCTCTCGAACCAGGGCATTTCAATGTTCTGCTCGGAGAAACCGGATCCGGCAAGACCTCGCTCATCAAGCTGATGGCGGGCCTCGACAGCCTCGCGACCGGTGAAATCTTTATCAATGGCAAGGACGTGTCCGGCCTGAGCGCGCAAAAGCGCAATATCAGCCTGGTTCACCAGTTCTTCGTCAACTACCCGCACATGACGGTGTTCGACAACATCGCCTCACCGCTCAAGATCGCCGGTGTCGCCAAGTCGGAGATCGCGGATCGCGTTGCAGAAGCTGCAAAGTTGATGAAGCTGGATCCTTACCTGCAACGCAATCCGCATGAGTTGTCCGGTGGGCAGCAACAGCGGTGTGCTCTTGCACGTGCGATCGTCAAGGAAAGCGACGCGGTGTTCCTCGATGAACCGCTTGCCAACCTCGATTACAAACTTCGCGAAGAACTGCGCGACCAGCTTCCCGAGCTGTTTGCCGGACGCGGCGCTGTCGTTGTCTACGCGACGTCGGAACCTGAAGAGGCACTTCTTCTGGGCGGGCGCACGGCGCTGATGACCGATGGCAATGTCGTTCAGTTCGGCCCAACGGCGGAGATTTACCGGCAGCCAAAAGATCTGGATGCCGCCAAGGTGTTCTCCAACCCGCCGATCAACACGGCCGAGGTCTCCAAGCAGGGGAACGAGGTCATCTTGAACGACCAGACCCGCTGGACACTGTCGGGTGCTGCTGCCGGTCTTTCCGACGGCATTTACACGCTGGCTATCCGCCCGCACCACGTCATGCCGGTCGAGACCGCGCACAATACCGTGCGCCTTGAGGGCCATGTGCAGGTTACCGAGCTCAGTGGTTCTGAAAGCAGCGCGCACTTCGATATGGACGGGCAGTCCTGGGTGTCTTTGTCTCCAGGCGTGCATCCATACTTCGTCGGTGAGGTCCACACGTTCTATCTGGATCCGAACCACTGTTTCTTCTTTGCCCCGAGTGGCGAGCTGGTGGCGTAAGGAGAGGACTTCATGGCACAAATCACGCTTTCAAATCTGCGTCACAGCTATCACCCCAATCCAAAGAGTGATGCTGACTATGCGCTGAAGAAGATCGACCTGACGTGGGAAGACGGCGGAGCCTATGCGCTTCTTGGGCCGTCCGGCTGCGGCAAGTCCACGCTTCTCAACATCATCTCCGGCCTGCTCGTTCCCTCGGAAGGTAAGATCCTTTTCGGCGATCAGGACGTGACATCTCTGCCGCCGGCAAAACGCAACATCGCTCAGGTGTTCCAGTTTCCGGTCATCTACGACACTATGACCGTTTACGACAATCTGGCGTTCCCGCTGCGCAACCGGGGCCGCGACGAGGACATCGTCAAGCAGCGGGTCACCGCGATTGCCGAGATGCTTGAAGTCACGGACATGCTGAACACCCGTGCGGCGAACCTGTCACCGGACAACAAACAGAAGATCTCGATGGGCCGGGGTCTCGTCCGCCAGGACGTCAACGTCGTGATGTTTGACGAGCCGCTCACTGTGATCGATCCGCACCTGAAGTGGAAGCTCCGTTCCAAACTGAAGGAACTTCACCAGCGGGTGAAGGCGACCATGATCTACGTGACGCACGATCAGACCGAAGCTCTGACGTTCGCTGACAAGGTCGTGGTGATGCAGGATGGCGAAATCGTTCAGATGGGGACACCTGTCGAATTGTTCGAGCGGCCTGCGCACACCTTCGTTGGACACTTCATCGGTTCTCCGGGCATGAACGTTCTTCCATGCGATGTGAAAGGCGGCGCTGCCTTCTTCGGCGGTGAACAAGTGAGCCTTGAGGGTCCGGCCAAGGACGTCGCAGATGGCGGCGCTGAAGTCGGCATTCGTCCGGAATTTGTCTCCATTGCTTCCAATGGTCAGGGCGTTGAAGCCGTTGTCCGCAAGGTTGCCGACGTCGGCCGTCACAAGGTGGTGGAAGCCATCGCTCATGACAGCCGCATTCACGCAATCCTGGAAGGGGAGGCGCCAAGCGCCGGTGAGGCCGTGAAGCTTCAGTTCAAACAATCCCAGACACGTCTTTACAAGGACGGCTGGTTGGCCAGTTCCCCAGAGGAGGCTGCCTGATGAAAACGCAAAATCAACGCGCCTGGTTCTTTGTTCTCCCAGTTCTCCTTCTGGTGGCGTTCAACGCGCTCATCCCGATGATGACCGTGGTGAACTACTCCGTCCAGGAGACCTTTGGCGACAACCTGTTCTTCTGGGAAGGCCTTCGCTGGTTCCAGGAAGTTCTGCAGTCCGAACGCTTTCATAATGCGCTTGGCCGCCAGTTTTTCTTCACCTTCATGATCCTGATCATCGAGATCCCTCTTGGCATTGCGATCGCGCTTTCCATGCCGAAGAAGGGGCCTTGGGTTCCGGTCTGCCTGGTTCTGATGGCTCTGCCGATGCTGATCCCGTGGAACGTGGTCGGTGCGATGTGGAACATCTTCACCCTGCCGGATATCGGCCTTCTCGGGTACTTCCTGAACCACACTCTGGGCATTTCCTACGACATGACCCAGGATCCGGTTGCCGCCTGGGTGACGATCATCGTCATGGACGTCTGGCATTGGACGTCTCTGGTCGTGCTCCTGAGTTATGCCGGTCTCGTGTCCATTCCGAACGCCTACTATCAGGCTGCTGAGATCGATGGTGCGTCCAACTGGGCCGTGTTCCGCTTCATTCAGTTGCCGAAAATGAAAACGGTTCTGACGATCGCGATCCTGCTCCGCTTCATGGACAGCTTCAACATCTACACCGAACCGTTCGTCTTGACCGGTGGTGGTCCTGGCAACTCGACCACGCTTTTGTCCATCGATCTGGTGAAAATCGCCCTTGGTCAGTTCGACCTTGGTCCGGCTGCCGCCATGTCCCTCATCTATTTCGCCATCACGCTGCTGACCTCCTGGTTGTTCTACACGCTGATGACGAAAGACGACAACAAAGCTTGAGGAGAACCATCATGAGAATGAGAAATCTGGTTCCCATCCTGTACATTCTCTTCTTGATGTTGCCGATTTATTGGCTCGTCGCGATGAGTTTCAAAACCACCAACGAGATCCTTTCCGGGTTCTCCTTGTTCCCTCAGACCTGGACGTTCGAGAACTACATCGCGATCTTCACCGATCCGACTTGGTACTGGGGCTACATCAACTCGATCATCTACGTGACACTCAACACGGTGATCTCGGTGTCTGTGGCTCTGCCGGCAGCATATGCCTTCTCCCGCTACTCTTTCGTGGGCGACAAGCATCTGTTCTTCTGGTTGCTCACCAACCGGATGGCGCCGGCCGCCGTCTTCGCACTGCCGTTCTTCCAGCTCTATTCCGCCGTTGGCTTGTTCGACACGCACTTGGCTGTTGCACTTGCGCACTGCCTGTTCAATGTGCCGCTGGCGGTCTGGATCCTGGAAGGGTTCATGAGCGGTGTGCCTAAGGAACTGGACGAGACCGCTTACGTCGACGGATATTCCTTCCCGCGGTTCTTCATGACGATCTTCCTGCCGGCCATCAAGTCCGGTGTGGGTGTCGCAGCTTTCTTCTGCTTCATGTTCTCCTGGGTGGAAATGCTTCTGTCCAAGACACTGACAGCGGTTGAGGCAAAGCCGATTGCCGCCGTCATGACACGGACGGCGTCATCAGCCGGATATGAACTTGGGCTTTTGGCGGCCGCCGGGACGCTGACAATCATCCCGGGCGCGATCGTGATCTACTTTGTCCGTAACTACATTGCCAAGGGCTTTGCCCTGGGGAGGGTGTAATGCTGGGATGGATGGCCTGGACCTGGCCGACGGCCCTTTTGTTTGTCGGCATTTTCAGCGCAATTGGGTTCCTGACGGTGCTTGAGCTGAAATTCCCTGGCGGGGCAGAACGCGTCGGTATTTTGCGCCTGACCACGACCCGCGGTGATCGCCTCTTCATCACGCTGCTCGGAACGGCCTATATCTTCCTGGCCTGGCTGGGTCTGGTCGGCATGCCGCTGTGGTGGCCGTTGGCAATCAGTATTGGCTGGGGTGTCTTCTGCTTCTGGAAGGTTTAGTGCCGGCTGGACGCAAAGATTAGACGTGGAAGTTTCACAAGAGATGGTGCAAAAATAGGGATGTTAAGTTCCATCCGAACCGCATGATTGCAGGACGAGAATGAGAAAGCGTAAAAGCAACGAGTTGCTCACCGAAGTCGAACTGGAGTTCATGACTGAACTTTGGAAGATCGGCGAAGGTTCCGTGCGGGATATCCTCGCATGTTTGCCGCCGGAGAGAAAACTTGCCTATACGTCCTGTGCAACGATCATGCGGATTCTGGATGAAAAGGGCTTCGTGGACAGCCGAAAAGATGGGAAGACATTGATCTATTCCCCGCGGCTCTCCAAAGATTCCTACCAGTCCCGTTCCTTGCGAAACCTGTCAGACAAGTTGTTCGACGGGACGCCCGCCTCATTGGTGGCGCGTCTCGTCGACGACTACGATCTTTCGGAGAACGATCTGGAGGAAATAAGAGCGTTACTGGACAGGAGGAGGACAGATGACGCTACCTAACCAGATTTTCGATATCTACATCGACCTCAACATAACCTTCGCCATCACGGCGGTGGTTTGGCTGGTCGCGAAATTGGTCCTGGAGCGATTGGGCATCAAACTGGCCTATTCCGTTCAGCTCGGTCTGTTGAATGGCTTGTTTGTCATCACCGCACTCTCTCCGGGAGCCGTTGCGCTTTATCGTCACCTTCTGGATGCCGGTGTTGTTCCAGGCGCCATGTCCGTGAACTTGTCCGATATGGTCGTCTCGCAGTATTTGCGGGGCGGTATTGCCATTCCGGCGCAGGATTTCCAGTCTCTTTTGGGCCTGCGAGCACAGCTTTCTACGGAAATCCTGTCCCTGACCTCTGTGCTTGGCGCTGGGATCGTGGCGGTCTTCCTTGCAGGTGTCACGTTTTTCGGGCTGAAACTCGCCAAGGGCTTCATTCAGCTGAACCGGGCTTTGGCCTCTTGTCATGTCTGGCGGGACCACGGCAGGCTCCGGCTTTTGCTCTCTGACACAGCCGTTGTTCCGTATTCGGCCCGCGGATTGACCCGGAATTACGTGGTGTTGCCAAGCGAGCTTCTGACCCAGAGCGAAGACCTCAAGCTCGTCTTGAAACATGAGTTTGAGCATCTGCGGCAAGGGGATGTGACGTGGGAGATCGGTCTGGAACTGCTGCGACCGTTGTTTTTCTGGAATCCGTTCTTCTACATCTGGAAGTCGGAGGTCGAGCGCCTGCGTGAACTGGCTTGCGATCAAAAGGTCGCGGAGAACGCGCAAGTGGATCTGAAGTCCTATTGCATGTGCCTGTTGCGCGCCGCGAAAGCCGGGATTCAAAAGCGTGAAGCCTTTTTGAACCAAAACCGATCCAGCGTTGCAGCCGTCGCGCTGATCGAGGTGCAGGACCGCTTGCTTCGGCGCTCGCCATCCCAAAAGCTCCGCAGCCGTGTCGAAGCGTTGATGGAACAAGACCGGTCCAAACCGCATACCGGGCTGGTGGCCTTGGTGATTGTTCCAATGGCAGCGGTGGTGTTCCTTACCGGGCTTGCTATTCAAAAGCCTGCGGACTGGAGCCAGGATCGCTTGATGTTGTCAGCGATCATCAATCTGGAGCGCCTCGAGACGATCAATGCATTCGGCAAGGCGCCGTACCGATAAGCTGCGTTTTGTCTTGGCCAACGATCAGGATCCCCGGCTGAACGCCGGGGATTTTTCGTGTCGGCCTGATCGGATCGATTGTTACGCGTCCTCGAATATACCGTTCACAATTTCATATATAGTCGATCAAGGTTGAGTTTATTACCTCTTATTCATGAACAAATCGGCGATGTCCGCTGGCGACATGACTCTGGAGAGACCAATGAGCTCTGATGTTAAGACGATCTTGCATATTGACGCATCCGCACGCAAAACCGGCTCCGTAACGCGAGAGCTGACTGAGACGCTGGTCAAGTCGCTTGCGACGGCGAACAGGGATGCGAAGATCCTGACCCGCGACGTGTCTCAAGGTCTGCCATTCATTGATGAGACCTGGGTCGGAGCGACTTTTACAGATCCGGCTGAGCGCACGCCGGAGCAGCGCTTGAAACTCGCCGTGTCCGATACGCTTGTTTCAGAGCTGAAGGCGGCGGACGTGGTTGTCATTGGTACACCGATTTACAATTTTTCTGTGCCTGCTGCTTTGAAGGCTTGGATCGACCAGGTTGCGCGCGCTCGGGAGACATTCCAGTACACCGAGAACGGTCCTGTTGGTCTTTTGAAAGACAAAAAAGCGATCATAGCAGTGGCGTCCGGTGGTACACAGGCCGGGTCTGAAATCGACTTCGCGACGACCTACCTAAAGCACTTCCTTGGTTTCCTAGGCATCACTGATGTGACCGTGATCGCAGCGGATCAGCTGATGGTCAATCCGGACAAGCGCGCGGATGCGATATCGCTTGCAGAGCAACTGGCAGCCTAAGACGCGCAGCGTCCCGCTCCCAAACCCGAGAGAGAATGAAAAAACCGGCGCGGCTTCTTAAGCCCACGCCGGTTTTCCATGTTGTACGCCCCCGTGAATCTCTTTTCACGTTGTCTGCAACGCAGTCACTCGCCCCTGCACTTAACATTTCGTGTTGCTCTTATGTGCAGCCGCTTGGTGTTGCTTTGGTTGTTTTTTCTTTCCTCGTTGCAGATAAAAATTCCGGTCCAGCCTATTATTAAAGCGCTTTAGCAGGCGCTACAATTCTATTTTCCTGCCGGACCAACCTCGAGATCTCAGATCAGTCCCAGAACAATTGCAGCCAAAAACGCAAAGGCTGCAAAGAATGCGATCATGTTCAGGTTACGTACAAGAGTCATCTGTATTCCTCCCGTCACATCGGTCACAGCCGCCCACATTAATGCAGTCTTAACGAGAAGCGAAGGAAAAAAGATGCTGCATCGCAGCGCTCTCAGGTCCCGCAGGTTGCAAGCGAAGCGATTTCGTGAATAAGGCACCTAAAATCCGGACATCCGAAGTAGTGGTCTATTAAGCCGGTCGCGGTACTCTATACGGATCAACGCGTAGCGCGCTGCGGAGAGAGAATGACCGAATTGGCAAAGCTTGCTGATCTTGCAAAGGATTCAAGCACAGCAGGCCGCAAAAGCCTTATTGCAACGCTGACCGAGATGTTTCTGGCTGCTGGTGATGCCCGCGGCGAGAACACGGCTTTTTTGTTCGGGGATATCGCTCTCAAATTGTTGGGCGATCTGGAGGAAGACACCCGGGCAGAGCTCGCCGAACGGGTCGCGAAAGACGATTTTGCACCGCATCAACTCATGCTCGAATTGGCAAAGGATACCCTTGCTGTCGCCGAACCCGTCCTTACGAACTCGCCTGTATTGAAGTCTGAGGACTTGGTTGAGATCGCTTCCTCCGCGTCCATGGACCATCTTGAAGCGATCGCGGTCAGGGTTCCGATTGAAGAGGCTGTGACTTCTGTCCTTGTCGATCGGGGTGATCCGTCCGTGTTGTCCAAGGTCGCTGCCAATGAGGGCGCGGAAATCGCCGACAACTCTTTCATGACGATCGTCGACAAGGTTGGCCGGGATGAGGCGGTGCAAGCCGCATTGATCGGGCGTCCAGATCTGCCTCTTGAGGTCGGCCAGGTTCTTCTGCCGCTCTTGACCGAAGAGCTTCAAAAACAAGTGCTTGCTTTGGGCAAAGACAATTACCTGGCCCAAATGCTGGCGCAAGCCTCCAAGGAAAAGAAGAAAAACCAGCTGGAAACGATTGAGCGGGCAAAGCTCCAGGTGAATGCGCTTGTCAAGGACATCAAAAGTGGCCGCCAAATGGTCGATGAGGTTGTCCGGAAGTTTGCAAAAGCAGGGCAGGCGACGGAACTTGCTCTGTTACTGGCTGGATTGAGTGATCTGCCGCCCGCAGCTGTGTCCCAGTTGCTGTTCAGCCCGAACGACAAACCGCTTATCATCCTCTGCAAGGCCAACAATGTCAGGGCCGAAGCCTACAAGGACATCCTGATGATGCGGGCGCAGCGGCTTAATATCGGCGGAATGGAGCTTAACGAAGCGATCCAGCGCTTTGGACTCATGAGCGTTGAAGGCGCCAAGAGATCGCTGGAAGTTCTGCGGCAAACATCTCAGGCTGCGGCGGCCAAGCCGTCAGGGACGGCAGGCGAGCCATCATCACAGCCGCCAAAGAAAGTGCCTTTTGCTGCCCACCGATGAGATGTGATCATGGGCTATGCCGCGACGCTTTGCAGATCTTTGATATGTCGACGAAAAGTCTCTGAGGCCTAGCGTTGCTGTGAGCTCAGCCGCTTGATCTTTGCAAGGTGGCAGTCATCGCCGCCGCTGAGATCAAAAATCCGCCACCGACTCGGTTGATCAGCCTGAGCAAGGACGGGCTGCGC
>ERZ1023282.247-NODE-247-length-29220-cov-15.436173_pt1 | contig 29220 bp, 26 predicted proteins | sample MGYA00521262_ERZ1023282 | MGnify/ENA primary metagenome ERZ1023282 (study PRJEB32759, sample SAMN07749867) | skin metagenome | biome: transportation; feature: city; material: polyester macromolecule | host: Homo sapiens | place: Hong Kong:KT line | collected... | reverse complement strand
GTCCGGCTCGCGGTATTTGTTCAACGGAGTCGGTACGCACAAAATCACGGCTTCCACTTCGCCGATGCGGGAGAAGTCGGTGGTGGCTTCAAACAGGCTGTTTGAAGCGGCGGCGATTTTCTCGGCAGGAATATGCTCGATGTAGGTTTCGCCTTTGTTGAGTTTGTCGACTTTGGTTTTGTCGATGTCGAAGCCCAAAACCTGATAACCGATGTCCACATAACGGAGCATCAGCGGCAGGCCGACATAGCCCAGGCCGACGATGCCGATTTTGGCGGTTTTATCTGCAAATTTCTGAATGGTAATATTTTTCATGACAAGTCTCATGTGATGGAAAAGGGCGTGCCGCACAGTGCAAAATGCCGCAGCAGAACCCCGGCCGGCAGTCATAAAAACAGCAGGGTCGGAATCCGTTTTGTCGGTGTCGAAAATAAATCTTTCCCTAAGATTGGTTTTGGACGTAAAAGTTTTGCATGTGCAAATGCAGCATTGCCCGGCGATAATGGAGTGTTGGGAAATGTTTATGCAAATATTATAATCAAGCTGGGCGGTAAGATTTTGAATTGTATTATTTTTAGTAATGACTATACCGTCAGTGACTAAATATAATATCGGAAATACAAATAATTAATAAAAATTAGTATTAATATATTTGCGTAATTTAACCTAAAATTAATATTACTTCAGTATATGTTGAAGCGGTATTTGTAACTCTGTCAAGCAAATCAGGCGATGCAGTAAAACACCGTTGCTTCTGACAAAAAGGTCGTCTGAAAACCCAAATCAGTTTTCAGACGACCTTTCTGGTTTACGAGGCAGCCTATTTTCTACGCAAAACCCATTTTACGTCCTGCCCGATCAGCTCTACCGAACGGCTTTCCCACTCGCCTTCCGAAGCTAAAACGGCAGGGTTGGCAGGGAGGGTGAGCAGGCTTCTGCCTTCGCCTAAGATTTTCGGCGCTTGGTACAACACGATTTCGTCTGCCAAGCCTGCTTCGATAAAGGCGGAGGTCAGCGTCGCGCCCGCTTCGACCATAATCTCGCCGTAGCCCAGTTCTGCCAATTGGGGCAGCAGTGCGGCAAGGTCTATACGTCCGTTGGCGTTTTCAGACGACCTCAAGATGCGGATATGACTGAACGCGCGGTATGGCTTGAGGCGTTCTTCATCATCGACGTCGGTTACGATGACGGTGGGGCTGAGGTCGTCTGAAACCATGTGGCTGTTCAGCGGCGTTTGCAGTTTGCTGTCCAACACGATACGCGCAGGTTGGCGCAGGGTCGGGAAGGCGCGGACGTTGAGGCGCGGGTTGTCGGCAAGCACCGTGCCGATGCCGGTAAGGACGGCGCAGCTTTCCGCGCGTAAGGTTTGTACGTCCGCCCTTGCGGCTTCACCGGTAATCCAGTAGCTGCGTCCGTCGGCGAGCGCGGTTTTGCCGTCCAGGCTGGCGGCGCATTTGACGCGGACAAACGGGCGGCCGCGTTCGATACGGGAAAGGAAGCCGCGGTTGAGTTCGCGCGCTTCGGTTTCCAGCAAACCGCTTTCGGTGCGGATGCCTGCGGCTTCGAGCATTGCCAAACCTTTGCCTGCCACCAAAGGATTGGGGTCGGTCATGGCAGTGACCACGCGCGACACGCCCGAACCGATTAGGGCTTCGGCGCAGGGCGGCGTGCGGCCGTAATGGCTGCACGGTTCGAGCGTCACATAAGCCGTCGCCCTGCGCGCCATTTCGCCCGCCTGCCGCAGTGCATGCACTTCGGCGTGCGGTTCGCCCGCTTTAACATGAAACCCCTGCCCGACGATTTGGCTGCCGTGTGCAATCACGCAGCCGACGCGCGGGTTGGGGGAAGTGGAAAAACGCCCGAGCCGCGCAAGGGCAAGGGCGTTTTGCATCATTTGGGTATCAATACAATCAAACATAATGTAGATTTCTTAAAATTTTCCGTTTTCAGACGACCTTCGCCGTGTTCCATTCGTCAAAATGCTAATGCGCCAGACTCACTTCTTTTAAAACGACGGACAAATCTTTCTGACCCACGTGATGGCTGTACGCGCAAACGGTATAAATATTGGCTTCGTGAATGGCGATGCAGTATTGGTTGAACTTTCCTTGCCGGTCTTCGCGGTCGGTTTGGTAATTCATGCGGTTGTCGGTGGCGATGCCGACGCGGACATTTTGAGTTTCGTCCGATTGCAGCGCGGTTTTGAGTTCGGCGAAATAGGCTTTGGCATCTGTTTGGGCAGGACCGTTGTTCGCCGCATAAATGGTAATGCGCGCTTCAGGGTCGTGTTGGAGCAGAATTAGGTTGGAGGCGGGAACGTTTTTCGGATGGCGGGCGGAATCGGCGATGATGTCGGTGAAGTGGCTGTTGTGGACGGAGATAGAAATTTTGCCGTCCATGCTCGTCAGCGTTTGAACCGTATCGGAGGCGGCTTTCGACGCCGCATCGCCCTGTTCGGGGTTGCAGGCGGCAAGGCAGAATAGTGCGGCGGCTACGGATAAAACTCTTTTCATAAACATCCTCTTCATCATCAACACACCGCTTTCAGACGACCTATTTCCCGTCAGTCTGCACCAGCGTGGCGATTGCCTGAGTAAACTCGGACACGTCGTTGAAACTTTTATACACGGAAGCAAAACGAACATAAGCGACCTGATCGATTTTTGCCAACTCCTCCATCGCCATTTCCCCCACCATGCGCGACGGCACTTCCTTTTTGCCCGACTGATACAGACGCTGCTCAATCAGCGCGACCGTTTCGTCGATTTTTTCCTGAGCAATCGGACGTTTGTGCAAAGCCCGTTCCAAACTGGTTTTCAGCTTGTGCGGATTAAACGCCACGCGCGTACCGTTGGATTTAATGACCTGCGGCATCCGCATTTCGACCGTTTCAAACGTACTGAACCGCTGCCCGCACTCCACGCAACGGCGGCGGCGGCGGATACTGTTCGTCTCTTCCAAGAGCCGTGAATCGGTGACTTGAGTATTGGGATGCTGACAAAACGGACATTTCATAAGTTTTTGAATTTATTTGTTTGTGAAACGGAATTGTAGCCGATTGAGCTATTCCCGTATAGTCAGTGGGTTTATTATGGGTTGAAGAGGTCGTCTGAAAAAGGCAAATCGAGTTTTCAGACGACCTGCGGGAAGTAATATGCGGCGTCAACTTCTAATTTTATTCTTTCTTATTTTGCAGTGCTACAATAAGAGTATCAGGCAGCATACGTCCCTCGTTGCTGTAGCTCCCTTTCTCATTCCGCAGTGCTACAATATCCTGAATATGGTTATCGACATCTGCAGCGTTGTAGCTCCCTTTCTCATTTCGCAGTGCTACAATAACAGGAATAACCCATAGAACACGACTCTTGTTGTAGCTCCCTTTCTCATTTCGCAGTGCTACAATAGGGCGTACCAAGCCATGACCGCGCCTCTTGTTGTAGCTCCCTTTCTCATTTCGCAGTGCTACAATCTCCAACGGAATGCAGGGCATACGCAACCAGTTGTAGCTCCCTTTCTCATTTCGCAGTGCTACAATCTATCTCGTCCGAATGTGATTTGGATTTGTGTTGTAGCTCCCTTTCTCATTTCGCAGTGCTACAATTGACTCACGCACGATAACTGCTCCAATCAAGTTGTAGCTCCCTTTCTCATTTCGCAGTGCTACAATGCCAGTCTGTCGGTTTGATCTTTCAATGCGGTTGTAGCTCCCTTTCTCATTTCGCAGTGCTACAATCCAAAATCAATCAGGTGGCGGCATGGGAAAGTTGTAGCTCCCTTTCTCATTTCGCAGTGCTACAATGCGTGTGAGTTTGGCGAGCAGGGCGGAAGCGTTGTAGCTCCCTTTCTCATTTCGCAGTGCTACAATTTTTCAACATAGCCATCATACATTAGATTCGTTGTAGCTCCCTTTCTCATTTCGCAGTGCTACAATCTGCTTCTCTGAAGCCTTTTATCTTGCTTGGTTGTAGCTCCCTTTCTCATTTCGCAGTGCTACAATGTCTATCCGTTTCGCCTGCGTCATTTGACAGTTGTAGCTCCCTTTCTCATTTCGCAGTGCTACAATTATTTCCTGCTGACGGCGTTGCCGCCATCGGTTGTAGCTCCCTTTCTCATTTCGCAGTGCTACAATACGACCGTCGTCGTAAATTTCGGTCGGCGCGTTGTAGCTCCCTTTCTCATTTCGCAGTGCTACAATCAAGAGACAGTTTTTGTATCTGTTCGTTCGGTTGTAGCTCCCTTTCTCATTTCGCAGTGCTACAATGGGCGTAACCTTGAGGTCGTTCAATTCCATGTTGTAGCTCCCTTTCTCATTTCGCAGTGCTACAATATTTGCAGAATATCGGACGGCATGGAATTGGTTGTAGCTCCCTTTCTCATTTCGCAGTGCTACAATTCAGCCAATCTCCTACCGTTGAGACCTTAAGTTGTAGCTCCCTTTCTCATTTCGCAGTGCTACAATAATCCTAACTTTCGTAACGGTTGCAGAAAGGTTGTAGCTCCCTTTCTCATTTCGCAGTGCTACAATCCTGTACGATAAATTTCTGTTGGTATCTGCGTTGTAGCTCCCTTTCTCATTTCGCAGTGCTACAATACCTCGGCGGGTAATCCTTATTTTATAAGGATTACCCGCTTTCTTTTGTCTAAAAAACGGAGATTAGAACAGCAATAATTGGTCTGAATTGACCTTTTTTTCTTGTGTTTTCAGTTCGCCTAAAAGCAGTTTCATGGCGGCAAACTGCTTTTCTGTTACTTCCAAACAGCGTATCGAGCCTTCTTGCGGAAGGTTAGCGCATAGTCTGTTGTGGTGTTTCTGCAACGCATCTCTGCCTTTAACAATCCGGCTGTACACGGAAAGTTGCAGCATTTGATAGCCGTCTTTCAATAGGAAATGTCGGAATTGGTTGGCGGCTTTGCGTTTGGCGACGGTGGTAACTGGCAGGTCGAAAAAGACGATAATCCGCATAAACTTTGCCTCACTCATATTGATATTCTTTCAAAGGCAGGATTTCGGGCAGTTTCAGCAGTTTGGCGTTTTTGGCGGCAAGGCTTGGCTGGAATGAGGCCATCATTTTATCTATGGCTGCCAGTGTGCTGAAGGTCTGCTGTTCGATGCTGACTTGGGAGTGCAGGACTTTGATCAAGGTTTGTTTGGTGTCCGGCGTCAATTCGCTTTTCAGACGGCCTTGCTCTTGCAGATTCAATACGGTCAGATCAGCGAGCGGGCGCAAGGGCTCGATAAAGTCGTCGGCAAGATTGAAGGGATTGAGTTCGCTTTTATGAAACAGTCCCAATGCGGGCAACCAACCATATAAGGCGAGGGAGCGGGCAACGGCGGCACGAATCACGGCGTAGGCATAATTGAGGCCAGCATTGACAGCATTGTTGTCGTTGCGGGTAAATTTTTCTCCAAACACGGCTTGAAAATAGAGGGCGGCGGCTTGAGCTTCGCGGTTCCCTGTATCGCCGGAGCGAACTTCGGCAGCCAATGTGCGTAGTCGTTTAGCAGCAATGTCATTGCCTGTTTCGTCGGCAACAAATGCTTGGTTGAGGATTTTTCGACGGACGATATGTTGCCAAAGTTGCTTTTTTAAGGGTTCGCTGATATTTAGTTGCAGCTTGAGGGTTTTTAATTGACGATGGTATTGTGAGTAAGGCAGCCATTGGCCGCAGGGTAGGAATTGTTCGTCGCAAGTCAGTAGCGTAGTTCCGTATTCTGCCAATGCCGATAAAAGCGGAGCGGTAATCAGTGTTTCCCGATGCTCAACAACAATGACGGCGATGTCTTCCAAGGGAACGGTATAAGATTCTCCGTTTTGACGAATGAGCATTTGTTCGCGGTGCAGCGACAGTTTGCCGCTATTTTGGATAAGCAGGCTGCGCCATGTCATGTGTTTTCTCCTTTGTGTTTGTGCGACGAAAAATCCCTGCTTCAGGTCGTCTGAAACAGGGATGAGTTTACTTAACGGACGGGTGGCCGTTTTTTCAGACGGCATGGTTTTATTTCTTTGCCCAGTTCGTCGATTTGGTATTTTTGGAATGAAAGGGCGGTTTTAACACCGATGCCTTCCAGAATTCCGTTTTTCCCGACTTTATTATCCAGATCGTGGATACGGATATTAATATTACCTGTACCTCGATGACAGCTGGCAAAGTAACCAAATATTCTAGCTTTTTTAGTTATTACCTCAACTAAATCATTAGGATGTAATGAGAATTTAAAATTGAAACTATCATCAATAAGTTGCCAATCTTCTTCATCTTTTCTTTGGACAATCGCCCTATCCGGCAAAATCCCTTTCGCCACCTGCCAACTGTAAATCGGCACGAGATAATACTTCCCGCCTTTCTCGAATACATCGACTCGCACCATATCAGAATTCTTTGCTACTGCCGCGTCCTTATTTAAAAGCAGACCTGTCTTCATTTTTTTAGGTTCTGTAACACGAATAGATTTAACCAACTGTCCACCTTTTTTATAAAAAGGGTTGGTTTTGGGATCGAAGGCCTTTTGAGGATCGTTGTTATATTGGGATAACCGATTTTTTAATGCCTCAAATAATTCCCGCTCCCTATCTTTATTGATCATATTGTCTAAATCTGCGATTTTTATTTCAGTTAAAAGTTTACGCTTAACTGCTTCTTTGGATTTCTTAAAATGCTTAGCTGAAAATAACGTTGCATCGTGCCCTTGCCCGCTCATCTTCCGCTTGGGCGCACGCGAAACAAACAGTGGTGCGACGTATTCGTGTACGGCTTGCGGGCGTGAAGATACTTGTTCAGCAAGCAGCGCGCGCAGTTTTTCAGGCGTGTCGGCTTCTTCAAATTCGGGTTCGCCGTCTGGTTTGCCAAAGACGCGAATCATAACTTCCTGCGTGAAAAATTCCCAAGGTTGCGGGAAGTGTGTTTTTTGATGCAGCACTTCGCCCGTCTCTTTATCCACAGTTTTACCGTCAAACGCGTTCATTTCTTTGTAACGTACGAAGCGGGTAATTTTCTCCTGCATGGCAACGGTTGAACAGGCAACGACGACTGCGTCCAAAGCATGATGGCGGTCGTTATCTGCGCGCACTTTGCGTAGTCCCCAAAAACCGCGCAATAAATTGGTAATTTGTCCGTTGGAGGCAAATACGCGGTTTTCTCCATCACTCAGCAACCGCATATGGTTGGCGACAAATTGACACAGGAAACGATTGATATAGCGTGTATCACTCAAATTACGCTTTTTAAATTCTTTTTCATCAAATTTTTGCAGCAGAATCCGCTGTTTTTTACTGTGTGGGAAATTGCAACTCTGCACTCTCGCAACAAATTCACGCCATTTTAGATTATTATTTTTACCATCCAACCACTCATAAGGTGTTTGATTTCCCTTATTTTGATTGGATGCTTTTAAAACAAGCACCTTATTGTTTAGGCTATCATCCCACGTTTTACTGAAAGGTAATGCGTGGTCTATTTCAACATAATTGTCCTCAAACAATCTGCTCAACTCTATCGCTTCGCCTGTATAAAGACATTTTCCTTTTTCACTCTTCAGATTGGAATATAGGCATTTCCCATTTTGTTCTTCATATAATCGCAATTTCAAAATATCTTTTGGCTTGGGATCAAAACCGAAATATTTTTGAATATCTTTTATCCGACGATCACGATCATTTTTACGCTCATTATTTTGCCGATCTAATTTATCTCTCTCAGCTTTCGATTTGCCCACTTCCCTTGCTGTTTCAATATGAATACGCGCAGGAGAGCCGTAACGTCGTACAACGGCATTAATGACTTTTCTAGCCTGAGATAAGGCACGCAAAACGACGGGGTTGCGGATTTCGTCGGCGGGAATCGGTGGTAGAACAGGTTCTTTGTTAACTGGCTGCGGAGGAGGATAAATTTTTCTCCAAGCAGTATCGTAGTCATCACCTTGTTCCATCAGCGGCACGATTCGGCGCAACGCTTTCAAAGAAATTTGAACGAACTTGTCGAAGCTGATGTGTTTCAACAGTGCATCCAAGATTTCAGGTTGCAAGCAGCCTTTCAGACGACCTGTAATATCCTCATCTGTTTTAAACAGGGAGAATGCCGTACCGATTTCATCCTGCAATTCAGGGGAAATGCTCAACGGAGATTTCTTGTCTTTCAAACCTTCTTTTTCCAGTGCGCGACTGATAGCATGGTAAGCCTTCATTTCCATCAGCGTTGCGGATTCGGCATTGTCTTTACCATAACGCAAACCTTTGAAAAATGCCGTATCGTCCAAGCCCAGCAGTTTTCGAGCTTGTGCATAAGTCAGCTTCTTTGTATAAGGCGCCTCCATAAGCGTGGCACGTTCGGTATCAGTCAGCGGACGCTCGCTGCCTTGATTCAAAATACGCAGGTTATTCAGCTTGGTCAGCCAGATAAAACGTTCAGCGGTATAGGTGTTTTTTGCGGCTTTCGGTTCTGTCGGCTCGAAGGTGCAATGTCCTAACATTTTTTGAATGGCATCGCCGGATAGGGCAGGACGTTGCGTCATCAGCAGGTTTTCAATACCGTTTTTGAGGTCGTCTGAAACATACGGATTGCCGAATTCTTTTTGTTTTTCAAACAGCAAAACCAGTTCCGCCTGCAAATCTTTGCGGCTGAACGTATGCGAATAATCTCCGCGCTGGTTGCGGATATGACCGCTTTCTTTTTCAAACTTATTCAAAGCCAATTCGGCCGGTGTGCGGAAATTGCCTGTCTGTAAGGCTTGAGTGTTGCTCTTCATACCTTCACGCAAAGCCCCAAGTTCCTTATCGGCAGTTTGCTCTTCATTTTTCCGTTGCGACAAATAGCCGCGATGTTTGACCAAATGCAGCAAAACCGCTGCCCATTCTAAAGGTGCCAACCTGCGGTCTAATGCGGCCGCACGAAGTTGCCAAGGTGTATTCGGTAATAATTTGATAAAGCCGTTTTCATCAAAATCTTCGGGTTTTAAAACGCCTTCGTGCTTCAACAGACGACGCACCCGAAGTAGGCGATGGGCGCGACGGCGAGTCAGGCGGCGGACGCTGCGCGCCAAACGCCTTGCCGCGGCCAGCGAATCTCCCGTTTTCGGCACTTCCGCACACTCAAAAACACGCACTCCCAAATCAATCAGGCGAACCGGATTTTCTTTATCATCAATTTCCACCATCGCCCAACCGACGGATGCAATGCCGATGTCGAGACCGAGGATGTAATTCAGTGGATTGGGTTTAAAAGCAGTCATTTGTTTCTCCGCAATTTCATAAACAACAACAGCAATATATCCGAAAAAAGCATTAACATGCAAATGAAATAGTTGACTTCAGTTATTGTACCCGCTAGAATCTGCGGCATATTGTTGCACTGCGAAATGAGAAACGTTGCTACAATAAGGCCGTCTGAAAAGATGTGCCGCAACGCTCTGCCCCTTAAGGCTTTAGTCTTAAGGGGCATCGTTTTTATGGCTGTCTAACTAAAATCTGATGTTGTCGGGGATGAGGAGGGATTTAAAAGTATTTGGGTTGGCGTTGTTGTGAGAGAGCACTCAAACCGTTGTGTTTGAGAATAGAGATATCTGTTTTGGGGATAGCATGAACAAGTGTAAGAGGTCGTCTGAAAACTGTTTTCTGTTTTTCAGACGACCTCTTCGTTTTATACGGATACGCCGACGGCGCGGGCGATTGCCAGGCCTTCTTCTGCGCTCATGTAGACGGGGTTTTCGGGGCGGTCGCTGCGGACGATGTCGCCCTGTCGGAACATCGCCAGTTCGTCCACTGCCAATTGCGACCAGGTTTCGTCTCGGGTCAGCGGTAATGTGGCGATGACGGCGACTTTGTCGTTCGGAGTGGTGACTTCGGAAAAATCAACCATTACGTCGTCGTCTAAAAGCCGTGCTTTGCCGAACGGGGCTTTGCGCACGATGTAGTGCAATAGCGTGCTGGCGTGGGCAAACAGGTTGTCGCCGTTGGACATGACGAAGTTGAACAGGCCGAAGCGGCGGATTTCGTGGGTCAGGGCGGCGAGGGCATCGAATAGGGTGTCCGGATCGGGTTTGGTGGCGAAGCGGCTGCGCAGGCGGTTGAGGATGTAGCAGAAGGCGCGTTCGGAATCGGTGGTGCCGACGGCATGGTAATACTCGCCTTGCTCGGGGTAGAAATCCATCAAATGTCCGTTGTGTGCAAACAGCCAGTATTCGCCCCACATTTCGCGCATGAAGGGATGGGTGTTCGCCAGTGAGGTTTGTCCTTGCGAGGCTTTGCGGATGTGGGCGATGACGTTTTCGGATTTGATTTGGTAGGCACGGACGAGGTCGGCGACGGGCGAGGCGGCACTGGGTTTGTCGTCGTGGAACAGGCGTACGCCTTTGCCTTCGAAAAAGCCGATGCCGAAACCGTCTGCATGGTGGTCGGTAATGCCACCGCGGCGGCGGAAGCCTTCAAAGGAAAAGACGATGTCTGTGGGGGTGTTACAGTTCATGCCGAGCAGTTGGCACATGATGTTGACCTTTGTTATTTTGATGTGGGGTTGAGAGCAAAACAGGGGTAAATCGGCGCAATGTACAAGTGTTTTGTGTGATAGATGGGATTATGGTCTATCGGAAGGGGTGTTTCAATAGGAAGGGGAGGGATATTGGGGGTGAATTTGGTGTGATTGTATTTTGCTGCGCCTGATGGTGCGAAAAGGTCGTCTGAAAATGGGAAACTGTTTTCAGACGACCTCTACTAAGGGAGGGATTGAAGCCCCTGTGTTTTCTTGCGAGAGATTCCTTTGTTTTAAACGGAAGCCATCAAAGCAAAAGAGATACAAGCACAGCCCGTATTTTCAAAAAAGGTCGTCTGAAAACCATATAAGCTTTTCAAACGACCTTTCTTTATTGTGCCTTGAAGCTTACAAGGTGCCGTAAGAGTGCAGGCCACTCAGGAACATATTGACGCCGATGAAGGCAAAGGCGGTAACGAACAGTCCGATGACTGCCCACCATGCGAGGATTTTGCCGCGCCAGCCGGCGACGAGGCGCAGGTGCAGCCAGACGGCGTAGTTGAGCCAGACGATGAATGCCCAAGTTTCTTTCGGGTCCCAGCTCCAGTAGCGTCCCCATGCGTCGGCTGCCCACAGTGCGCCGAGGATGGTGGCGATGGTGAAGAACAAAAAGCCGACGGCGATGGCTTTGTACATGACTTCTTCGATGACTTGCGAAGGCGGCAGCGATGATTTTTTGCCGGCGTTTTCGTTTCTCAATGCCCAAAGTTCGGCGATGCCGAGCATGGCGGCAATACAGAATGCGCCGTAGCCGATGAAGTTAGCAGGAACGTGGATTTTCATCCACCATGATTGCAGGGCGGGAATCAGGGGTTGGATGGTGTGTGCTTCGCGGGAAAAGCTGTACCAAAGGACGAAGCCGACGACGATAGCCATAAAGCTGAAGACGAAGCCGCCGAGTTTTTGTACGGCGAAACGGGCTTCGTAGTAGAGGTACATCAGTGCGGTGATGACGAGGAAGAGGATGAAGACTTCGTAGAGGTTGGAAACGGGGATGTGTCCTGCGTCAGGGCGCAGGAGGTAGCTTTCGTGCCAGCGCACTAAAAGTCCGGTAAAGCCTGCGACGGCGGACACCCAGGCAAAGACGGAACCCATGCCGAGCAGGGTGTTGGTGGCGACGTTTTTGCGTTGTGCCAGCACGGCGCCGGTGATGTAGGCGAAGAGTGCGAAGAAGACGAAGGCGCATTGCCACATAATCGCGGACTGGCTGCTGAGGAAGTATTTGAGCAGGAAGCCGTCGGAATGTGTGATGTCGCCATCGTAGAGCATGACGGCGCCGTATGCGAGGACGGCACACAAGGGGGCAAACCAGCGCATGGGTTTGAAAAACCAGCCTAAAAAGACGGTAATGCCTGCGCTTGCCCACAAAATCACCATTTCGTAGATGTCCATGGCGTGCTGAATGCGGGTTTGGGCGAAGAATGCGCCGGCTGCGGTCAAGAGGGCGAATAGGCAGTCGACCGTATTCAGGGACTTGAGGAACGATTTGTGCGTCAGCAGCTCGTGTTCGGGTAGGGGTTTATGGTTATGCGTCATGGTTCAAATCTTTCGCCAGTCGTTGCAGGCTTTGTGTATGTTGCGGAAACTCTTTTTGCAGGTCGCGCTCGTTGCGGCTGGAAGACATGGCAAAGCGGATGTGGTCGTCTGAAAACAGGACCCACGCGCGTTTCTCGCGGATGTAGAACATAAATATCGTGCCGAGAACCAGCAAAACAGAGCCTAAATAGACTAAAAATGCACCGGGCGAACGGGTCATTTGCAAGCCGGAGGAGCGGACTTCTTCAAAGCCGTCCAGTTGCAGGAGCATGGGGGCGGGGTATTCGGTCAGGCCGGTATAGGCGTCCATGCTGTGCAGTAGAAAGCGGTTGCGCGCTTCGTCTTGAGGCCATGCGGGCAGCTTGTATTTTTGGATGGTTTCTTCCAATACGGCGTTCATGACGCCGAACAGCATTTCGTAAAAATATCCCTGCATTTTTTCCTGCTGCGCTTTGGGGATGTTTTTGGTGATAAATTCGTCCAACGCCAAATAGCCGCCTTTCGCAAAAATGCCCAAGGTGTTTTCGGCGGCAAGGGTGAATTGCTCGCGGATGTTGTCGGGCGCGTTCAAGGTCGCGTTGCGTATGACGGCTTTGCGTGCGGTTTCGTCTTTCAAGAGTTCGCGCATCGCCATGAAGGTATCGGGTTTGAAAGTTTTATCGGCAGGAATGCGCAGCCAACGGTATTGCTGTTCCAGACCTGTGCGCGTACCGGTGATGAAGAAATAATCCTGTTCCTGCTTGACGGGCAGTATGTAGTTTTTATATTCGACAGCCTGACCCGCTTTGTCGCGGATTCGGTAAACAACGGACGGGCCAATGTTGGTGTATTTTTTGTTTTCTTGAGAGACGGCGCGCACGTCGTTAATTGCTGATTGCAGGGTTTGCTCTTTTTCAGACGACTTGCTCATGTCTTCCACGTTCATAGACGTGAATTGGTCAAACTCCAGCTTGTAGGACGTATTGCCGATGTCGAGCGGGAAGTCGCGCATAGATGTCGCCCTGAGCGTTACCGGCTCGCGGCTGGGATTGCCCAAATTCCAGGCTTTGAACTTCAAATCGGAGCCGCCGTCGGCAAAGCTCGCTTGATAGATGGTGATGCCGTGTAGCGTCAGTGGATGATTGACGCGGATGGTGTGTTCCGATTTTTTGCCGCTTTCCTTGTCGGTAATTTCCAAATCGCTGGCAAAATCACGCGGCATCCCGGTATTGTAAAAGTCGATGTGGAATTTCTTCAGCTTCACTTCAAACGGCAAATCCTGAACCAGCATCCCGTTGTCGGCATTGAGGAAGACCACGTCCGCGCTTTGCCCTTCGGTAATGTTCACATTGCCGCGGAACGACAGGTTCGACGTACCCAAAATGCTTTCCGGTTTGAAGTCTTTGGCATAGACGGAATGATTGTCCGGCACGACGCGTCCGGTCAGCATACCGATTTTCAGTAGGAGGTTGCTGTCTATCAAGCCGCCCAAGCAAATCACAATCAGCGCGGTATGGGCAAAGATATACCCCCACTTGTTCATCGCCCCTTTTTTGGCGGCAACTAAAACCGATCCGTCTTCGCGCGTTACGGTTTTGCAGCTGAAGCCTTGTACTTCGAGATAACGCCTGGCGATTTCAGACGACATCTTGCCTTCCAACACAGTCGAATGGCGCATCGCCGCCAATGATTTTTCTTTGGCGTTTTCACGGAACGATTTGATTTCGCGGAGAAAAGGCGGAACATTGCGAATCAGGCACAAGCTGGTCGATATCACCAAAAACATCATGATGACCACAAACCAAGCGGACGCATAAACATCGTACAAGCCTAAAAAGTTGAAAATCTGCGACCAAAACGGACCGAATTTCACAACATAATTGACCTGCGGCTGGTTTTGCTGCAACACCGTCCCGATAACCGAAGCGACGCCCAGAAGACTGAGCAAGGCAACGGCAAAACGCATGGAGCTTAAAAAAGCGAACCAAGGTTTGCGGATAAGGGGGACGGATGAAGGGGATTTGCTCATAGCGGTTTGATTTGATAAAGAATACGGGGATGGTCGGGATTCGGAAGAGGCCCGATTATCGAACGGCACGAAAAATAGACATGATGGGGCAAAAAGCCAAAGGCTGCCATTTGAAAATACTTATTACCTCAAAAGCGGCGGCATACCATCGCACAAGGTCGTCTGAAAACAACCGCCCAAGGGCAAGCGTTTTCAGACGACCTTGATATTCACATCATCCGCAAACAGACGGATTGATAGGAATCAATGCAGACCTTGGATGAAGTTGGAAACCGCATTCAACTCTTCTTCGGTCAGGCGTTTGGCGATATCTTCCATAATCGCGTTTTTGCGTTGTCCGGATTTATATGCCTTCATTTGATCGACCACATAAGACATATGTTGGCCGCCTAAGCGCGGATATGCGCCGATTTCGGTACCGCCGCCCGGAATACCCGCGCCGCTGGGGCCGTGGCAGGACATACAGGCAGGAACTTTTTTATCCACCAAACCGCCTCGGTAGATTTTGCCACCCAAAACAGGATCATTTTGTTTCGGGTTAGCCTCGCCGGATTTGGCCTGTTGTTTGGCATAGAATGCGGATACATTCAGAATGTCTTGTTCGGACAGGTTCATCACCATAGGTTTCATCACAGCGGCGGAACCGTTTGTACGTTTGCCTTCTTTAATATCCAAGGTTTGACGGTAGATATAGGCACTGTGTTGCGCGGCGAGCTTTGGATACATGGCGATGCCGCTGTTGCCGTCCGCCGCATGACATGCCGCACAAATGGTAGTAGCCACTTCTTTGCCTTTTGCAATATCCGCTTTCGGGGCAGCGACAGCCGCGCCGGCAGCCAAAACCAAGGCCGCTAAAGTCAATCGTTTCATGGAGTGCTCCTGATTACAGCATTGCATACCGCGACAATGCCTTTTTTATACTCAAAACGCCGGATAAATTTTACCCGATAAAAACCGATAATTCTATAAACGTGCTATTCTATACTAGATTTACATTAAATTACTACCATGTTTCGCAACATGAACACAGCAAATTCCGCCACTCCGTCTCAGGGAACAAGGAAATACGGATGAACCTCTTTCAGAACGCCAAATTCTTCACCACCGTCAACCATCTCAAAGACCTGCCCGACACACCTGCAGAAATCGCATTTGTCGGACGCAGTAACGCAGGCAAATCCAGCGCGATCAATACCCTGACCAACCATGTCCGGCTCGCCTACGTTTCCAAAACGCCGGGACGGACCCAACACATCAATTTCTTCGAATTGAGCAACGGCAGCTTTATGGTCGATTTGCCGGGTTACGGCTATGCACAAGTTCCCGAAGCCATCCGCACGCATTGGGTCAAACTCTTGGGCGACTACCTCCAACAACGGCGCCAGCTCATCGGCTTGGTGTTGATTATGGATGCGCGCCACCCATTGAAAGAGCTGGATTTGCAGATGCTGGACTTTTTCCACATTACCGGCCGTCCTGTGCATATTTTGTTGTCGAAAGCCGACAAGCTGTCGAAAAACGAGCAAATCAAAACTTTAGGCGCAGTCAAAAAATCGCTCAAGCCCTATATGACCCGTCAACGCATCAGCGTACAACTGTTTTCCAGCCTTAAAAAGCAAGGCATAGAAGAAGTCAACCAAGTTGTCGGAGCATGGTTTGCTACGCATCAAGAAGAAATGGACAACTTGAATATCGGAAATCCGGAAAATTCCGAGTCATTGTAATCGGTCGTAGTATAGTCTGCATTGACGGGACGCAAATCCGTACTGTTCCTGTTGTATTTAACACGAAAGGTCGTCTGAAAACGCTTGGTAGTGATTCAGACGACCTTTATCACTTCCCCAGCCTACCACCTGCCCGATGCTTACCTTCTTGAGGAAGATAGCAAAGCAAAGAGTGGCAACCCATTATAAAAAGGTCGTCTGAAAAGCCTTTAGCCTTTCAGACGACCTTTTATCTGCTGATAATCCTATTGCGCCTTAGTTTCAGTTACAAAGCCGATTTTACTGATACCGGCTTCACGCGCAGCTTCGAGTGCCTTATTGACGTATTCGTACTCGACTGCTTTATCAGCCGCAATTGCTACGATCGTATCCGCATTTTCCTGCTTCTCGGTTTTCAAACGTGAAATCACCGTATCAATATCGACTTTAGTCACAGAATCACCACCGACATAGTAGCTGCCGTTGGCATCTATCGTCAGTCGCAGCGGGTCTTTAGGCTGCTTTTCCTTCTGCTTTGCCGCTTTTTCCGAAGCGGTCGGCAATTCCAAAGGAATCGAGTGGGTCAATACGGGCATGGTGATCATGAAAACGATCAACAGTACCAGCATCACGTCGACCAAAGGCGTGACGTTGATGTCTGACATCGGTGCATCATCGCCGGAATTCATAGAGCCGAATGCCATAATTTAGTCCTTTTGATTCAACAGGCGGACGTGTAAATCGTGTGCGAAAGCGTCCATATCTTGAGAGAGGGTTTTCTTACCGCGGTTGAGGAAGTTATACGCCAAGACGGCAGGGATGGCGACAAACAAACCGATGGCGGTTGACACCAACGCCTCACCAATCGGACCGGCTACTGCGGCAATACTCATTTGACCGCTTTGACCGATATTGATTAAGGCGTGGTAAATCCCCCAAACCGTACCGAACAAGCCGATAAACGGGGCAGTTGAACCGATGGATGCCAAAGCAGTCATGCCGTAATCAAACTGGCGCATGTTTTGTTCCATGCTGTTTCGGATTTGAATGACGAGGTATTCATTCAAAGGCAGCTCGGTAGTAAGTGTTTTCGCATTGCTTTGACGATAGCTTTGGTAGGCACGCAGGGATTCGTCCGCTACACGGCTCATTGGTGCATCAATATCTTTCACTTTTTGCACGGCTTCGGTAAGCGTAAAGGCATTAAGCATTTGCGTTTTAACGAGTGCGTTGGCGGTTTTGGCTTTTTTCAGTTTGATGGAGCGCAGGATAATCAGGCACCAAGTCACGATGCTCATCACTAACATCAACACGAATACACTGATCAGAACAAAATCGCCTGATTCGAATATTGTTTTTAAATCCATAATTTTTCCAAATTTTCCAAGTAAATTAAAACTTTTGTCGATAAAGGTGTTGCGCCCGATTACTCAAGAGTAAAAGAGACCGGGACTCGGAATTCAGTCCAAACGGAGGCATTACAAGCACCATTTTTAACTGCTTTACGGGCAGCTTGGTCAAGAGCATTGGAGCCACTGCGTTTTAAAATTTTAACTTCAGCAACTTTTCCTCCTGGGCCAACCAAGACACTCAGCATAACTGTACCTGTATCTCCGTTTTCTGCCGCTATAGGCGGATATGGCGGTTTAGGAATATGGCAAGTGCCGCCTTTAACGGGATTGGCTCTACTACTACCTGGTCCTGTTCCAGGGCCATTTCCACCGCCGGAACCTCCTCCACTGCCACTACCTGAACCATGTTCGCCTTTGTTGCCACCACTGCCGGGGCCGCTGCCTTCACCTTGTCCGTTACCAGGGCCTTTGTTGCCTCCGCCGTTTCCTTTGCTGTCGCCATGAGGAGCCTTACCTTGTCCGTTGCCTTTACCGGTTTCCTCAGTATTCGGCCCGGTTTTACTGCTGCTGGTGTAGTCCGAGGCTTTAGGTGCAGGCTTGGATTCTGGTTTGGGTTGGGGTTTAGGCTCTGGAGGTGGTTCAGGTTTAGGTTCAGGCTTCGGTTCCGGTTTGGGTTCTGGTTTTGGCTCAGGCTTTGGTTTTTCAACCGGCTTGGGCTTCTCTTTCGGCTGCTGGATATCAGCATCCGCTTTTTTTGTTATGACCGGCTTAAACTGTGGTTTGGGCTGTTCGACCGGTTTGGGTTTAGGCTGTGGCTTAGGTTTTTGCGGTTCGGGCGTTTTTTCGGGAGCGGCAGGCGCACCTTCGCCTTCGGGGGTGCCGTCTCCACCTCCGTCGCCACCACCTAAATCCGCCAAATCGACAAACTCAATATTTGCCATTTCCGGTATAAGCGGTTTATATGTTTCCCACAAAAGCGCAATCAAGCCCGCGTGAAGCAATGATACGGTAATGACGGCTACTGGGATTAAAATTCGGTCTTTATTCATAATCGACGCATGATAATAGCAACAATTTTTGTTTGCAACCTGTTTTTACATCTGTTTTTTGAGTTAATATTTATTCTGGAATAATCTAAAATATTAATATGTACAATGCAATATTTTGATATTGCTATTCATTATCACAATAAAACAAAAGAAAAAGAGGAAGCGACGCCTCAGTCAACTGCATTAGAAGTTGTTCATCCGGAAAAGTTCACAAATTTACAATAAAGTGGTTTGGATAAAACGATGGCGATGGCGTGCCTTAGAGGAGAAAAAGCTGCAAAAATATTATTTTATTGATTGGCTTGTGTTCTTAGATTGATTTTCGCTATTGCAGGTCGGTAGTTGGTGTGGCTTGAATAGCGGGACGGATCCGTACACTTTCCCAAAAAGGTCGTCTGAAAATAGAAAATTTGATGCTTGTGGAATGTTGTGGTTACAAGAATGATCAGATGTTTCCTATTTTGGGATTGTGCGGGTTTTCAGTTAAGTCTCTTAAAACATATCGGCAGAGTAGGTAGCTTATGCCGATTTATCGTCTGTTTTTTCGACAACGATTTCGATTTTGGGTTCGTATAGCAAATCGTAGGTTGGTTTATTGAGCAGATCCTGCAAAGTAAACCCGTCCAAATGCGCAAAGAAAGCCTTAATCGCTCCGCCCAAAATGCCGGTAAGACGGCAAGACGGTGTAATCAGGCATTCGTTGTTTTCCCCCATGCATTCGACAACCTGCATGGGTTCAAGATGGCGAACGACCGCGCCGACATTGATTTTATCGGGTGTGTCGGCAAGACGCAGTCCGCCTCCTTTCCCTCTTATGCTGGTCAGGAATCCGCCTTTGACAAGCGCGGTAACGACTTTCATCAAATGACTTTTTGAAATGTTATAGGCTTCGGCAATGGTTCCGATATTGACTAACGAATCGTCGTTTATGGCCGCATAAATCAATACCCGCAGACCATAATCCGTATGTTGCGTCAGATACATGGTTTTCTCTGTTCAGAATATATTATTTTTTTAGGGCGGCGGCAGTGTTTCCAGTGGGAAATTGTCGCCGTTATGTGTTTGACTTTATATATGATTAAGTTTCATAATATCTGAAACATTTAAATTAATCCAGTGTAGTTTGATAATTTATTATCATTATAATCAAATATTATGAAGCCGTTAAAACGCCACCCAGCACTTATCGAACTTTCCCGCGAACACCATCACGCTCTTTCACTCTGCGTCCGCCTCCTGCGCGCGCCCGCTGAAAGCCATCAAACAGAGCTTGAAGCCCATTTCCTTGAATTGGAACCGCATTTTGTCGAAGAAGAAACCATGTTCGCCCCGCATTGGCAGAATATTCCCGTTGCGATGCGCGAACGTTTCGAAGCCGAACATGCCAAACTGCGCAGTATGATGGCAAATCCTGAATATCTTAACGAAGCATGGAACAAAGACTTTGCCGTTACCCTGCGCGACCATGCCCGTTTTGAAGAACGCGAACTGTTTCCCGCAGTCGAGCCGTTTTTGCCGGAATCCGAAGGAATCTGAAAAAGGTCGTCTGAAAAGTCCAAAAGCACGATTTTAGCGTTTTCAGACGACCCTCCTGTCTATTCAAACCTAAAACAAACCATTCAAAAAACAAACCAAGGAACTACCATGACCGCCTTTTTCAAACACCCTGTTTGGGCAATGGCATTCCGCCCGTTTTACTCGCTGGCGGCACTATACGGCGCACTCTCCATCCTGCTTTGGGGCTTCGGCTATACGGGTACGCCCGAGTTGTCCAATTTTTATTGGCACGCCCATGAGATGATCTGGGGCTATGCCGGACTCGTCGTCATTGCCTTCCTATTGACCGCCGTTGCCACTTGGACGGGGCAGCCGCCCACGCGCGGCGGCGTTTTGGCTGGATTAACCGCTTTTTGGTTGGCAGCAAGGATTGCCGTTTTCATTCCAGGCTGGGGCGCAACCGCCAGCGGCATACTCGGTACGCTGTTTTTTTGGTACGGCGCAGTTTGCATGGCATTGCCCGTCATCCGTTCCAAAAACAAACGCAACTACGTCGCCGTATTCGCCATCGTCGTCCTGGGCTGCACGCACGCCGCATTCCACTTCCAACTGCATGCCGGAAACGCATCTGCATTGCTCAGCGGGCTGCAGTCCGGTCTGATTATGGTCTCAGGCTTTATCGGCCTTATCGGCATGCGGATTATTTCCTTTTTTACCTCCAAGCGCCTGAACGTTCCGCAAATCCCCAGTCCGATGTGGGTCGCGCATGCGTCCCTCTGGCTGCCCATGCTGACTGCCATGCTGATGGCGCACCATGCCCTGCCTTGGCTTTCATCTGCTTTTGCCTTTGCAGCGGGCGTGATTTTTACCGTACAGGTTTACCGCTGGTGGTATAAAGCCGTTTTGAAAGAACCGATGCTGTGGATTTTGTTCGCAGGCTATTTGTTCACAGGATTGGGATTGATTGCCATCGGTGCTTCCTATTTCCACAGCTCTTTCCTTAATCTTGGCGTACATCTCATCGGTGTCGGCGGCATCGGCGTCCTGACATTGGGCATGATGGCGCGCACCGCGCTCGGGCATACCGGCAACTCCATCTATCCGCCACCCAAATCCGTACCCGTCGCTTTTTGGCTGATGATAGCCGCCACCGTCATCCGCATCATTGCAACCTTCGTCAGCGGCACCGGTTATACCCACAGCATCCGCACTTCCGCAGTCTTGTTTGCCCTGTCCTTGCTGCTTTACGCATGGAAATACATCCCTTGGCTCATCCGCCCGCGTTTGGACGGCAAACCGGGTTAATTAAACCAAGCATATCAAACGAAAGGTCGTCTGAAACCTTAAAACAGGTTTCAGACGACCTTTTTATATGGGAATCCGCTTTAAACCGGTACGGCGTGGTTTTACCGAAGTCCGTATCGTTTCAGTGCGTGTTATTGCTCGATACCGTTTTCACGCAATAGCTGGTGAATTTGCTGTTGGGCTTTATCTTCTTTCAACAGCTGGGTGAGTTGATCGCGAATCAGATCAAACGGCGGTGCTTGAGGGTCTTTTTGTACTTCGCTGATTTTAAACAGGAAGAACTTGTTTTCAATTTCAACAGGATTGTGAGTTACCTCTCCCCGATTCATTGGGCCCAAGATGCCTGCAAGCGGTTGGCGCAGCTGTCTTGCCATGACGAAATCTTCAAATGCGGGTTGCTGATTCGGATATCGTTTCGTCAATTCTTCAAATGACAAGCCTTTCAAGAGCAATTCTTGTGCTGCTCGCGCTTCTTCGGGCGTATCGAAGCTAACCTGCTGAATCTTGATCATACGGGTTTGCTGTTCGTAAAACTTCAATAATTCAGCATTGCTGATTTCGGCAGTGCGCTTCAGATAGTCGGCATATTGCGCCGCGTAAAATTCCGCTTCCATAGTGAGGAATTGGTTGCGGACCTCGGGATCTTTATCCAATCCGGCTTTGAGTGCGGCATTTTTGAGAATTTCAATGCTTTGCAAGTGTTTGACGACTTCTTGGCGGATTGCTTTGTCGTCAGGCTGCTGCTTGGATTCAGGACGCTGTTCGGCTTGCTTGAGAATGCGGGCGACTTCGCTGTCTATGCGTGCCGGATCAATGTCAGGCGCTTTGGCGACAGCAAATCCGGCAACAGCCGTCGCCATGATGACTGCGGCGGCAGTTTGGTATTTCATTATAAAAACTCCGTGAACAGTTATTTAATTGTGGCTTTTTGCAACAGAGATTGGAGTGCTTCATCGACGCGGGAGGCTTGCAGGTCTTGGGCTATACTGCTTTTGGATTCGTCATAAGACGGAAGCTTTACATCCCGACGGTCGTTGACATAGAAGACGGCATATACGTCGCTGTCTTGCAGAGGCGTTGTAGTGTGCGCGCCTTTTTTCAAATCTTTAACTGCGGCATAGAGAGGGGGAACGGCTTCTTGCAAATCTTTTAAGGGAACATAACCTTGCTGGATGCCGCCCGCTTGTTTGGCGCGTTCATCTATTGAATATTGCTTCAGGACGGAGGCAAAGCTTTTCTTGGCATTTAAATCAGAAATGGCTTTTTGGGCATCCGCTTGGGTGCGGGTAATAATTTCGCCCAGTTGTACTTCTTGAGTGCCTTTGTAGAAGTTACTGAAATTATCGTAAGCGGTTTTGACGTCTTTTTCTTGAACAGGATTTTGACGGAGGACGTGAATCGCATAAGCTTGTCCAAGTAAATCGCTTTCAAATGCCGCCCATTCGGTTTTGAAATGAGCTTTTTTATCGGCACCTTGTTTTTTGGCATCCGTACGGGCATGTTCCAAAGCTTGTTTGAATTCGGCGCTTTGGTCGAGTTTCAGGCGTTTGGCTTCTTGTGATACGACGGTATTGATGACTTGGCGCTCGGTCAGTTCTCTGCGCAGCTCGGGAGAATCGGGAATTTTGTTGTTTGCTGCACGCAGCGCGGCAACTTGGGCATCAATGACGCTGCTGTCGATGGCTTGACCATTAACTGTAACTAAGGTTTGGGCAGAAAGGCTGCCGGAAACCAGAGCAGTCATCAGCATAGAGATGAGATGTTTTTTCTTCATGATTTTCTCTTGTTATGTCCAGTATATCTGTAATTAGTGGAAGTATTCGTCCGGAGTGGCCGCTTTGATGCTCAATGCGTGAATCAGCCCTTCGGAAAACAGATCGTGCAGTAAGGTTTTAATGGTGCGTTGGCGGTTAAGACGGCTGACGCCGCCGAAAGCTTCGCTGACGACTACGACCGTATAATGCCCGCCTCCTTTGTTTCCCGAGTGGCCCGCATGCAGATGGCTGTCATCCTGAAAGTCAAAAAAAACAGGATTCAGCGTTTTCAGACGACCTTCAATAGCTTCACGCATATCCATTATTTGAATACGGCTTTGAACGGTTTGATCAATACTTCTTCATAGACGCCCGCATCGACGTAAGGGTCTTTTTCCGCCCATTCTTGAGCAGCATCCAAAGATTCAAATTGAGCCACAATCAGACTGCCGGACACGCGCTCCGGATTGTCGGGAAGAGGGTTTGGGCCGGCAGTCAGAAGACGTCCTTCAGCCTTCAAAGCTTCCAAGCGTTGCAGATGGGCAGGGCGTGCCGCCATACGGGCTTCGTGTACATTATCGGCATCGGTGGCCAGGAGCATGTAATATTCCATCAACTATCCTTTTTGGGTAAATATCGGCTCAAATAGGAAAATTGAGCGATAAAGAAAACAAACAAAAAACCGGTAGAGCCGAACATTTTGTAATTTACCCATTGTTCTTTGAAGTGGGTAAATACAAACCAGTTGGCAATACCTAAAAAAATCATGAATGCGACCCAGGTATAAGTCAGTTTGCTCCAAACATGTTCAGGCAGTTCCAACTCTTTGCCCATAGTCGCTTTTAATCCGTTTTTTCCGCTTAGATGGCTGATCAGCAAAACCAATGCGCCAATCCAGAACAAAACGGTCGGTTTCCACATGATAAAACGGTCATCATGAAGTAGAATGGTCGCGCCGCCGAATACGACGATCAGGATCAGGCCGACCCACTGCATCGTATCGAGTTTTTTGTATTTCCAGTAAGTAAAACCTGCCTGCAAAATGCCGAATACAACGGCAACCGCAGTTGCAGTAATCATGTTTTTCGTGATTGTGTAAGTCAGGAAAAACAAGATGACTGCCAATAAATCGCTTAAAACTTTCATAATCAAACAAACAAAAAAGATGAAACCAATCGGCTAAACGCTAATCATACAGGCAGCCTCACCTTTTTGCACCACCCTGGAAACGAAATTACCGATGCAGGCGGGCAATAATCTAAAAAAAGGGTTTAAAAAATGCCGTCGGGATGATAAACTATGTTATCAGTAGGATTTGTAAAAAAGAAACACAGAAATTACAAACCTGTTAATTTCTCGTTCGTTTCATCACTTAATTCATCGGATTACTTGGCAGACTGCGACTTTAGAAGATATCATAACGTAATATATCGTAATATACGGTTAAGCATGTAGCAGTTCTAGCAGGGTTGTCATTTTACACAGGGGACAAGTTTTGAAAAACCATCATAAAATCAAATTAATCGCGGCATCTGTGGCCTTGGCAGTGTCGTTTGGTGCGAGCGCAGGGCTTGGCGGACTGAATGTCCAATCCCATCTGGGCGAGCCGTTTTCAGGCAGTATTACCGTAACCGGTGACGAGGCTCAGGCGCTGTTGAAAGGCGGAAAAGCGACTGTTTCCAATAGCAATTTGCGTACCAGTGTCCGTAAGTCGGGCGACAAGGCAGTCGTCACTATCCACTCAAGCAAAGCGATTAAAGACCCTGTGTTGATTTTCCAAGTCGGCGCAGGTTCGCAATCACGCGAATACACAGCCATCATTGATCCCGCAGGCTATTCCGGTAAAACGGATGGTTCAAGCCGTGCGCGCAGCGGTGGCGAATCTTCATCCAATTCTTCTGCTGACAACAATTCATACCATTCTCAATTTGACCGTCAGGCGGCGCGTGACCGCATCAACCGCGCGATACAAAACGGAAATCAAAATGAAACCGTTCGCAAGGAAGCTGTACGAAAAGATAAAAACAACACGAATAAACCGGTACAGACACAGGCACAGCCGTCAAAACAACAGCAACAATCTTCTGTAGGCGCCAATGGAACCGAGATTCGTTATGGCAAGCAGCATCTGGTTCGTCAGGGTGAGACCCTGACCGAAATTGCCACCAAGATCCGTCCTCAAGGCATGACCGTCGAACAAACGATACAGGCATTGGTCAATGCCAACCCTGGCGTGTTCATCGGTAAAGATGCGGACCGTATGCTTGCGGGCAAGGTGTTGTACATTCCGATGCACGGCGATATGAAATCGACGGCATCCAAACCTGCACAAGTCAAACCTCCGGTTCAGGAAGGCAATAAGCCTCAAGCCCAAGGGTCGTCTGAAAAAGCCGGTACCGCAACGCCTCCTAAAGAGACTCCGGTAGAAAACACCAAAGTAGAAAATAAAAAAGAAGATAAAAAAGAAGATAAAAAAGCTGAGCCGGTACAAGAAGCCAAGCCCGAAACCAAACCGGCTGTAACGACGGCAGGTACTCCGGAACAAAATAAAGCTGAAACCGGTGCAGCATCTGCCGAGCAAGTAAATGTCCTGCCTGAGCCGAATGCGTCGTCTGCAACAGCAAACACAGAACCACAAGAAATTTCTCAGGCACAAGCTGATGTTGAAGCGCGCATTGCCTCGGCAGTTGCCACAGAAAAACAACAAGAAGAAGCGTCAGTGGAAGACAGCGGATTATGGCGCTGGCTGTTGATCGGCGGTGCGGCAGCGGCAGGTTTGTTGCTGTTGCTGTTCTTGTTGGGCAAGCGGAAGAATTCAGCTGTTGCGCCTGTGGTAGGTGCGATAGATCAGGACGATCAGGATGAGGACGATCTCGATATCAGTATCGAAGATCATGTATTCCCTGCTGCTACTGCGCCACAACCGCAACCACAAGTTGTAGCAGAAACTTCCAAATCTGAAGAAGACGGTTTGGAAATTGAAGATGATTTCGATGATGAAGTATTCTTCAATGAGCCGGCTCCTGTTACCGAACCTGCTCAAGAAAACGTCGATCTGGATTTGAACGAACTGGATAATACTCAAGCCAGCATCGTGTCCGGCGCCGTTACTATCGACGAAGAAACCGAAAAACGCCGTGATATCGATTGGGATACTGTCGAATCTACCGAAAGCGTATATGAGCCGGAACCGGAAAATCCATATCAACACGTTGCGGTTGTAATGGAAGACAGAACTGCTGAAGTAGAAACAGAGCCTCAGCATGAGGAAGAGACCCCATCAGTTTCTTCTTTTGCAGCAACACCTGTTTCATCTGTTTCAGACGACCTGCCGGAAGCTCAACCGGAAGCACCGGAAGAAGAGCCAATCCCATTCGAGGTGGAGATTGAAGAGCCTAAGTCGGAAACAATTGACGTAGTAGAAACAGAAGAAGCCGAAACCAAATCCGAAGAATCGGAAGAGGGTTGGGATTTCTTTGCGGAAGAGCCGAAAACAGTTAAAGCCATCGAGCCTTTCCCTGAATTAGGTACGCAAGAAGAAACGTCGTCTGAAGTTGAAGTTGCTGATATACAAGAAGACGCTTTGTCTGAAGTTGAAACAGCAGACAAACAGGCAGATAGCTCAGAAGAAGCACTGGATTTCGTTGTTGAAGAAACAGAGCAGCCACAGACTGAAGCCGATACTCAACCATTTGAGATTAAGCAAGACGAACCTTTAGCATTCCAAGATGGCGAAGATTTCAGTATTGAAAATACTCAAGAAGCCAGCGCTGACGAAACCATCGAATGGGAAAATCTGGGTGTGGAAGATACTGCCGACAGCAGTAATGAACATTCCGGTTTTGAATCAGGCTTCATCTCCGAGTCCGTCGGTATGACAGCTCCGCTGGAAGCTAAATATGACCTGGCTAAAATGTATGTCGAAATCGGCGATCCCGATGCTGCCCGCGAGACATTGACTGAATTGCTGGAAGACGCAAGCGGTGAGATCCGTCATAAAGCCGAAGCATTGATGAACGAATTGAATGCCTAATATTGGCAAGTAAATCGAAATTGAACAATGCTAAAATAAAAGATGCCGTGAAAATGGCATCTTTTATTATTTTCAGACGACATATGACTGCATACACCGAATCATTATCCATAAAAACCATACAAAGATGGGCATTAACCTTGTCTTATGACGGCAGCCGATTTTACGGTTGGCAAAAACAAGCTGACGGTTTACCCACTGTCCAGACGGTATTGGAAAGCGCACTCAGCCAAATTGCAGGCGAGACTATCCGAACCATTGTTGCCGGACGAACCGACACGGGCGTACACGCGACTGCGCAAGTCGTCCATTTCGATACCTCAGTAATTCGTCCCGAGCAGGCGTGGGTGCGGGGCGTCAATGCTTATCTTCCTGAAGGTGTGGCTGTATTGTTCGCGCAGCAGGTTGCCCCACATTTTCACGCCCGCTTTGATGCATACGGTAGAAGGTATCGTTACCTTTTGGAATCATCTCCCGTCCGCTCCCCGATATTGCAAGGTAAAGTAGGGTGGACGCACCTCAAACTTGATCCTGAAAAAATGCAGCAGGCGGCATTATTATTAGAAGGCGAACATGATTTCTCCAGCTTTCGTGCTGCCGAATGCCAAGCAAAATCACCCGTTAAGACCCTGTATAGTGCAAAAATCAGCGGTACACCGCAATTCTTAAAACTAGACTTACACGGCAATGCCTTTTTGCATCATATGGTGCGTAATATCATGGGTGCATTGGTTTATGTTGGTAGTGGCAGGCTTAGCGTTTCCGGATTTCAGGAATTAATCGAAGAGCGCAGCCGATTAAAAGCCCCGCCGACTTTTATGCCTGATGGGCTGTACCTGACCGGAGTGGATTATCCGCCAGAGTTCGGTATCATTTTCCCCGAAATGCCGATATGGCTGTGAGGTCGTCTGAAAACAAAGTGTCCGCTTATAGGGAATCTTTTTTAGTAATGTCCCGTTTGTGGATAAAGCACACACTACATGAGTAAGGTATAGCAATCCGATACAACATAGATATTCTGACCAGTCCTTTGGAAAATTTGGTTTCCTAGCTTTGTATGTGCAAATTGTAAAAGGTCGTCTGAAAACGCTACACAGATTTCAGACGACCTTTTCTTTGGAGGAGCAGCATAGGTAATGCTGATGCTACGTCAGTGAAATCGTAAATCAAAAGAGGAGAATGCATACTTCCATCTTAAAAGAGTGGGTATTTCCAATGTGCATGACTGGCTAAGCCTATAAATTGCACGCTTTAAGAGAGTACATACTGATTCTCTCTTAATTTACTCGTTTACCCGAGTTAGCCAAAAAACAACAGCCAATCTCCAAAAACGACCGTTTAGGAAAAGTGTGTTGTAAAAATGCAAACAGCGGGCAATTCAATATTACATCATGATTTATAAGGAAAATATTGAGAATGCCTTGTTGTAATGCGGGTGCTGTGAGGTCAGGCGGTCAGTAGGGGTAGTGAATAAAGTTTGTTTTTTTAGAGAGGAACAATTATAGTGAGAGTCATGGAATCGCTGATTCCAGCGATAATGTAAAGCCTAAGCGGATTCTATCCGGGTCTGCTTAAGTTATTTCTTCACGATAGAAAAGGAATACAGCAATGAAAAAATCTCTGATTGCTCTGACTTTGGCAGCTTTGCCTGTTGCAGCTATGGCTGACGTGACTCTGTACGGTCAAGTTAAAGCCGGTGTTGAAGTTTCTCGCACTAAAGAAACTGTTAATCACGTAAGCACCAAAAATAAAACTGCAACTGAAATTGCTGACTTTGGTTCCCGTATCGGTTTCAAAGGTCACGAACACCTGAGCAACAACCTGAATGCTATCTGGCAAGTAGAGCAAAATACTTCTGTTGCCGGTACTGACAAAGGTTGGGGTACTCGTGAATCCTTCATCGGTTTGGAAGGCGGCTTCGGTAAAGTTCGCGCAGGTAAACTGAACACTGCTCTGAAAGACAACAGCGACAGCGTAGATCCTTGGGAATCTAGCGACGCGAATGCATCAGTTTTGCAATTCGGTAAACTGAAACGTGTTGACGAGCGTAAAGTATCTGTACGTTACGACTCTCCAGTATTTGCTGGTTTCAGCGCAAGCGCTCAATACCAACCACGCGACAATGCTAACCCTGAGGACAGACATGTTCATGACGTGAAAACCCGTCACTCTTTCGACTTGGGTCTGAACTATGAAAACTCTGGTTTCTTCGGTCGCTACGCTGGTACTTTTGCAAAACGTAAAGTTTTGAGCGACGATCATCTGGAACTGTTCAACAGCAACACTACTTTGGGTTCTGGCGTTTACAAAGACTACCAAGCACACCGTCTGGTAGGTGGTTACGATGCTAACAACGTACTGGTTTCTGTTGCCGGTCAATACGAAGGCTTTAAAGCTGACGTAGCTGATGCTAAGAAAAACGAACGTACTGAAGTTGCTGTAACTGGCGGCTACCGTATGGG
>ERZ1023282.239-NODE-239-length-30107-cov-5.106016_pt1 | contig 30107 bp, 25 predicted proteins | sample MGYA00521262_ERZ1023282 | MGnify/ENA primary metagenome ERZ1023282 (study PRJEB32759, sample SAMN07749867) | skin metagenome | biome: transportation; feature: city; material: polyester macromolecule | host: Homo sapiens | place: Hong Kong:KT line | collected... | reverse complement strand
ATTTAAAAGGCATTCATGACCCTGCAGGCTATGAGGAAGTCATGAAAGCTTTAACCACCATCGGCGGGGTGCAGGCAGTACATCTTGAGCCTGAAAATCATCGCGTGATTGTCAGCTTTGATGATACCCAGACGTCAGTTTTTGCCTTCAAAGCTGCGCTGACCAATGTCGACTATATCACCGAGCCATTCCCGATTGAAGCACCTGCCAACCCTGCCAACAATCGCACTTTAGCGGGTGATTTGGCAAAAGATGGTAGACTTTCCTAAATCGCTTGTTCATTAGCTACGCTCGGTGCGGCAAGTGTGCTTGGTCACTGAACCATCTTGTACGCCATCTTGTAAGCCCTCTAGAATACTACAGGTAGGCGAGCCATCTCCCAAACAACTATCATGCCATCCTTGCAGGGTGGTTTTCATTGATTGTAACCGCTGTATTTTATCGCTTAGTTCATCGATGTGATTGCGCGTTAATGCTTTGACTTTGGCATTGCTACGCTGCTTGTTATCTTGTAGAGCCAATAACGCTTCAATCTGCGCTAACGAAAATCCCACATCACGGGCATGTTTGATAAATTTTAGACGCTGTAATTGGGTATCGCTAAAAATACGGTAACCACTGTCCGTGCGCTGGATGGTCTGTAATAAACCGAGTTTTTCGTACTCACGAATTTGTCTGGGCGATAACTCAGTCAATTTAGCGACTTCATTAATATTCATTTTTTGCTTGACCTTGACCTAATGTTAAGGTTTATAGTAATACCACAGTGTGATAAATCAATCTTTTTTTTCAAAGAACGTAAAAAAGCAACCTGAAGGATATTAATATGAATAACATCATGGGTTTGTCATGGGTGGTGGCATTGGCGCTAGGTATGACGGCGTGTACAAAAAATGACACTACCCAAACTGCAGCGACAGCATCAAGTAGCCATGCTACAAGTACCAATGCGAGAAGTGCCGATGCGAGCATGACCCAAGCGCAGTCAATGCATCATATGGCTTCGGCAGCGGATACGCAGTCACAGCCGCCGCATATCATGGCTTATATGGATATCATGAATAAAATGCACCAAGCCATGTCAGCAGGGGTGCAAGCTAAGAATGCCGATGTCGGGTTTGCCAAAGGCATGATACCGCATCATGAAGGCGCAATTGCGATGGCAAAAGTGGAGCTGCAATATGGCAAAGATGCCGAGATGAAAGCCCTTGCGCAAAAAATCGTCGATGCCCAGCAAAGTGAAATCAGCGTGATGCAAAACTGGTTGGACAAGAACGAATCAAGTCAGCTAGCAGCGAGTAATGCCAAAGAAATAACGCAAGCCTATCAGCAAAAAGACATGAGCAACCACGATGCCATGATGCAGGGGACTATGGACGCCAATCCTGATATTGCCTTTGCCAAGGGTATGATACCGCATCACCAAGGCGCGATTGATATGGCAACGATAGAACAAACCTATGGTAAAAATCCAGCGATGCTAACACTCGCCAAGCAGATTAAACAAGCGCAAACGCCAGAAATCAAACAAATGCAAGATTGGCTTAGCAAACAAGCCCATTAATTAAAAAAATAGCCACCTAAAACCACCTAAAAAAGGAGCGTAGTATGACAACCCAAACCATCACATTAAATATCGAAGGCATGACTTGTGGCGGCTGCGTCAAAAGCGTAACCAATGCCCTCAATCAAGTGGCAGGGGTGCAATCTGTCGATGTCAGCCTTGACCATAACAACGCAACCATCAGCTTTGATGACAGCCAAGTACAACAAAGCACGCTTAAAGAAGCGATTGAAGACGCTGGCTTTGACGTAGTATAACGACGCCACGCAAAGACACCATAAGAGAGACACTATCATGACTACCCAATCGATACACGCGTCAGACAACGCCCATACCGAGCAAATCATTCTTGATATCGATGGCATGACTTGTCAAGCCTGTGCCAGCCGCATCGAAAAAGTGCTCAATAAAAAGCCTGCGATAGTGCAAGCCAATGTCAACTATGCCAATGAAGTGGCGCAGGTGCAGTTTGATGCCTCACAAACCAACGCCGAGCAGATTGTAGAATGGGTGAAAAAGACAGGCTATGAGGCAAAAGTACAGCCGCAGAACGCGCTATTTGCGCATGAAGCCCATGAGCAAAAAGCGCCCTACACCTTGATTGCGGTCTGGATTTGCTTGCTGCCTTTTTTGATTGGCATGGCAGGCATGATGATAGGCAGTCACGCACTGATGCCGCCGCTGTGGCTACAATTTGTGTTGGCAACTATCGTACAGTTTGGCTTGGCGATACCGTTTTACAAAAGTGCCTGGGCGAGTATCAAAGGCGGTCTTGCCAATATGGACGTGCTGGTAGTGCTTGGCACACTGACAATTTGGGCGTATTCGACCTATAGTTGGTTGAGCTATCTGCAAACCACAGCCCAAATGGGGCATGATGGGATGGCGCATAGCATGCCCCATGTGTATTTTGAAGCCAGCGTGATGGTAATTGCCTTTGTCAAAATGGGGAAATACCTAGAAGCCCGTACCAAAAAACACAGCCTAAATAGCATCAATTTGCTATTAGCGCTCACCCCTGAGCAAGTAGAAGTTAAAATTCCCAATCCACAAAGCCAAGATGCGCAGTGGCAAACCCTGCCCCTCGAGCAAGTCACGGCTGGTCAAATTTTACGTGCTAAAGCAGGTACTCGCATTGCCACTGATGGCATCGTCACCGCTGGCGAAGGCTGGTGTGATGAGAGCCATTTGACGGGTGAATCAGTGCCCCTGTCTAAACATATTGGCAGTACGGTGCTGGCAGGTGCCATGGTAGAAAACGGCAGCTTTGAATACCAAATCACCGCCAAAGGTAGCCAAACACGGCTTGGCGATATGATACAAGCGCTCAACGACGCACAAGGCAGTAAAGCCCATATCGCCCGTATTGCAGATAGAGTCGCGGGTATCTTTGTGCCGGTGGTGGTTGCCATCGCTTTGTTGACTTTTTTTGCCAATTATTGGTTCTTAGGCGCGTTTGACACGGCACTCATGCGTGCGGTGTCCGTGTTAGTGATTGCTTGCCCCTGTGCATTGGGTCTGGCGACGCCGGCAGCCATCATGGCGGGCATGGGTGTGGCAGCACGCTCAGGGGTTTGGTTTAAAGATGCGCAAGCCTTAGAAGCGGCAGGCGCAATTGATACGGTAGTACTCGATAAGACAGGCACCATCACCCAAGGTAAACCCCAATTATCTGCAGCGTACCTGATAGATGACAATCTAAAACTGTTTAACTTAGATAAAGCAGCACTGCTGCAGCTCGTTGCCAGTGTCGAGCGTCATGCGAACCACCCGCTTGCGACCACGCTAGTGAACTATGCTGAATCCTATACTAAACAGACTGATACGCCTCAAAGTCCAGCGGCATTTACCATAAGCCATGTAGAGACAGTGCTCGGGCAGGGGATACAGGCACAGGTAGCCACTATTGGGCGGGTGAAAATCGGCACGCCAAGTTTTGCCAATCTTCAGTTGCCTGCAGCGACTATCCAAGCCAATCCCGTTTGGCAAATTGCCAGTCAAGTGGCGGTAAGTATCAATGACACCCCTGTGGCAGCCTTTGCGCTAGCCGATGAGATCAAACCAGACAGTGTTAAGGTGATTGCGTCGCTGCAAGCCCATCATCTAGATGTGGTAGTGATGAGTGGTGACAAGCAATCGGTGGTAGATTATGTGGGTGAGCAGATTAACGCCAGCAAGGCACTTGGCGAGCTGTCACCACGTGACAAAGCGCAGCGCATTGATGAATGGCAACAACAAGGCAAAAAAGTAGCAATGGTGGGGGATGGGGTGAATGATGCGCCTGCAATGGCAACGGCGACCGCAAGTTTTGCGGTAGAAGGCGCAACCGATATTGCCAAGCATAGCGCCACGGCAAGGCTGATGGGCGAGTCGCTCAAACATGTCGATTATGCGGTCACAATTGCTCGCGCAACCCTGCGTAATATCAAGCAAAACCTATTTTTTGCGTTTATCTATAACTGTCTTGGTATACCGTTAGCGGCGTTTGGGCTACTCAATCCGATGATAGCGGCAGCGGCGATGGCGCTGAGCTCGATTTCTGTACTACTCAATGCCTTGCGACTCACCCGCATGAAGGTCATTTCCTAACGGCTTATGGTTGTTTTGACAACCTGTTGGGGCTGATTTTACTTGGCTATGCATTGTTATGCATGACCTACGGGCGATAGTGATAAGCTGCTAAAACCTGTTAAAATATGCTATGATAAACCCACCCCATTTGTATTTTAACAATCCCATTGTTGATTGTGACAGCCAAGGAAAATACCATGTACGCTGAAGAAACCACCACCAATAACCAAATCAAAGATATCATTGCCCGCGAAATTTTGGACTCACGCGGCAACCCAACCATTGAAGCCGATGTGATTTTAGCGGATGGTACTATCGGTCGTGCAGCCGCGCCATCGGGTGCATCGACAGGCTCACGTGAAGCGCTTGAGCTGCGTGATGGTGACGCATCACGCTATCTAGGTAAAGGGGTCAAAAAAGCCGTTGCCAACGTCAATAGTGAAATTCGTTCATCACTGGTTGATATGGACGTATCAAAACAACAAGACATTGACAACAAATTATTAGCGCTTGATGGCACAGAAAACAAAGAAAAATTGGGCGCCAATGCGACCTTAGCAGTATCTTTAGCAGCAGCCCGTGCCGCCGCACAATCACAAAAACTGCCACTTCACCAGTACATTGCCAACCTACGTGGGCAAACATCACTATCGATGCCGGTGCCGATGATGAACATCCTAAATGGCGGTGCCCACGCGGACAACACCGTTGATATCCAAGAGTTTATGATTGAGCCTGTTAATTTCACCAGCTTCGGTGAAGCGTTGCGTGCGGGTACAGAAGTGTTTCATAGCCTAAAATCTGTGCTAAAAAAACAAGGCTTGAACACCGCCGTCGGTGATGAAGGTGGCTTTGCACCAAACTTACGCTCAAACGAAGAAGCGATTACTGTCATCATGCAAGCGATTGAGCAAGCAGGGTATACCGCAGGTAAAGACATTTACTTAGCGCTTGATTGTGCCTCATCAGAGTTCTACCATAAAAATGAGCAAGGGAACGGTCAATACGTACTTGAAGGCGAAGGCAATAAAGCCTTTAGTTCAGAAGGTTTTGCGGATTATTTAGCAGGTCTTGTGAGCCAATACCCAATTATCTCGATTGAAGATGGTCTAGATGAAAGCGATTGGGATGGCTGGGCGTACTTAACGCAAAAATTGGGCGACAAAGTACAGCTCGTGGGTGACGATTTGTTTGTGACCAACCCAAAAATCCTACAAGAAGGTATCGATAAACACATTGCCAATGCGATTTTGATTAAATTTAACCAAATCGGCACGTTATCAGAAACCTTAGACGCCATTTATCTAGCGAAGAAAAATGGCTATGCCACCGTCATCTCACACCGCTCAGGTGAGACTGAAGACAGCACCATCGCTGACTTAGCCGTGGGGACAGCTGCAGGTCAAATCAAAACAGGCTCACTGTGCCGTTCTGACCGTGTTGCCAAATATAACCAATTGCTTCGTATCGAGCAGATGGTCACTGCAAGCTACCACGGTGCTGACGAGTTTATCGGTTTACGCAACCCAAAAGCCTAACTTTAAAAGCTTAGCGCTAAAAGATTAACTCTAAAAGCTTAAGTATTAAAGCTTGATAAAGCATTGAAGTGATAAAAACCTTACCCCATGACATTGAATTTGCTACAATGCGTGGGGTAAGGTTTTTTTATGCCAAAAGTTTTTATTATTGAGTGCTGTCATGACTTATTTGCGTCAACTGTTTATGATTATTTTTGCGGTGATTGTGTTGGTATGTCTACAATACCAGTATTGGTTTGGCACCAATGGTCGTGGCGATTTGGCAGCGTTAAATAAACAAATCAGCGAACAGCAATCCATCAATACCGATCAGCAAAAAGCCAATGAAGTATTGCTTGCGGATGTCAAAGACCTAAAAAACGGACTTGAAGCGGTGGAAGAACACGCTCGCTCTGATTTAGGCTTAATTAAACAAGGTGAAACATTTGTGCAAATGTCGACCGCTAGCAGTGTGTACAGTACCGATGTGGTCACACCGAATGTCCACAATACCGCCACGTCTCACCCATAAAAGCATAAGAACTGCCAAAGTTATATTTGTCTCAATTTTTACTGTCAACTGTTTACTTTATTGTTGAAAAGACGCCATGTCAGAACTTAACGCAATACCTGCCAATTTATCTAACAACTTTACGATTGACACCGTGGTCGTCGCTGCAGGCGTTGGCAAACGCTTTGGTAATCAGATGCCAAAACAGTACACCCATATTGGCAGTCAGACGGTGCTCCAACACACCATAGCGGCGCTAAGCAAAGTCCACCAGCTAAGCACTTGCTATTTGGTAGTTTCTGAAGAAGATACGATTGCCAAAACACTGGGCTTTAGCATGCCAATCGAGTGGGTGATAGGTGGCAAAGAGCGGATGAATTCGGTGTTTAACGCCGTGAAAACGATTTGGCAACAATATCAGAATCCGTTGAGTGACAAGACCTCCAATGATAAAGCGTTCAATGACAAAGCCTTTAGTGAAAAAGCTAGTCATCATGCGTATGATAATCATTGGGTGCTGATTCATGATGCTGCGCGTCCTTGTGTCAATCCGAGCGATATAGAAAAATTGATCACACAGACCACGCAGCAATTTTTGCAACAGTCGCCTCAACAGTCACAGCAAAAGCAAGGGCAGGAGTCGGCGGGTGGCTTATTAGCAGTACCGGTGCGCGATACGGTCAAACAAATCATCCATGCACAAGACAAAGTATTGGCACAAAAAACGCTTGATCGCAGTCAGTTGTGGCTAGCACAAACCCCGCAGATTTTTCCATTGGCAACACTGTATGATTATCTGACCCAAGCCATTGAGCAAACGATTGCGTTTACCGATGAAGCCAGTTTATTTGAGCATTTTGGCAAACAGCCGTTATTGGTGGAAGGCAGTCATAGCAATATCAAACTGACGTTTCCAGAGGATTTGCAGTTTGCGCAGGTGTATTTGGCAAAACCTTAGCAAAAATCGCTTGGCAAAAAATTGAGGTTACCGCTAAAAACCGCATAAGAAAAGAACTGCATAAGCAAAAAAGGGCAAAGAGAATTTATAAAGCCACAAAAACAAAAAAGCCATACTAGATTAGCATGGCTTTTTAACTGTATTTTTTAGCGTTACCACTAAAAAAATTGGCGTCCCCACGGGGATTCGAACCCCGGTTACCGCCGTGAAAGGGCGATGTCCTAGGCCTCTAGACGATGGGGACGCAATCGCACGAGGTGCTCTAAGCAGACTTAATAGTGGTGGAGCTAAGCGGAGTCGAACCGCTGACCCCTTGCATGCCATGCAAGTGCTCTACCAACTGAGCTATAGCCCCATTTTTGGGAATTATTTAGACTGCTTTGCCTAAGAGTGCGCGTATTTTATTGAAAACTGATTTTGCTGTCAAGATGATTTTTGCCTAAAAACACAAAATTTTTACCCATTCTTGCTATAATGATGCCTGCTTAATGTTGCCTTCATATAACGACTGTAGATTAGTTATATTTTGTTGTTTTGTCTAAAATTATAAGGATAGCCCATGTGGTTGGTAAATTTTATTTTGCATATCGGTGATCATTTACAAGAGCTGGTCAACAACTATGGTAATTGGATTTATGCGATTTTGTTTGCCATTGTGTTTTGCGAGACGGGTCTGGTGGTGTTGCCATTTTTGCCAGGGGATTCGATGTTGTTTGCCGCAGGCACCATTGCCGCAGTGGGCGATATGAATATCTTTGTGCTAATTGGTTTATTGATTGTGGCGGCAGTATTGGGCGATTTTGTCAATTTTGAGATTGGCAAACACTTTGGGCAAAAGTTATTTTCCAATCCCAATTCCAAGATTTTTAAGCAAAGCTATTTGCAAAAAACCCACGATTATTATGAAAAATACGGCGGACGCACCATTATTATTGCCCGTTTTATTCCCATTGTACGCACTTTCGCGCCGTTTGTAGGCGGGATGGGTAACATGAATTATGCCCAGTTTGCTCGCTATAACATCGTTGGCGCGGTATTATGGGTCGTATCTTTTACCACGCTAGGCTATTTTTTTGGTCAATTACCCTTTGTCAAAGAACATTTTTCGTGGATTATGATTGCCATTATTGTGTTTTCGGTGGTACCAATGATTGTCGAAATCATTCGCCATCGCAAGGATAAATAATTGAAGTAGTCTTCAAAAATAACGCTAAATGCCAAAGTCAATCTAGCATTTAGCGTTGCCTTCCAAATTTATATTTTATCAGCCACCTATCATCGCTAGGATTCAATTTATAAAAATTCGATAGTCGGCTATAATAGCCGCTAATTTGAAATTTTTGTAAAATTGAGAAATCCATGTCAAAAGTCCGTACCCGTATTGCCCCAAGCCCCACAGGCTTTCCCCACGTTGGCACCGCCTATATCGCCCTATTTAACCTTGCCTTTGCCAAAGCGCATGGCGGCGACTTTATCCTGCGCATTGAAGACACCGACCAAACGCGCTCCACAGCTCAATCTGAACAAATGATTTTGGACGCGCTGCGCTGGGTCGGTCTTGACTGGGCAGAAGGTCCAGACGTGGGCGGTCCACATGCACCGTACCGCCAAAGCGAGCGTAAAGACATCTACAAACAATACGCCGAAGAACTGTTGGACAAAGGTCATGCATTCCGCTGTTTTGCCACAGCCGAAGAGTTAGATCAAATGCGAGCCGAACAAATGGCGCGGGGCGAAACCCCAAAATATGACGGTCGCTATGCGAACCTTTCCCGTGAACAATCGGACAAGCTCGCCGCCGAAGGCAAGCCATTCGTCATTCGTATGCGTGTGCCAGACGAGGGTGTATGTAAATTTGACGATATGCTACGTGGCGAGGTCGAGATTCCTTGGTCACAAGTGGATATGCAAGTGCTACTTAAAACCGACGGTCTACCAACCTACCATTTGGCAAACGTGGTCGATGACCATTTGATGCAGATTACCCACGTCATCCGTGGCGAAGAGTGGATTAACTCTGCCCCAAAACATCAACTGTTGTATAAATATTTTGGTTGGGATATGCCCGTACTCTGTCATATGCCACTGCTCAGAAACCCCGACAAATCCAAACTATCCAAACGCAAAAACCCAACGTCTATCACCTATTACCGTGATGCAGGTGTATTGCCAGAAGCCTTGCTCAACTATTTGGGACGGATGGGCTACTCCATGCCAAATGAAGCCGAAAAATTCACCTTGGATGAAATGATTGCCAGTTTTGACATCAAACGGGTGTCGCTTGGTGGTCCGATTTTTGACGTGGAAAAACTCACTTGGCTCAATGGCGAATGGTTGCGTTCACTGTCACCCGAAGCCTTAAAAACCAAAATTCTTGATTGGGCCAATGACAGTGACAAACTCACCGCGATTGCCAAAGCCATTCAGCCACGCATTAACTTGTTGTCGGATGCGGTGAATTGGTCGGGCTTTTATTTCCAAAACTTGCCAACGATTAGTGAGGTGGACTTTGAGCATAAAGTGTTATCCACTGAGCAAACCGTGGAGATTCTACAACTTGCGCAATGGCAGTTAGAAACCCTGCCTGTATGGACGGAGGAGAATATCCAAGCGGTATTGTCTGGTTTGGCAGGCGAGATGGGCATTAAGTTGCGTGATTTTATGTCGCCATTTTTTATTGCCATCGCAGGTAGCAAGTCAAGCACGCCTGTGATGAATTCAATGTATTTGATTGGGGCAGATATGACATTGCAGCGCCTGCGTCATGCCATTGAGGTGTTGGGCGGTGTCAGTAAGAAAAAAGCCAAAGAATTGGAAAAACGTCATAAAGCATTACCAAGCTTTTTGACCCAATAAGCTTAATTGTTTTGTATAAAAGTCCGTCGCTATGGCGGATTTTTTATTTTAATGGCAGTAACCTAGGGTCATGCTAAATAACATGAATAAACCTAACAAAAATGGTATCATACCTAGCAAAATCAGATTCTAATTTTTACAATTTAAAGGTAATCATCATGGCAAATCTTCAAAACGAACTCGCCCAAGTACAGCATATCAGCGGTGAACTACACACCAATGCCCACGCCAAAATCGGTATGGTGGTAGGACGTTTTAACAGCTTTGTGGTAGAAAGTTTGGTCAGCGGCGCGATTGATACCTTACTGCGTCATGGTATCGCAGGTAGCAATATTACTGTCGTGCGTGTACCGGGTGCTTGGGAAATTCCACTGGCGGTTGCCCGTATGGCACAAACCGATAAATTTGACGCTATCATCGGTTTAGGCGCGGTGATTCGTGGTAGCACGCCGCACTTTGATTTTGTCGCTGGTGAATCTGCCAAAGGCTTGGGCGCGATTGGGTTGGATTATGATGTGCCTGTTATTAATGCGATTTTGACCACAGACAGCATCGAACAAGCCATTGAGCGCTCTGGCACCAAAGCAGGTAACAAAGGCTCAGAAGCAGCCATGGTCGCGCTTGAGATGATTAACGTGTTGGGTCAAATTGACGCACAAATGGCTGGTGAATAAGGTAGCGATATGACTGACAATTCAACCCACACCACACCAGAGCAGGCGAGTCAAGACAACGCCGTCAATTATAAAACCAGCCTGACCGCGATTCGTAAAGCACGCCGTTTTGTGGTGCAAGGGTTATATGAATGGCTGTTGACAGGCAACCCATCGCACGAAATCGAAGCCCATACCCGCAGTGAGAATGCCATGCACACGGTGCATTTGGGCTATTATCACGAGCTACTGAGCAAAATCATTGAGCAAAGCGATGACTTAATCGCCTATATCGACAGCCTACTTGATCGCCCTTGGACACGTCTAGATAAAGTTGAGCAAGCGGTACTGCTTGTCGGTGCGTATGAGATGAAGCAGCACTTGGAAGTGCCTTACAAAGTAGTGATTGATGAAGCGATTCAGCTCAATACCCATTTTGGCTCATCAGATGGCTATAAAATGATTCATGTGGTGATGGATAAAATCGCCAAAGACGCGCGTATGCCTGAAGTAGAGGCAGATGCCAAAAAAGCCAAAACAGAGGATGCGCCGCAGCCGCCATCGCAAGCGACCACTGAAGAAGAAAAATAATACCGTAAAGGGCGTAGCCAATACGCCCTTTTATGCTTGATACGGATGGCTAAGATGTCCGAATTTTCTTTGATTTATCAACATTTTCAACACTGCACACGCAACAATCCTTTGACCCAAGTGGGTATTGGGGATGATTGCGCGATAAGCAGTATGCCAAATGATTGCGAACTGGTGAGTTGTATTGACACGCTGGTTGCAGGTCGGCATTTTCCCTTATCAACATCCGCTTATGCCATCGGCTATAAATCGGTCGCGGTCAATTTATCCGATTTAGCAGCGATGGGGGCGACGCCCTATGCGATATTGCTGGGTATTAGCTTGCCTGCTAAGCTTGCACAGGATGACTGGCTCAAACCATTCGCCCAAGGTATCGCGGACATTTGTAACCGATTTGATGTCGAGCTCATCGGTGGCGATACCACCCAATCAAACACTTTAACCATCTCTGTCACTGCACTGGGTTTTGTGCCAACTGGGCAAGCTATTACCAGAGGGGGCGCAAAAGTCGGTGATATCATCTGTGTGAGCGGTGAAATTGGCTCAGCAAGTTTTGCCTTACAGCAGATTTTAAACGCTGAAAAATCTGAGCAGCACGATATCGCTTTACAACCAATCGCTTTACAGCCGGCACTCGATTTACCTGTTCCGCAAGTTGAGCTCGGGCAAAAATTACGTGGGTTTGCCCATAGCATGATTGATATTTCAGACGGGCTAGGGCAGGATTTGGGTCATATCCTAACCGCATCGAAGGTGGGCGCGGTGGTCGATTTAGCCAGTATTCCCACGCATCCACGATTACAAGCCTTGCCAAATTCCGATAAGTGGCAACATCAGCTCAACGGCGGTGATGATTATCAGCTGTGCTTTACCATGAGTGAGCAAAATTTTGTCAAATTTAATCAACAGTTTTCGGATAAAATTTTTGCCATTGGCAAAATTGTCACAGAAAACGGCTTGAGGCTGACTTATAATAACCAACCCATTGAATTTTCGATCACTGGCTATCAGCATTTTTAGCCAAAGAACTTCCTATGACTCAACTGCACAAACCCGACGTCCGTAAAGCCAATGTTTGCCCGCCTTGTCCGCCAACCGCGAGCGTTTGGGAAAAGCTGATTTATTGGCTCGGTATCGGCTTAGGCTCAGGATTGCCAAAGCGTGCTGCTGGGACGTGGGGCACGGTGGGCGGACTGGTGGTTGCCATTCCGATGTTATGGCTGGGGTTTTGGGGGTTTTTGGCGGTTACGGTGGTGGGCGCTCTAGTCGGTAGTTATATCTGCGGTAAAACGTCTGATTTGATGGGTGTACACGATGACCCGCATATCGTATGGGATGAATGGGTCGGCATGTGGGTGTCACTCTTGCCAATTTTATGGCTGCATTTCTACGATGATGCTTTATTGCAAGGTCATCAGTTAAGTTTACTGCTACTATACTTTGCTGCATTTGTCGCGTTTCGTTTTTTTGATATTTTAAAACCCTTTCCGATTAAATGGGTGGATAAAAATGTGAGCGGCGGTTTTGGTATTTTGATTGATGACATTTTGGCGGGGCTGATGGCAGGGGTTGTGCTAATAGTCTTTGTGAGTGTGCTCGTTACTTATGTTTAACCTGTTGTATCATTAAAATTAGTTTAAAAAAGAATAAGGAATTCCCATGACCAACTTAACCACCATCATCATGGCAGCGGGCAAAGGCACTCGCATGAAATCGAGCAAGCCAAAAGTGCTACAACCGCTGGCAGGCAAGCCTTTGCTACATCACGTACTCGCCACTGCCAAACAATTGGGTAGCCAAAAAAATATCATTATCTATGGTTTTGAAGGTCAGCAAGTCAAAGATGCCTTTGCCGATGAACAAATTGATTGGGTCGAGCAAGCTGAGCAATTGGGCACGGGTCACGCGGTGCAAATGACTTTGCCGGTGTTGCCTATGGATGGGAAAAGCTTGATTTTATCCGGGGATGTGCCACTCATTGGCGTCGATACCTTAGAGAAATTGGCAAATACAGACAGCCGTTTTGCCATGCTGACCCTAAACTTAGCCAACCCGTTTGGTTTGGGTCGTATTGTGCGTGACAACAACCAAGTAATCGCCATTGTCGAAGAAAAAGATGCCAACGATGAGCAAAGAAAAATCACTGAAATCAATAGCGGTGTGTACTGTGTCGCCAATGATATTTTGCATCGATATCTCAATAACTTGACCAATAACAATGCCCAAGGTGAATATTACCTGACCGATATCGTCAAAATGGCGGTGGATGATGGCATCGAAATCGCCACCGTATCGCCGACCCATCAGTTTGAAATCGAAGGCGTGAATGACCGTCTGCAGTTGGCAAATCTAGAGCGTACTTGGCAAACGCATCAAGCCCAAGCGCTGATGCAACAAGGCGTACATTTGATTGACCCAAGCCGTTTTGATTTACGCGGTTCGCTCAAAGTTGGCAAAGATGTGCAAATTGATATTAATGTCATCATTGAAGGTGACTGTGAGATAGGTGATAACGTCAAAATCGGCGCAGGTTGTATCATCAAAAACAGCAAAATCGCCAGTGGCACTGTGGTGCAACCTTATAGTCTATTTGACAATGCGGTAGTGGGTGAAGATAACCAAATCGGACCATTTGCCCGTCTGCGCCCCAATGCGGTCACTGACAAAGAGGTGCATATCGGTAACTTTGTGGAGCTTAAAAACACCCAAATGGCAAGCGGCGCTAAAGCCAATCATTTGGCGTATTTGGGCGACGCCACCATTGGACAAAAAACCAATATTGGCGCAGGCACCATCACTGCCAATTATGATGGCGTCAATAAGTTTAAAACCGAAATCGGTGATGAGGTCAGAATTGGCTCAAATGCGGTGCTGATTGCCCCTGTAACCATTGGTGACCGTGCCACCATTGGCGCTGGTAGTGCCATCAGTAAAGCCTGCCCTGCCGAAAAACTGTCCATCGCCCGTGGCAAACAAGTCACGATTGAGGGTTGGCAACGTCCTGAAAAAAAATCTTGATATTTGAATTTTTGCCTAAATTTAACAAATTCTTGCTTAATACGATAAACTTGCTTTATACGATAAAGCCGTTTGGTTAAGCAACAATAAAACAATCTAACGACTGTGTAAACGGGGGGATTGTTTTTCACAGCAATCAAATTTGATTGCTCACACCAAAAACTGGATACTAAGGAACAGTTATGTGCGGTATCGTTGGCGCCATTCGTGCGCAAGACAATGTGGTAGATTTTTTAACCGATGGCTTAAAACGCCTAGAATATCGGGGTTATGACTCATCGGGTATTGCAGTGCAAACCGATGAAGGACTCAAACGCGTGCGCCGAGTGGGGCGTGTTGCCTTGATGGAAGCCGCTGCCAAAGAGCGCGGCGTGTATGGTCACACGGGCATCGGTCACACACGCTGGGCAACCCACGGCGGCGTCACTGAGCCAAACGCGCATCCGCATATCTCGGGTGATTTGATTTCGGTGGTACATAACGGCATCATCGAAAACTTTGAAGCTGAGCGCGCTCGCCTTCAGCAAAATGGCTATCATTTTGAGTCACAAACCGACACCGAGGTCATCGCCCATGCAGTGCACCAGCACTATGTACAAAACGGCGGTGATTTATTCAAAGCGGTGCAAGCGGCGACCCAACAATTTCATGGTGCCTATGCAATTGCTGTGATTGCCAACGATATGCCACAAAACATGGTGGTGGCGCGTATGGGCTGTCCATTACTCGTTGGCTTAGGTGAGCATGAAACCTTTATCGCATCGGATGTCTCAGCAGTTGTCGCCTTTACCCGTCAAATCATGTATCTTGAAGATGGTGATATTGCCCAGTTGACCGCAGATGGCGTGGCACAAATGATTGACAAACAAGGCAATCCAGCGACCCGCAAAGCCACTACTTCGCAAGTGTCCTTAGCGTCTCTTGAACTAGGGGCTTATAGCCACTTTATGCAAAAAGAAATCTACGAGCAGCCAAAAGCAGTGTCAGATACCGCCGAAATCTTTTTGGATGCCGGGTTTATCGCCAACAACTTTGGTGAAAATGCTGAAGCCGTTTTCAATGATATCGACAGTATTAAGATTCTTGCCTGTGGCACGTCGTATTATGCTGCATCGACCGCCAAATATTGGTTGGAAAGTATTGCCAAAATTGCCACCGATGTCGAAATCGCTAGCGAATACCGTTATCGTGAGGTGATTGCCAATCCAAAACAATTGATTATCACCATCTCGCAATCAGGTGAAACGCTAGATACCATGGAGGCGCTAAAATACGCACAAGCCTTGGGTCACAAACATAGTCTATCCATCTGTAACGTGATGGAATCTGCCTTGCCTCGCGCCAGTGAGCTAGTAGTCTACACCCGAGCCGGTGCGGAGATTGGGGTCGCCTCAACCAAAGCCTTTACTACCCAGTTAGTGGCTTTATTTGGTTTGGCGGTGACACTCGGTCGTGTGCGTGGCTATGTGGATGAGACTAAACTGGTCGAATACACCAATGCGCTGCGCAGCTTGCCCAATGATATTCAATATGCGCTCAATCTTGAGCCACAGATTAGCAGCTGGTCAAGCAAATTTGCTGATAAGCCAAGCGCGCTGTTTTTGGGACGTGGTATTCATTACCCGATTGCATTAGAAGGCGCATTGAAGCTCAAAGAAATCACTTATATCCATGCAGAAGCCTATCCTGCTGGCGAGTTAAAACACGGTCCACTGGCATTGGTTGATGAAAACATGCCTGTGGTGGTGATAGCGCCAAATGACAGCCTACTTGATAAAGTCAAAGCCAATATGCAAGAAGTCTCGGCGCGTGGCGGTGAGTTGTTTGTATTTACCGATCTTGACAGTGATTTTTCCGATAGTGAAGGCGTACACGTGATTCGCACCCCACGTCATATTGGCGTGTTATCGCCCATAGTACACACCATTCCCGTACAATTGTTGTCTTACCATGTTGCGCTTGCCAAAGGCACAGACGTTGATAAACCCCGTAATTTGGCCAAGAGCGTCACGGTGGAATAAGCTAAGCTGATACGAAAAAAACCGCTAATCATTAGCGGTTTTTTTGTGGAAAAAGTATTAAGAAGGGTCATCATCGTAGGTATAATAGCTATTTGCGGTTTCATCAAAGCTGTCGATACGTTCAGGGTAATTGCCTTCATTAAAGCGCTTTTCGTTGTGCTCATGGGCGTGACGCACATCGTGATTGTAAGCAATTAACGCCTCATTATTTGCCAAAAAGCTATCAGGATTTGCCATGACCCACATTTGGTTAAAAACATCTGAGCGCGCCGATAAATTCAGTAACACGCCAGGTTCCGTAAAATAATAAAACTTGGATAATAGCTTAATCTGCCCATTTTCCAGGCGTCTGGCGATATGATACGCTTGTAAATCTTTTGGGTGGTGTAAACCCACCGCACCGACAATCGCTGCCAATGATTTAAGCGTGTTTTTATGAAAATTATAGACCCGCTGTGCCTTATCAGGAATATGTAATGCCCGCTGACGATACGGGTCTTGGGTGGCAACCCCAGTTGGGCATTTGTTGGTATGACATGCGCGCGATTGGATACAGCCCACCGCAAACATAAAGCCACGCGCGGAGTTACACCAATCTGCACCCAGCGCTAGCATGCGAGCGATATCAAAGGCAGAGATGATTTTACCACTGACACCAATTTTGATTTTGTCACGCACCCCCGCACCCACTAGCGTGTTGTGCACAAGCAAAAAGCCATCAAGTAGGGGCATGCCAACATTATCCATAAACTCAACAGGCGCAGCCCCTGTACCGCCTTCTGCACCATCAACCACGATAAAATCAGGGTAATTATCTGCTTCAATCATGGCTTTGACAATCGCCATAAACTGCCAAGGCTGCCCGACACACAGCTTAAAACCAACCGGCTTGCCCCCTGACAATTCACGCAGCTGTTGCCAAAACTGCACCATCTCACGCGGGGTGGTAAAGGCTGAGTGGCTCGCTGGGGAAATGCAGTCTACATCCATCAGCACATCACGGGTTTCGGCAATTTCGGGGGTAATTTTTTCTTTGGGCAACACCCCGCCTTTACCAGGTTTTGCCCCTTGCGACAGCTTGATTTCAATCATTTTGACTTGCTCAATGCGCGAGCGTTCAGCGAATTTTTCGGCGCTAAACGTGCCATCGTGATTACGGCATCCAAAATACCCGGTACCCAGCTCCCAAATCAAATCGCCGCCGTGTTTTTTATGGTACGGACTAATCGCACCTTCACCTGTATCATGAGCAAATCCACCGAGTTTTGCGCCCTGATTGAGCGCTTCGATTGCCGCGGCTGACAGGCTGCCAAAACTCATGGCAGAAATATTAAACACCGACATCGAGTAGGGCTGTAGGCATCGTTCACCGCCCACCAGAATACGAAAATTGGTTTCTTTGAGGGGATAGCTAAGGGTGGATTGTAAAAACCATTCTTTGCCAGACTGGTATAGATTTTCTAAGGTACCAAAGGCATTGGTATCACTGACGTTTTTGGCACGTTGATAGGCAAGCGCACGCTGCTGGCGCGAAAACGGCACGGCGGCTTGGTCATCTTCAATCAGATACTGGCGCAGTTCAGGTCGGAACTCTTCCAATAGATAACGAATATGTCCCGAAATTGGGTAGTTACGCAAGACGGCATGGTGGACTTGCATCAAATCATAAATGCCCACCACAAAGCCCACCAGACCAATTACTATCAGCCACCATTTAAGTAGCACAATCCCCAGGGCAAGGATAGCAAAGGCAATGGCAAACACGCTGTAGCGAAACACAACGCCTTGCAAATAGGGCTCTTTATGGGTAGGGGTTACCGTGATATCAGTGCGCTTGTCAACCATGACAATCTTCCTTATCAGATAGGATCGCGGACAAAATGATCATCGCAAATTTGTTGTTATTTTAAATAATGGAGGGGGTAATGCGATGGCAAAATGGTCAATCACTTGTCAGCCGTATGCGCTGACAAGTGATTTTGTGATTAAAATTGTTTGATTAAGCTTGAAGGGCAGCGGCGTGGTGCGCAAAATGGTCAGCGATAAAACTACTGATAAAATAGTAGCTATGGTCATAACCGTCGTGCATACGCAGCGTCATCGGATAATTGGCATCTTTGGCAGCTTGCGCAAAGAGCTCAGGTTTGAGCTGCTCAGCCAAAAACTCATCCCCGCTACCTTGGTCAATCAATAGTGCTAATTTTTTGCTATGCGCAGACTGTTTCATCCACGCTAAGCTATCGTAGCTTGCCCAGGTGCTTTGGTCATCGCCTAAATAAGCGCTAAAGGCTTTTTGTCCCCAAGGCACTTGTGACGGTGCGACGATGGGTGAAAAAGCCGACACGCTGGCATAGCGCTGGGGATTGCGTAGGGCAATCATCAGCGCGCCATGCCCACCCATACTATGACCAAAAATACTGCGCTGGTCACTGGCAGGGAAGTGCTGTTCGATGAGATTAGGCAACTCATCGACGATATAATCATACATCTGAAAATGCGTTGCCCAAGGCGCTTGGGTGGCATTGACATAAAAGCCTGCCCCTTGCCCCAAATCATAAGCGCTGTCATCAGGCACATCGTTACCGCTGATATCGACACCCCTAGGACTGGTATCGGGTGCCACCACAATCACGTTGTGACGACTGGCATACTCAGCAAACCCAGATTTTTGAATAAAGTTTTGCTCAGTACACGTCAGCCCTGACAGCCAATACAGCACAGCAAATTTTTGAGCTGTGATTTCAGTAGTTTTGGTTTCTTCATTGACGATGGCTTTGGGTGGCAAATAGATGGCAAATTTCATCTCCGTGTGTGTGGTCGCACTGGTATGCTGCCACACTTGTAGGTCACCACCGTGCAATTTATGCGATTCAATTTTTTTCATGGTGAATTTCCCATTCTTTATAATGCCAAGTTTGGTAATGGTTTAGTAATGCAACACTGAACGAATGGACTCACCTTTATGCATCAAATCAAATGCGGTATTGACATCTTCAAGACCCATAGTATGGGTGACAAAAGGTGCCAGTTGGATATCACCGTGCATGGCTTGCTCCACCATACCTGGCAGTTGTGAGCGACCTTTCACCCCACCAAATGCAGAGCCTAACCAGCGGCGACCTGTCACTAGTTGGAACGGGCGAGTGGCAATCTCTTGACCTGCAGCCGCGACACCAATAATCACGCTTTGACCCCAGCCACGATGCGCGCATTCAAGTGCCGAGCGCATGACATTGACGTTACCGATACATTCAAAACTGTGATCCACACCCCAACCTGTCATCTCAACAATCACTTGTTGAATGGGTTGGTCATAATCTTTTGGATTGACAAAATCGGTCGCGCCAAACTCACGGGCTAGCTCAAATTTGTCGGGGTTGGTATCAACCGCAATAATGCGTCCTGCTTTGGCAAGTTTGGCACCTTGAATCACAGCAAGCCCAATACCACCAAGCCCAAATACCGCCACGCTGTCGCCTTCTTGTACTTTAGCGGTATTTTTTACCGCACCTAGTCCTGTGGTGACGCCACAACCTAATAGACAGACTTGCTCAGGATTGGCTTCAGGATTGATTTTAGCAAGCGATACGTCAGCAACGACAGTATATTCACTAAACGTCGAACAGCCCATGTAGTGATAAATTGGCTGACCTTGATAGCTAAAACGGGTAGTACCATCAGGCATCACGCCTTTACCTTGGGTGGCACGCACTGCGACGCATAGATTGGTTTTGTCACTTTTACAAAATAAACATTCACCACATTCAGCCGTATACAGCGGAATGACATGATCACCAGGTTGTACACTGGTTACCCCTTCACCGACTGCCATCACAATACCTGCGCCTTCATGACCCAAAACCGCTGGAAAAACCCCTTCAGGGTCATCGCCACTCAAGGTGAATGCGTCCGTGTGACAAACGCCCGTATGGGTAATTTTGACGAGTACTTCACCTTTACGTGGTGGCTCAACGTCGATTTCGACGATTTGTAGTGGTTCTCCCGCAGCGAAAGCTACCGCAGCACGAGATTTGATGGGTTTGGTAAAATCTAATGGCGCTGTGGCCGCAGTCATATCAGTCATCGGTATATCCTTGTTATATTGGTTTTATTAAAAATGCCTTTGGTCGGCATTATAACATAACCCATTATCGCATGATTAAGCTCAAAATTGTAAGCAATTGGGTTTAATTAAATCATCATTAAAATTAAAAATTTGAATTGGATTTTTAAAAATATTTAACAATTAAAAAATGATGAAAAAAACGCCTGTTAAAAGAGTAGTGATTATCACGTTGGGTGATTTGCTAGGCGTTAAAGGCAAGTTTGTCAATCTTGGCGTCAAATATGTCAAAAAACTGGTAGCACCTTACCAAATTGACAACAACTATCAGCCGTTACGCTTAAGTCAGGTATTAACAGCTGCTCAAAATTTACCTTATCAACCGCCAAATAAATCACTGGATGATGTTGCCTTTATTCAATACACAGGCGGCACCACAGGCAGGCCCACGTCATTATGCATTTATTGAACAATTGCCCAAAACCGCGGTTGGCAAAATTCAAAAGACTCAATTACGACTGATTGATCAATAGGGCTTTTTACCGCTTTTTACGCCATTTTTCTTTATACAACCGCTTAATACAAGCGCTTAGATAAGCTGGGGCAACCTGATAGACTAGAACAGGCTGGGCATTTGATGGCTAGTGTAAATCACTTGTCACTATTTTATCAACTTTTCAGCCTGTTTTTTCAATCATCACTTTTTTATTCAATGATACTTTTACATTTAACAATCATCCATAGGGTTTTTTAAGCAACCCTATGATTATTAAGCACATTTTTTCAGCCTAACCGACACGGTTTTAAAGGCAGGCATGCCTGATTTTTTATCAAAATCTGTCATCGCAATCAGTGGATTGGCTTCAGGGTAGTACATAGCTAGATTGCCTTTAGGGATATCATACAAAATGACTTGAAAGCCTGTGACTTTTCGCTCAATACCATCGCCGTATTCACTTTGGATAGTCACCTTATCACCTGCTTTTAAATCCAATCTATCAGCATCATCAGCATTCATAAAAATTACTTGCCGCGTGTCAAAAACGTTGCGATAGCGGTCATCCAACCCATAAATGGTGGTATTGAATTGGTCATGAGAACGGATACTGGTTAGTGTTAATAAATCATCGGGCTGAGCCGTCAATTTATCTGCATAAATCTCGGTTAACGGTGTAAAGAAAAAGGTGGCTTTACCAGATTGGGTCTGCCATTCATAACGGTTGGCAGGATGCGGTAGATGAAAGCCTTGTTTGGTATAGACTTTTTGGTTAAAGTTATCAAAGCCTTCAATGGCTTTAGCAATGTCATTACGAATTCGGTCGTAATCTTCTACATACCAAGCCCAACGAATCGGGCTATGCCTAAGTGTAGCCGCAGCGATACTTGCGATAATCTCAGTTTCAGCGCGCAATTTATGTGAAACAGGCTGACGCGCTCCTTGTGACAACACCACATTACACATGGAATCTTCAATACTAATGTATTGGTTATTGTCGCCTTGCTTATCAATTTCTGTTCGTCCTAAACAAGGTAAAATAATGGCTTCTTTACCATGAATCAAGTGGCTACGATTGAGCTTGGTCTGTATCTGTACCGTTAACTCACAGCCGCGAATACCCGCTTCTGTACGTGCTTTATCGGGGGTTGCCACTGCAAAATTGCCCGCTAGGCTCATAAATACTTTAACCTTGCCTTGTTGCATGGCTTCAAGGGTCTCTACAACGTTATAGCCATGCGCTCTAGGGGACTTAATGCCAAAAACTTTGTCGATTTGATCAAGTAGCTTATCTGAAGGCTTGTCCCATACACCCATGGTACGGTTACCTTGAACATTACTATGCCCACGAATCGGCGCAAGTCCCGTCCCTGTCTTGCCAATATGCCCCATAACCAAGGCTAAATTTGCCAACATATGCACATTGTCCGTACCATGACGATGCTGGGTGATGCCCATACACCATGTTAAAATAGGACGTTTACTCTCTCGATAAAGCTGGGCTAGTTGCTCAATTTGCTGCGCGTCTAACCCTGTAATATGATAAATGGTTTGCCAATCGGTCGCCCTTACCCCTGCAATCATTTCATCAAAGCCTACGGTCTGGGCTTGAATAAAGTCATGATCAAAAATAGCGGCTTTACCGTTATCCCGTGCCTCGCGATCCCAATTATCTAAATGCTTGAGTATGCCCGTCATTAACGCATAGTCTGAGCCAATGTTTAGCTGGAAAAAATAGTGACTAAGTGGCGTGCTACCATTTGTCAGCATTTGGCTTGGGCGTTTTGGATCTTGAAAACGGGTAAGTCCCCGCTCTTTAAGCGGATTAATCACAATGATTTTGCCACCACGCTCAGCGACATTTGCCAATGTTTCTAGCATACGTGGGTGATTGGTACCTGGATTATGCCCAAAACTCCACACGCTGTCACAATGCTCAAAGTCATCCATTACGATGGTTGCTTTACCTAAGCCGATACTATCTTTTAACCCCACACTGCTTGCTTCATGGCACATATTGGAGCAATCTGGCATATTGTTCGTGCCATAGCATTTGGTAAATAACTGATACAAAAACGACGCTTCATTACTGGCTCGACCAGAGGTATAAAAGACAGCTTCATTCGGGTCATCCAATCGATTGAGATGACTGGCAATCAACTGATAAGCAGCTTCCCATTCGATGGGTTCGTACTTATCAGTCGCCGCATTGTACTGCATAGGCTCAGTCAAGCGTCCTTGGTTTTCCAAGAAATAATCACTTTGCGCGAGCAGTTCAGTGACGGTATATTTGGCAAAAAAATCAGCCGTCACGGTTTTTTTGGTGGTTTCAAATGCCGTTGCTTTAGCCCCATTTTCACAAAAATTAATGGGCTTTTTTTTGCCGTTTGGAAATGCACAACTTGGGCACTTAGTGCCAAATGGCTGATTTAGGTCTAATAATGTGATTGGCGCACGGGTCAATGCCTGCTGCTTTCGCATATTACCTTGCACGGCTATCAACGCACCCCAACCCCCAGATGGCGTAATAAGCGCATCAAGTTTATTATCGGTTTGGTTCAAATCGGTGGTATGAGTCAAACCATGAGGAAGATTGACATAGTCAAAAATTTGATTCGTCAACGTATGGAAGGGTTGCATTAATCGCATGGCGTTTTCCAAAATATTTGAGGAGAGATAAATTAGAAACCTTTGCACTAACAAATAAACAAAAGTTTGTAAAAGTGATATAATACAGTAAAGTCAAAAAGATAGCAAAAGACACGAATATGGCATGGAAACAAACAGGGCAACTCTCCCTAGCAGACAGTCTCATTAACGCTCACAAAGCCATCAAAGAATTAGATGAACTACATAACCTAATCAACTGGCAAACTATCGAGCAAACCTTACGCCACGTTCATAGCAGTGAGCGTGGGGAATCTGCCTTTCACCCTGTCATCATGTTTAAAGTATTACTCTTACAAAAACTCTATAACCTATCGGATCCAGCCATGGAAAAACAACTGGCACGAGACTTACTATTTCGTCGCTTTGTTGGTCTATCGCTTACCGATAACGTACCCGACCACAGCACCATCTGGCGATACCACAAACACTTAGGTGAACTTGGACTTACCCAACCCTTATTCAACCAAATCAATGAGCAACTAGCCGAGCAAAATATCATCATCAAAGCAGGCAGTGTTAGCATCATTGATGCCAGTATCGTTGAAGCCAAAAACAAACGAGCTAAAAAAGGCAAACATACCGACAATACCCAAGATAACGAAGCTGCCTACGTCAGTAAAAAAGACAGCACAGGCAAAGTAAAAACCACCTACGGCTATAAAATCCATCTTAACTGTGATGAAGACAGCTTTGTCAAAAAAGTTCAAACCACCCCTGCTAATGTCCATGATTCACAATGTTTTACCACGCTTTTAACAGGTGATGAATCTGCCGTTTACGCCGACAGTGCGTATAAAAGCCAAGCCCATGACAACTATCTTGCCGAGCATGAACCGCCTATCAACAATCATATCCATGATAGGGCATGGCGTAATACACCACTTACCGAACAACAGAAACGTACCAATACCCAAAAGAGCCAAACCAGAAATACGGTAGAACGGGTATTCGGTCATTTTAAATTATGGGATGAGCAAGGCTCGTCATCTTGGCTTAATGCAATTTCATACCCGTACATTGCTTGCTAGCATTGTGCATAATTTAAAAACTGCCCTAGGTTTGAAGCGAAAATACGGACTATCTTAGGATTATTGTGTCTGTTGGTTGGCAAAACTAGCCAATAGACGTTAATTTACTGCAATTTAGGAGACTTTTATGCCAATTCGGTGACTTTTTTCGCTTTTTTAACACCAATTCCAGTTTTTAGTTGAGTTTGAAATTGGTGTCGAGAGATAGTCGCTGGTTTGTGCAAAGGTCTCTAACAATTAAAAAACCATGAAAAAATGCCTGTAACTACAGACGTTTTTTCAATTTTGGTAAGCCATTAAGCAGGCTGTTTATCAGCTTTAACCACATTGATAAGGTTATCAACCACCTCTGGTTCTGCCAAGGTTGAAGTATCGCCTAAACCTTCAAATTCATGCGCGGCAAGTTTACGCAGAATACGGCGCATGATTTTACCGGAGCGCGTTTTTGGTAAGGCTTCGACCAAGTAGAGCGAGTCTAAGTTGGCGATTGGACCAATCTCACCACGGACATGACGGTTGATTTCACCTTTAAGCATTTCGCTTGGCTCTTCGCCCGATTTTAAGATGACGTAAGCGGCAACGCCTTGACCTTTAAGCTCATGCGGCATACCGACAATAGCCGCTTCAGCGACGGAAGGATGCGATACTAACGCACTTTCAATCTCTGCCGTACCTAGGCGGTGACCAGAGACGTTTAAGACATCATCCACACGACCTGTGATCCAATAATGACCGTCTTCATCGCGCAGGGCACCATCACCTGTGAAGTAAGCGCCTGGATAGGTGCTAAAGTAAGTTTCTAAGAAGCGTTTATGGTCTCCCCAAATGGTACGCATTTGACCTGGCCAACTGTCTTTGATGATTAAGTTGCCTTCGGCAGCGCCCGTTAATTCAGCACCTTCGGCATCGACAATCGCTGGCTTGACGCCATACAGCGGATTCATCGCGGAGCCTGGTTTGAGATCAACCGTATTGGGGATTGGCGTCATCAAAATACCCCCGGTTTCAGTTTGCCACCAAGTATCGACAATCGGACAACGTCCTTCGCCCACCACGTTATAGTACCAGTTCCAAGCTTCAGGATTGATAGGTTCACCCACCGAGCCCAACAGACGTAAGCTAGAACGGTTTGATTTACGGACGTAATCATCGCCTTCTTTCATCATCGCGCGAATGGCGGTTGGCGCAGTATACAAGATGGTAACGTCATGCTTATCAACGATATGACCGATACGCGCCCAATCTGGGTACTGTGGCACCCCTTCAAACATCACGGTCGTTGTGCCGTTGGCAAGCGGTCCATACACCACATAGGTGTGACCTGTGACCCAGCCCACATCCGCGGTACACCAAAATACGTCATTGTCTTTGATATCAAACACGTCACGGAAGGTGGATAGCGCATAGGTCAAATAACCACCGGTGGTGTGTACCACGCCTTTAGGCTTGCCAGTTGAGCCTGAAGTGTAAAGTAAAAATAGCGGGTCTTCGGCATTCATTGGCTCTGGTGGACAGTCTTCAGAGGCATTGTCGATTAAGTTGTGATACCAAATATCGCGGCGTCCGCTCATTGGGATGGATTCACCGGTACGGTACACCACAATGACCTTTTCAACACATTCGGTACCGTCCTGGTCTAGCGCACGATCCACATTTTGTTTAAGCGGTGTATGTTTACCACCACGCACAGATTCATCAGCGGTGATGACAATTTTTGATTGGCTATCGATGATACGGCTGGCTAGACTGTCTGCTGAAAACCCGCCAAATACCAATGAGTGAACCGCGCCAATCCGCGCACAAGCCAGCATCGCAACCGCCGCTTCAGGAATCATCGGTAAATAAATGGTGACGCGGTCGCCTTTTTTGACGCCTTTACGACGCAGTGCGCTACCAAGGCGGCATACTTCTGAATGTAGCTCTTTGTATGAGATGATTTTGTGAAGTGATGGGTGATCGCCTTCCCAAATAATCGCAGGCTTGTAAGGGTTTTCAGCAACGTGACGGTCAAGACAGTTGACCGATAGATTAAGCTCACCATCTTCAAACCATTTAATGCTAAAATTGTTTAGGTCATAATTGACGTTTTTGATTTTGGTGGGTTTTTTTATCCAATCAATCCATTCAGCGCGTTTTGCCCAAAACGCTTCGTTATTTTCGACAGATTCTTGATAGGTCTCGGCGTATTTTTCGGGAGTGGTGTTGGCTTTAGCGGCAAATTCAGCGCTATGAGGGTAGCTCTTCATAAAACATTCCTTGTTATGACTCGTAGGTTGGTTGGGTAATAGTTTAAATGGCTACGGACTGACAAACGGCTCAAATAGGTAGCGGGCTTAACTTAAAAAACAACATTTTCACGTTGATAAGCTAACATTGACAAGCTGACAGTAACACGGGCTATCAACACAGCGATGAAACGCGCCGTCAATAAACGTCTGCTCACTATGAAAATGCAATACAATCTAATCCTTGATTCTAGAGTGCCTTTTCCTTAGTTTGGCAAAAAATCACAAATTTTGCAATGTTACTCAGGATATTTTTAAGGATATTTTTTCAGATCTTGGACAAATATCTTTATTGTAAGCGGATTCTCATTTGGTCTTTTACTTGATAAATAGCGGTCATCATGCAGCAACAACATACTTCATCAAATACTTCACCAAAGATTGACACGGTTCAAAATCACGCTGGGTCAACAAACGCACCGTCCACGTTTGCGTATGATGTCATCATCATCGGGGCAGGGGCATCAGGACTATTTTGTGCATTGACAGCGGGCAAGCGCGGACGGCGGGTACTAGTGGTAGATCATGCCAATAAAGCGGGCAAGAAAATCCTTATGAGTGGCGGTGGGCGCTGTAATTTTACCAACTATGACATTGAGCCCAAGCATTATTTAAGTAGCAATCCGCACTTTTGCAAATCAGCATTGTCACGCTATTTAAATTGGGATTTTATTGGCATGGTTAGCCAGTATCAGATTCCCTATCATGAGCGTGAGCATGGGCAACTGTTTTGTGATACCTCTGCCAATGATATTTTGCAAATGCTACTGACTGAGTGTCGCGCCAATCAAGTGACTATTCAACTAAAAACCGCCATCCAGCAAATCCAAGCGTTACCCGACAATACGGGGTTTGTGTTAACTGTCAATCAACCAGCTAGTCAACAGCCTAATCAACCAGCCAATCAAAAAAGTAGCGAGCAAACCTTAACTTGTCACTCATTGGTAGTCGCCACAGGCGGGCTGTCAATTCCGACCATGGGTGCGACAGGATTTGGTTACCAAGTAGCGCAGCAATTTGGGCATACCATTGTGCCAACATCGGCAGGACTAGTACCCTTTACCTTTACCGATAAGATTGGCGATGCGATTAAATCGTTATCGGGGGTTAGTTTTGAGGTCATTGCGTTTAATGAGCGCATCAGTTTTAGGTTGCCCGTGCTATTTACCCATCGCGGTTTATCCGGGCCTGCGATGTTACAGCTATCGAATTATTGGCACGTGGGCGAGCCGATTTTTATCAATTTATTCCCAAGCCTTGATATGGCAGCATTTTTAGCTGAGCAAAAAAAACAGCACCCAAAACAGCTGATTAGAACCGTGCTAAATGACCAGATAGGCGCGGCGGCGCTACCTAAAAAAGTGATGGCTACTTTGCAAAATTTATTGTGGCAAGACATGGCTGAGACTGAGCTTGCCAATATCAAAGACGAGAAGTTAGCGCAGCTTGGTGAGCAGCTCAATGCTTGGCGTTTGACGCCATCAGGCACTGAAGGCTATCGTACAGCTGAAGTCACACGCGGCGGCGTTGCCACCGATAAAGTCTCCTCAAAAACCATGCAAAGTCAGTTACAACCGAATTTGTATTTTATCGGCGAGGTGCTCGATGTTACTGGTTGGCTAGGTGGCTACAATTTCCAATGGGCTTGGGCAAGTGGGTTTGTGGCTGGCGAAGTGGTTTAGCTATAAATATAAAATGAAAGAGGTTTAGCTATAAAATGGTTTAGGTTTGAAGTGGGTTAAGTATTGATAAACCTAAAAAAATGGTTAAAAAAGGCATCAGTGAAATGCCTTTTTTATTTTAACGCATTTATTTTAATCAAGTTTGGTGGGTGTTTAGTGTTGGCGCGCAACCGGTTGTTGCAGTGCTTGAGGTAACTCAAGAATGGTCAGGTTACTGGCGGCAATATCATCGGGACGTGCCACCACCAAGGCTTCAAAACCTGTGTCAGTAGCAATGCTATTGACCACATCCACGTTGCCAATTTTTTCACCTGCGTTAGGTATATCACCGGTACCTGCGACTCGGTGGAGCCAAGCTTTTGGGCTGGCCTTAAAATATAACCGTGCAATGATTTCTTGACCTAAATAACAGCCTTTATCGTAGTCAACCCCGCCTTGTTGGTGTAGACGTAACTCTTGGGGTTGCCACAAGCCTGCGGTGGCTTTGACAATCCAGTAATTGCCTGTAGCGATACTCGCTTTTTGCCATGCTTTGCGGTTAGCGTCGGTGTCAGAGCCATTCTCTGATTCGCTAAAACTAGGTACCCCATTGTCAACAACCGCAAAAATATCACGTGGCGCTGATAGGGTGAGTTTTGAGAACGCCGCATATTTTTTGATATGGTTGGCAAACTCATCGGCACAGTCTTGGCTGATGACGATTTGGTAAGCGTCATCCGCTATTTTTCTAATCCAAATACCCAACGCAACGCGCCCTTTGAGATTACTAATCGCGGTCGCTTGGAATTGGTCGCTGAGTTTGGTGACGTTGCAGGTTAATTGTCCTTGCAAGAATTTTTGGGCATCGGTGCCGGTTATATCAAAGACGACGAAATCTGTCATGGTGGCTCTCTTTTTATTTGCTAAAAAAATTATAATCAAAGTTTTGCACAATTGGGCTCGGACTGCAATCATGCTTTATTAGGTTATGCTTGACTAAATGCTGCTTGACTAAGCTCTGTTTTAAGTCCTAATTTACTAGGTCATTTGTCAGAGGGTCTTCTGTGCTGGCTGATCACTATTATTGGGGTGACTTATCGCGTACACTACACTACCTTAAGACTATTAAAATTTTTCTCAGCTGATTGAGCGCGTGCTATGAGTTTACCTGCCTGCCCCCCATGCCCCAAGTGTAAAGAAAATTATACATACCAAGATGGCGATTTATTGATTTGCCCGATGTGTGGCTTTGAAGCAGAACAGCAGGCATGGCAAGCGGGCGAAACCGAAACAGCCAGCGAACAAGTTATTAAAGATGCCGTCGGCAATGTGTTACAAGATGGGGATAGTGTGACGGTTATTAAAGACTTAAAAGTCAAAGGCGCAAGCACGCCCATTAAAGTTGGCACCAAAGTCAAATCCATTCGCCTGCTCCATGATGCTACCGATGAGCATGATATTGATTGTAAAATTGACGGTTTTGGCGCGATGAAACTCAAATCCAGCGTCGTCAAAAAAGCCTAGCTTGGGGAGGGTTTGGGCTTTGTTTGGGGCTTTGGGTATGCAACAGATATTGACACCCAAAGCTTATCCTCTGTTGCCGTAAAACCACCGACTTCAGGCGGTGGATATAAGGCAACTCCG
>ERZ1023282.231-NODE-231-length-30676-cov-7.526730_pt1 | contig 30676 bp, 34 predicted proteins | sample MGYA00521262_ERZ1023282 | MGnify/ENA primary metagenome ERZ1023282 (study PRJEB32759, sample SAMN07749867) | skin metagenome | biome: transportation; feature: city; material: polyester macromolecule | host: Homo sapiens | place: Hong Kong:KT line | collected... | reverse complement strand
CGTGGTGGTGGCGGGCAGCGGCATGTGCAACGCCGGCCGCATCGTGAACTATCTGAAAGCCATGCTGGACGAGCCGCGCCACAACATCCTGTTCGTGGGCTACCAGGCCGCCGGGACGCCCGGCCGGGACATCCAGCAGTTTGGCCCCAAAGGCGGTTGGGTGGCGCTGGACGGTGACCGTCATGACATCCGTGCAGGCATCACCACCCTGGGGGGCTACTCTGCCCATGCCGATCAGGCCGGCCTGCTGGCCTTCGCCGCCGGCATGCGAAAATGGCCCCGTACCGTCCGCGTCGTCCATGGCGACCCCGCCGCCAAACAAACCCTTGCTCGCAAGCTACGGCAACAGGCCCGCGCAAAAGGTGGCGAGCTGCGGGTGGAGATTCCATCGTGAAATCAATTAGATGGGCGAAGCATTTGAAATGATCCCAAATTGGGACTAAGCTGACATGCGGGTAATCGCAGTATCAACCCTGAAGGCATTCTGGGCCGATAAGCCTGAGTGTTGCGACGCGGAGGGGCCAACCATGGCGTGGTACCGCGAAGTTGCAAAGGCCGATTGGTCTGCCCCCGCTGAGGTCAAGCAACAATTCCGCAATGCAAGCATCCTCAAAGACGGTCGCGTTGTCTTCAACATTGCGGGTAATAAGTATCGTCTTGTGGTCTGGATTAATTACGCCTATCGGGTGGTTTACATCCGTTTTATTGGAACCCATCGCGAGTACGACCAGATAGACGTGCAAGCGATTTGAGAATCAACTATGGATATTCGACCGATCAAAACGGAAGCCGATTACCGAGACGCGCTTCGGGCGATAGAAACGCTGATGTCGGCGGAACCTGGTAGTGAGGACGGTGATCGACTGGATGTGCTGGTCACCCTGGTAGAAGCCTATGAGCGTGTCCATTTTCCGATGGATCTGCCGGATGCGATTGAGGCCATCAAGTTCAGAATGGAACAACAAGGCTTGACGGTTGACGACCTTGTACCTGCGATAGGACGGAAGAACCGGGTATACGAGGTCTTAGCTCGCCGACGTCCGCTAACCTTGCGGATGATTCAGGCACTTAACGCGGCGTTCAACATCCCGGCTGAGAGTCTTCTGAATCAGAGCCTTTCAAAAACGGCAGCTTGATGCATACCTTTGATACCCAGTTCGACTGGAACTCAACCACCTGGGAAGGCAGCCGAGCCGCAAAGCTTCGGCAATGGCGCCGCCTCAGCCTGCGCCAACGGTTCGAGGCGCTGGAAGAGATGAGCCTCTTGTCCCAACGCCTGGCGGAAATGCGCCAACGATCGAAAGCCGTGGATGCCCGATCAAGTCGGGCATGACGGAGGATGGGCAGGAGCCGTCATCCCGCACACCTCACAACTGTCATCCCGCACTTGATGCCACTGCTGTCCGGAATAATTTTTGTGTGTTCTGTGGAAAGCGTTGCGGGGCTTGGTTAAACGGTTTACACCGTTGAGCGCCAACTCAAAACCGAGCCCCGCAACATGTTCAGGATAAGCCGATTGCATGAAGTGCTGCACCCTTTGTCCCGAGGTCGTTTCGAGGGATGGGCCCGAAGCTGTGGTGCAGACAAGCACAGCAAGGGTTTCGGCAGTTGGCAGCAGATGGTGACGATGATCTACGGCCACCTGTCCGGTGCCCGCAGCCTGCGCGAGATCGAGACGGGCTTTAACAGCCAGTTCGCCCATCACTACCATCTGGGTGCGCGTCCGGTGCGGCGCACGACGCTGGCCGAGGCGAACGCCCGGCGGGATATTGAGGTCTTTGCCCAGACCGCCAATGCGCTGATGGCGCAGACCCATCGGGCCTTGCGCAAGGAAGTACGGCCGCTGCTCTATCTCCTGGACTCGACCCCGATCTCGCTGATGGGGCCGGGCTTTGATGACTGGGCCCAGGTCGGGCGTACGCGCCACACCCAGGGCCTCAAGCTGCATGTGATGTACGAGGCCCGTCAGGCAGTGCCGGTGTGGCAGCGCATCACTGCCCCCAACGTCAACGACCTGACCGCAGGCATGACGGCACCTGTCCAGGCAGGCGCCACCTACGTCTTCGACAAGGGCTACTGCGACTACAACTGGTGGCTGAGCCTTCAACAGCGTGATGCCCGCTTCGTTACCCGCTTCAAGCACAACGCCTCGCTCAAGGTGATCGACGAGCGTCCGATACCTGCTGAGGATCAGACAATCATCCTGGCGGACCAGACTGTCAGTTTCGCCAACCGCCATCCAGGCGGGGGACGCTACAACCACTACAAGCAGCCGTTGCGCAGAGTGTTCGTCGCCCGGGAGGGCGATCAGTCTCCGCTGGTTCTGGCGACCAACGACATGACCCGCAGCGCAGCTGAGATCGCGCGTCTTTACAAGGATCGCTGGCAGATCGAGCTGTTCTTCAAGTGGCTCAAGCAGCACCTCAGGATCAAGCGCTTCCTCGGTAGAAGCGAAAACGCCGTTCGTATCCAGATCCTGTGCGCACTGATCAGCTATCTGCTGGTCGCGCTGTATCGGAATACCCATGCCAAGACCCGTGGCATGAAAGACGTGCTGGTCGAACTCAGGGCCACCTTGTTCCAGCGCCCTGACCTCGATATCGCACGCTATCGACGACGACGAGAACGAATCCATGAATGGCAAATCACACAACCCGCTCTTTTTGCATGAGATTTATTCCGGACAGCAGTGGCACTTGATGCGGGATCCAGCCGCAACGGTAGGACAATGGATGCCCGATCAAGTCGGGCATGACGGACGTAACATGCGTAATCGCTCACACTTTGGCCGTTACTCGGCACTCACCACTCAGCACTCAAGCTGTTAACTCACCACTCAGAACTCAGAACTCATGAAGTCACTTGTCACCGGCGCCGCCGGCTTCATCGGCTACACCGTTTCCACCCAGCTGCTCAAGCGGGGTGACGAGGTGGTGGGTTTTGACGTGGTCAACGACTACTACGACCCCGCCGTCAAGGAAGCCCGCCTGGTGGAGCTGCAAAAGCTGTCCGCCGAAACCGGGACCAAGTTCACCTTCGTCCGCGCCGACCTGGCCGACCAGGCCGCCGTGGACGGCTGCTTTGCCGAACACGCCTTCGACCGCGTCATCCACCTGGCCGCCCAGGCCGGCGTGCGCTACTCCCTGGTGAACCCGCGGGCCTACGTGCGTAGCAACATCGATGCGTTTGTGAACATCATCGAGGCCTGCCGCCACAACGAGACGCCGCACCTCACCTACGCCAGCACCAGCAGCGTGTACGGCGCCAACACCGACATGCCCTTCAGCGAGCACCAGCCCACCGTGCACCCGCTGCAGTTCTACGCTGCCACCAAGCGAGCCAACGAGCTGATGGCCCATGCCTACAGCCACCTGTACCGCCTGCCCACCACCGGCTTGCGTTTCTTTACTGTGTACGGCCCCTGGGGCCGGCCGGACATGGCGCTGTTCCTGTTCACCAGGAACATCCTCGAAGGCAAACCCATCCAGGTGTTCAACCACGGCAACCACACGCGGGATTTCACTTACGTCACCGACATTGCCGAAGGTGTGATCCGCGCCAGCGACCAGATTGCCCAGCCCAACCCCCACTGGAACAGTGACCAGCCGGACCCCGCCACCAGCAACGCCCCCTGGCGGCTGTTCAACATCGGCAACAACAACCCGGTGAAGCTGTCCGCCTACATCGAAGCCATCGAAGAGGCCTTGGGCAAAAAGGCCATCCAGGAACTGCTGCCCCTGCAGGCGGGGGACGTGCCCGACACCTACGCCAACGTCAACGAATTGCAGACTGCCGTCGGCTACAAGCCCGCCACTCCCGTGAAGGAAGGCGTGGCCAACTTCGTGGCCTGGTATCGCCAGTTCTATGGTGTTTGATCGAGGCAAGAAAGTAAGGATAGAATGCCTTACGCGCACGACTTAGGCGAAACGGATGGCAACCCTCACGATCACCAGTAAAGGGCAGGTCACTTTCAAGAAGGAGCTGCTCAAGCATCTCAATACCAAGCCCGGAGACCGCTTGGACGTCACGCTGCTTCCCGGCGGGAAACTGCAAGTCAGCGCCGCACCGGGCGATGGGATCGAGTCTGTTTTTGGGATCCTGGCGGGCAATACCCGCAAGAAGGCAACAATTGAAGAGATTGGCGCAGTCGCCGCCGAAAGTTGGTCGGGCAAACCACGGTGAAGGTGACGGTTGACACCAACATTTTGGTCCGTAGCCTCGTAAGGGACGATGAGTCCCAGGCCGCAGCGGCGGATCAGATTCTGCGGTCCGCCTCCCTTATCGCCATTACGCTGCCATGTCTTTGCGAGCTTGTCTGGGTGCTGACCAAGCTATACGGCATTACTCGCGAAGATGTTGTGCGCGGTATTCGCGCACTGCTTTCAGTGAAGCACGTGGCCGCTGACCGGCCAGCGATCGAGATGGGCCTCAAGCTTTTCGAGCGTGGAGGCGACTTCGCGGATGGCGCCATCGCTTACCAGGGCGCCGTCTTAGGCGGACAAACCTTCGTCTCCTTCGACAAGAAAGCCATCAAACTCATCAGCGCCACCGGCATGCCCACCCAGCAAGCCTAAAGCGCGACCCCCAAAGGCCCTAGCCCCAGACGCTGCCTTTGCCTTTGCTGTTACTCACCACTCAGCACTCACCACTCTGCACTGACGCTTCTCACTCACCACTCACCGCTGTTGCCGTTGACGCTGTCGTCACTCAGCACTCACAACTCGGCACTCAGCACTCTCTTAACCACTCATCACTCTCTTTTAGACAAGGAAGTCCCCATGGCCACGACAGCTATCCACCGCTTCGAAGACCTCACAGCTTGGCAAAAAGCCCGCACGCTGACCACCGATGTCTACCGCGCCAGCACCGCCAGCCGCTTTCACCGTGATGCCGGCCTCCGCGACCAGATCCGCCGCGCCGCCGTCAGTACCATGTCCAACATCGCCGAAGGCTTCGAGCGCGGTACCCGCAAAGAACTGCACCAGTTCCTCGTCATCGCCAAAGCCAGCTGCGCCGAAGTTCGCTCCCAGCTCTACGTCGCAAAAGACGTGGGCTACCTGAGCCAAGAACAGTTCACCACCATCATGCAAAAAGCCGAAGAAGTCGCCCGCATCATCGGCGGCCTCCGAAAATCCATCGCCCCCCAAAAACCCTAGCCCCAGACGCTGCCTCTGCCTCTGCCTTTGCTGTTACTCAGCACTCAGCACTCACCACTCAGCACTGACGCTTCTTACTCAGCACTGGGCACTCACCACTCAGCACTGTCTTAGTCACTCACCACTCAGCACTGACGCTTCTTACTCAGCACTCAGCACTCAGCACTCACCACTCAGCACTGTCTTAGTCACTCACCACTCATCACTGAAGCGTCTCACTCAGCACTGTTTTGACCACTTCCCTCACCATCACCGCCCCCGAACTGCACCAGGTGCTCGCTGGCGGCGAAGACAGCCAAAATCAGTTCAAGCGCGACGTCCGCAATGTGGACAGCCTCGCTGCAGAGCTGGCTGCCTTCGCCAACGGGCAGGGTGGGCACCTTTATATTGGGGTGAACGACGATGGCGAGGTTGTCGGCCTGAGCCCACAAGATGTAAAGCGCATCAACGCATTGCTTTCCAACGCTGCCAGCCAACACCTGCGCCCGCCATTGAACCCAACTACACAAAACATCACGACGCCGGAGGGGCGGGTGATGGTGGTGAATGTCGCCGCGGGTCTCAACAAGCCGTACGTGGACGTTCAAGGGCGCATATGGGTGAAGAGCGGCGCAGACAAGCGACACGTGACAGCACGCGAAGAGATTCAGCGGCTGTTCCAGCAATCCGGACTGATCCACGCCGACGAAGTGCCCGTACCGCACACCTCTTTGGATGATCTCGACCTGGTCGCCTTCACCGACTACTTTACCCGTCGCTACGAACGCAGCCCGTCGGCCACCGGACTGCCCATGCCGGAGCTGCTACAAAACCTCGGGTTGATGCGCGACGGCATCCCAAATGTGGCCGCCATCATGCTGTTTGGCAAGGCGCCCGAACACCGCCTGCCAGCCTTCATCGTCAAAGCCGTAGCCTTCCCCGGCACCATCGCCCACGACCTGAGCTATCAAGACAGCGAGAACCTCGAAGGCACACTGCTGGAGCAATACCAGCGCGGCATGGCCTTCCTCCGCCGCAATCTGCGCCACGTCCAGAGCGGCCCCAGCTTCAACAGCCCGAGCCGGCTCGAAGTGCCCGCCCTCGTGTTTGAAGAACTACTCGTCAATGCCTTGGTGCATCGCGACTATTTCACCCAGGCCCCGGTAAACCTGTTCGTCTTCACCGATCGCGTCGAGATCATCAGCCCCGGCCATCTGCCGGACCACACCGACCCCGCCCAGTTACGCTACGGCCTCTCCCGCCCCCGCAACCCGGTGCTGGCAACCCATGCCTTCCATCTGTTGCCCTACCACGGCTTGGGCACCGGCATCCCCCGTGCAACCGGCGCCTGGGCCAACATCGACCTGAACGACGAGCGCCCGATGAACCAGTTCAGGGCGGTCGTGCAACGCCCGGATGTTGAGTCAAAGTCAGCTTCAACACGCCGAGCATCCGCAGGGGGCGCCGACTCCACCCCCGAAATCACCGGGGAAGTCACCGGGGAAGTCACCGGGGAAGTTGATCGACTGCTCCGCGTGATGCGGGGAGAGCTCTCACGCCAGCAGATTCAGAAAGCACTGGCGCTAAGACACGAGGATCATTTCCGAGAAGCGTACCTAAAGCCCGGGTTGGCGCTGGGCGTCATTGAAATGACCATCCCCGAGAAGCCGCGCAGTAGCAAGCAGAAATACCGCCTCACCCCCGCAGGCCACCAGGCCCTCGCCGCCAAAAAGTCCAACCTAAAATGAGCCCTGCTCTCCTTCAACACTAAGCCTTCTGCCGTTGCCGTTACTCGTCACTCAGAACTCATCACTCAGCACTGAAGCGTCTCACTCAGCACTCACAACTCACCACTCAGCACTCATGCTTCTTACTCTCCAAACCGCCCACATTGCCGTCATCGGCCTGGGTTACGTCGGACTTCCTCTTGCTGCCGAGTTCGGCAAAAAGTACAAAACCGTCGGTTTTGACATCAACGCAAAGCGCATTGACGAGCTGAGGCAGGGCAGGGACCTTACTCGTGAGATGAGCCCGGCGGAACTGGCCGAAGCCAAGCTTTTGGAATACACCAGCGATCCTGCCGAGATCGCCGACTGCAACATCTACATCGTCACCGTCCCCACACCCATCGACGCCCACAAGCGCCCCGACCTGACCCCGCTGCTCAAAGCCAGCGAAACCATCGGCAAAGTCCTCAAGCCCGGCAACATCGTCATCTTTGAGAGCACCGTCTACCCCGGCGCCACCGAAGAAGACTGCGTCCCCGTACTGGAAAAGGTGTCCGGCCTCACCTACTGCAGCACCGAACGTCTAGCCGCGGCCCCTGCCGTTGACGTTGCCGTCACTCATCACTCACCACTCACCACTCAGAACTCCGCTGTCACTCATCACTCAGAGCTCAGAACTCAGAACTCGTTCTTTTGCGGTTATTCGCCCGAACGCATCAACCCCGGCGACAAAACCCACCGCCTCCCCGACATCAAAAAAGTCACCAGCGGCTCCACTCCCGAAGTCGCCGACCTCGTCGACAGCCTCTACGCCAGCATCATCAAGGCCGGCACCTACAAGGCCAGCAGCATCAAAGTGGCGGAGGCCGCCAAGGTCATCGAAAACACCCAGCGCGACCTCAACATCGCCCTCGTCAACGACCTGGCCATCCTCTTCAACAAGCTGGGCATCGACACCCTGGAAGTGCTGGAAGCCGCCGGCACCAAATGGAACTTCCTGCCCTTCCGCCCCGGCCTCGTCGGCGGCCACTGCATCAGCGTCGACCCCTACTACCTCACCCACAAGGCACAGGAAGTGGGCCACCACCCGGATGTCATCCTGGCCGGGCGCCGCACCAACGATGGCATGGGGGCCTATGTGGCGAGCGAAGTGATTCGGCTAATGGTGCGGAAGGGAATCAACCCGGTGAATGCCCGCATCCTCATCTTGGGATTGGCATTCAAGGAGAACTGCCCGGATCTGCGAAACACGCGCGTGGTGGACATCATTGATGCGCTGAACGGCTACAACGCCCGCGTCGACATCTGCGACCCCTGGGTGGATGCCGCCGAGGCGAAGCACGAATTCGGCCTCAACCTGTGCGAGCCGGGCGAGGGGGAGTACGACGCCATTGTGGTGGCGGTGGGGCATGAGCAGTTCCGGAAGCGGGGTGCGGCCGGAATCCGCTCGCACGGCAAGCCCGAGGCGGTGCTGTACGACGTCAAGTACGTGTTGCCACGGGAAACCGTGGATGGTCGGCTTTAGATGCCTCAGTCTCAGCACGCCGCAAGGCGATCGGCTTGAGGATGGGCGCATAAAAGTATTATAATTCAGACATTTATTAACAAATTAAAGTTAATATAATATTTATTAAGTTATCGTCCTCGGCATGCCCTCTTTCCCCGCCAAGCCATGGTCGTTCTACGGCCGCCGCCCCGAACTCCAGCAACTTGAGCAGGTGCTGGCGCGCGGACGCTGGTTCTTCATGCAGATATCCGGGCGCCGGAGGATCGGCAAGACAACACTGATTCAGCAGGCGCTCCGACACGCAGGCATTACGCGTACCCTTTACATCCAGATTCCGGATTCCGATCCAGCCGGTGTGGTGGCGGCTTGCAACGGGTATCTGGAGACGTTTGGGATCACCCAACGCGCCAACGGCCTGGCCGGGCTGGCTAGCCTCATTGGGCGCCTGGCACGGGATGGCTACGTGGTGGCGCTGGACGAGTTTCAGTACTTCCACCGCAAGCAGCTATTCGACTTCTGTTCCATGCTGCAGGCCGAGGTCGACCGGCTTGCCGCCAATGCTGATCAGGTACGGGGCGGCCTGATCGTCCTTGGCTCCCTGCACGCGGAAATGACCGCGCTACTGGAAGACCGCGACGCCCCGCTGTTCAACCGGGTCACCGACGTCCTGCACCTGAGTCATCTGGATACCGCTTCGGTACTGGAGATTCTGCATACCCACGCCGATCAGGACCCCAATCGCCTGCTGTTCTTCTGGAACCTGTTCGAAGGCGTGCCAAAGTTTTACCGCGATGCCTATGAACAGGGCGTGCTCGGCGCCGACCGCCATGAGGTGCTGCAGCGCCTGTTCTTCGCCAGCTCATCCCCATTGCGCGGCGAAGCCGACAACTGGTTCCTGCGTGAATTGCGGGGCCGCTACGACATGGTTCTGCAGTACCTGGCCGCGCATCCCGGGTGTTCAAACGCAGATATTGCAGCGGCCATGGCCGAACTCAGCGGTCCCGGTGACGAGCGACAGGTGGGCGGTTACCTGAAGATACTCGCCGAGCGCTACCGCATGATCGAGCGGCGCCTGCCCATCCTCGCCCGGCCCAATGCGCGTAGTGGCCGTTACTACATCCGCGACAATTTCCTGCGTGCGTGGCTGCATGCCCTGCAGCGACCGGTGTCGTCCGTGGCGTTCCGTCCGATGCCCGAATTGATCGGGCAAGCAGACGAGCGCCTGCAGGAGAGCGAAGGTCATGCACTGGAAGACCTTGCAGCACAGTTGTACGAAGAGCGAAGCCGCCGCAGCCTGGGGGATTTCCACCTGAGCCAACGCATTCACGGCTACTGGGACCGGGGAAACGTGGAAATCGACCTTGTCGCCGTAGACGAAGACAACCGGCGCCTACGCCTCGGGACCTGCAAGCGCAATCCGGCCCGCCTGCCTGCGGCGATCCATGAGCTGCGCAGGCACGGAGAAAGGTTCATAACGGCTCACCGCCGCTTTGAAGGATGGAACATTGAACACGTGGGTATTTCACCGCAGATTCCCGCAGCAGTGCGTGCCGAATTGGCCGGGCTGGGGGCGATCGCGCAGGATCTCGTTGACCTCACGGCGGGGTTGTCCGAATGACGCTGCGTGACCCCTGGGTGGATGCCGCCGAGGCCAAGCACGAGTACGGTCTGAGCCTGCGCGAGCCGGGCGAGGGCGAGTACGACGCCATTGTGGTGGCGGTAGGGCATGAGCAGTTCCGGAAGCGGGGTGTCGCCGGAATCCGCGCGCACGGCAAACCAGAGTCTGTTTTGTACGATGTGAAGTACGTAATGCCACGCGATGCTGTCGACGGCAGGCTGTAATTGCGAGCCTGCGCAGCCTCACACTCCCAATTCCTGGTGCACCAGGCACCCTACGAATCCCAGCGCCTGAAAATAGGAGCTACAAGGACCGTGGAGGCTCCCGAGTGCATCGGGTAATCGAAGCCCATGATTGGGTGCCCCCGTTTTTGCAAGTCCATTTCCTATGGAAAAATGAATGAAAGTGCTCGTAACAGGTGGCGCTGGCTATATTGGTAGCCATACAGTCGCTGAGCTGGTGGAAGCGGGGTTCGAACCCATTGTGGTAGATAATTTCTGCAACAGCTCACAGAGTGTAATGCAGAGGTTGCGTCGTATCTGCGGCCGGGAAATTCCGCTGATAATGGCTGACGTGCGGTCGCGCGATGCCATGGATGCGGTCTTCGACCAAGTGCGTCCGGCGGCTGTCATTCACTTTGCCGGTCTCAAATCTGTTGCGGAATCAGTGAGTGATCCGCTGCGTTATTACGATTTTAATGTGGGAGGGACGCTTACGCTGTTGGGGGCCATGAAGCGTAGTCGGTGTCAGCGTCTGGTGTTCAGCTCCAGTGCGACGGTATATGGGGTCCCTTCAAGGCTTCCAGTCACTGAATGTGAGCCGCTGAAGCCCGCGAACCCTTATGGACATAGCAAGGCGATTGCGGAACAGATCATCGCCGATTTTGCGGCGGCTAACGCAGGGTTCCGGGCTATCAGCCTGCGGTACTTCAACCCGGTTGGGGCGCACCCATCGGCACTGATTGGAGAAGACCCGCGCGGCACGCCGAATAACCTCATGCCGTTCCTCTCGCAGGTCGCCATCGGCCGGAGGCCGTATCTCGAAGTGTTTGGAATCGATTATCCAACCCCCGACGGGACAGGCGTTCGCGACTATATTCACGTTGTAGATCTGGCAGTGGGGCATGTTGCTGCGATTCGTGGTTTGGATCTGCTGCAGGGCTCGACGACCATTAATCTGGGATCTGGAAAAGGGTACTCTGTTCTTGAAATGATCGACCATTTTCGCGTCGCCAGCGGGAGGGACATTTGCTGGCGCGCTGTTGGTCGTCGGCCAGGTGATGTTTCGGCGTACTACGCAGACGCCACTCGAGCGATCGATGTATTGGGGTGGCGTCCGAAGCGCGGTCCTGAGGCGATGTGCGCGGATGGATGGCGATGGCAGGTTCAAAACCCCACAGGCTACGATTCCGAGGGGTGACAGGCATGAAGGTTGAGCCATCAGCCAGGGTGAGTATCCTTTCGATCAAACCTCGTAGTGCGTTTGTTGCCTATCTGAAGCATCGTGATACTTTGCGTATTCATTGCCCGCTGACGGTGATGCAGAGGTTTTGTTGGGGCGCGGGTACATGAAGGTTCTTCAGATTCTCTATTCTGGTTTGGGCGGACACGGTAGCGTTGCACTTTCGCTAGCGGCCGCTGCCGATGAAAGTGGGGATTGGGTGAATAGCCTAGTATTTCTCGGCATAGAGCCTTTGCTACCCGAGTACGCGAAACAATGTAGGTTGCGCGGGATTGCGTTCGAGTATGTCGCAACCCGCCAAGGACAGCCTTGGTGGTCTTGGTGGAATCTATACCATGTGCTTGATGCCCATCAGCCCGACGCCATTGTTCTACACAGCGTTAAGGCAATCATCCCTTGCTACCTGTACGCACGCCGTCGCGGAATACCGTTGGTGGCGGTTGAGCATCAGCCAAATGAGCTGAAGCAACCGGCGGAGTGGTGGGTGAGCTGTCTGCTGATGCGCTTCGCCGACGCAGTTGTCGTGTTGACAACGGACTATCGGGATGAACTCGCACGTCGCCTCGGGGTGGCGTTCCGCGCAGCGAAAATTCACCTCATTCCCAACGGCATCGACACACGAGCGTTTGCGCCGCAACGAGCCAAGCCGCGCTCCATCGACAGGCCGATATGTGTCGGGATGGCGGCCCGTTTTTCTAACCGAAAGCGGCAGGAATTGCTGATTGGAGCGATCGAGATACTTCAGGAGCGGGATGGCCCCGGCAGTTGGCAGCTCAGTCTTGCAGGCGAGGGCGAAACCCGGGCGGCGCTCCAGGAAAGTGTCAGTGGGCGGCATCCAAAACAGCCAGTCAGTTTCCCCGGCTACCTTGCGGAGCAGGAGCTGCAGGTCTGGTTTGCGGGCCTTGATATCTATGCGCATGCATCTGATGGGGAAACCCTCAGCACTTCGCTGTTACAGGCGATGGCCATGGGACTGCCCATCGTTGGCTCGGACGTGCCGGGGATCGCGAATCTGCTGAGTGCGGAAGAAAAAGTCGGATTGGTCGCCTCCGAGCAATCCGCGCAGGGTTTCGCGGATGCGCTGTCCGAGGCGGTTGCCTCTTGGAAAAGCGCTTCGCATTTGGGGTGCCTGGCGCGCGTCAAAGTGGAGCGGGAGTTCAGTCAGATCGCGATGTTCGCGTCCTACCAGAAGGTGATAGATGCCTGTGTTGTTGCGCGTAGCGCTTGAATTATTTGATGGCAATAGGGAAAGTGCTGGTGAAGAAGTGTCAAGTGTCGTAACGCTACTTAGAGGACTAATCCACCATTCGTTGCGTGAATGGACGAAGGCGACGGCTATGTCCGAGGAACGCCGATACCGACTTAGCGGCGTTGCTGAGGAACGACACTCTGATTTTCCCCAGAGCGCTGTGCCTTACTTTAGTCAGCTTGCGCTGAGAGACGTGACATGAGGCATCAGGGTTTCGCAGGTGTGGCCTCCGCGTTAGCCGCACATCTGTCACGCCGTCGCCGTTGGCAGCTGGTGGGGCTGGGCGTCTTGACGGTTACAGCGACCTTCGCCGAGCTGCTGTCGATATCAGCAGCCTTTCCATTTCTCGCTGTGCTTGCCGCACCCGAACGGCTATTTGGTATGCCAGCCGTTGGTCCTTTTCTACACTTTTTTGGGGTCACAACCCCACTTGGGCTGATCGGGCCGTTCTCGCTGCTTTTCGCAGTTGCGATCCTGATTGCCTCGGCTCTTCGGCTGACACTCGTCTGGGCACAGACCCGGCTTGCGCACCTGATCGGCATCGATCTGGCGGGGGAAATCTTCATGCGCACATTGCACCAGCCCTATTCGGTCCATGCCAAGCGCAACAGTGCTCAGGTGATCTCGGTGGTCAACGGCAAGTCTGCGAAGCTCGTTTCCGGTTTTGTATTGCCGCTACTGACGATACTGAACGCAGTAACCCTGCTGGGCACGGCGCTGGCTGCGCTGCTTGCATTCCTTCCCGGTGTGGGGCTGCCCCTGCTAGGCGGCATTTCTGCCATCTACGCCTTAACAGGTTTCGCCTTGCGCGGGAAAGTTCGGGGCAATGGCGACATGATTTCGCGCGAAATGCCCCGTGCCCTTCAAGCCCTGCAGGAGGGCCTCGGCGGTATTCGCGACGTCCTACTGGACAGTAGCCAGAGCATTCACGTCAGCCGCTTCGAACGATCAATCCGTCGACTGCGGCTTGCCACGGCGGCCAATATCATTCTCGGCGCCGCGCCGCGGTACATCGTTGAGGCACTCGGCATGATTTTGATCGTCCTCATCGCTTACCGCTTGGCGACCGGCCCGGCTGGCTTGGACAGCGCGCTGCCGCTTTTGGGCGGGCTTGCGCTCGGTGCGCAAAGACTGCTGCCTGTGGCTCAGCAGGCTTACAACGGGTGGGTCCAGATTCGCGGCGCACAGCCTGCCATTGCGGATTGCCTGACCTACCTCGACCAACCCTTTGATCGGGAAAAGATCAACCGGAGGCCCGACCCACTACCCTTCGTGCGAGATATCCGTCTTGAAGGGGTCGGCTTGCGCTACGAGGCGGCCAAGCGTCCGGCGCTCGAGGGGATCGATCTGCACATCCCACGCGGTAGCCGGTTGGGGATCATCGGGCCGACGGGCAGCGGCAAGAGCACTTTGGCCGATATCCTGATGGGGCTGATCTCGCCCGATCGGGGGCGCATGTATATCGACGATCTGCCGCTGGATGCCGACGCGCTGTCTGCCTGGCAGCGGCACATCGCGCACGTTCCGCAAGCGATTTTTTTGACTGATGCAACCCTGGCAGAGAACGTGGCATTTGGCGAGGAACGCGGACGGATTGACATGGCACGGCTGGCGCACGCGGTGGCGCACGCGCAACTTTCGGAAACAGTCCGGGCTTTACCTGAGGGACTGGAAACCCGTGTAGGTGAGCGAGGCGTGCGTCTGTCAGGTGGCCAGCGCCAACGTATCGCGATTGCCCGAGCGCTTTACCGCGAGGCCGACGTGATTGTCTTCGACGAGGCGACGAGCGCGCTCGACACCGCTACCGAGGCGCGGGTTATGGATGCAATCGAAGCGCTCGATACCGACCTCACGCTGATCATGATCGCCCACAGGGTGAGCACCCTGAGGACTTGTGACCGGATCGTGGAGATCAAGGATGGCAGGATCGTTCGTGAAGGCACACCCGCAGACATACTTGGCACACAGAATGGCTGAGATGGCCCGCGGCGCCTACATCGCTCGGCTCGATCTTGCAGAGCCCCATCTGTCTGGCGTCGCCCGCAAGATTGCATCGCAACGCGCCGCACTTGACCGAGCGGGGCTTGGGACCACGCTGTACGCGCTGCACCACGGTGCCATCATGGCCGACGGCAGAGCCTTACGGCCGGTAACAGGCGGCCATGTTGCGCGCCGCCTGGCTCACTATCGCCATTTCTGGCGCGAAACTGGCCGGGATTTGGACGGTGCAGCGTTTCTCTACATTCGCTTCCAAGGAGCGGGGCCGGGCCTTCTGGGCCTGCTTTCCGAATTTCGCACGCGGAGCCCCCATGCACCGATTCTGCTGGAGATGCCGACATGGCCCTATCGCGAAGAACGTCGCGGTGTCCGCCAGCATGCTCTGGGAGTGGTTGATGACCTTTATGCGCCAAGGCTGAAGCGATATGTGGACCGCGTCGTTACCTTCTCTCGACGCCCCGAGATTCTTGGGATTCCAGCAATCACCACTCAGAACGGTGTGGACGTGGCGGCGCTTTCGCTTGTGCCCGGGCCCCCGCTAGAAGGCCCGTTACGGCTGGTGGGCGTCGCCAATCTGGGGGTGCGTCATGCATACGATAGGATTATTGAGGGGCTAAAAGCTTACGCCGACGAAACCGGACGCAGGGATGTCGTTTTCGACATCGTTGGCGCAGGCGCACAGAAGCCGGAGCTTGAGGCGCTGGTCGCTTTGCGTGACCTATCGGATATCGTCTGCTTTGCTGGTCCGATGAGCGGAGACGCGCTCGACCATCGGATGGCACAGGCGCACTTCGGAGTTTCCGCTCTCGGGATGCATCGAATCTCGGCGGAAACGTCCGACCTCAAGTCTCGCGAATACTGTGCGCGCGGCCTGCCCTTCATTACCGCGAATGCTGACGACGACTTTCCACCGGGTCTGTCCTTCGTGTTGAAAATACCGCCGAACGACGATCCAGTCGATATTGCGGCGCTGCTTAAGTGGTATCGCGATCTGCGTGATAGCTGCGAGACCTCTCCTGCGGTTCTGCGCGCTTACGCTGAAGCGCACCTGACGTGGGACGCAAAGATGGCGCCCGTGATTGACTGGCTGCGGGCGCGGAGGAGGGCGTGAAATTTACCCTTGTGGTCACAACTTACAATCGGTCCAAGGTCCTCGCCGACCTGCTCGTGCGGCTTGGGGAACAGACGGATGGCGATTTCGAGGTCGTCGTGGCCATGGACGGCTGTACGGACGATACACAGGCGATGCTGGAACAGGCTGCTCCGCCCTTTCCGCTTCGCTGGGTCGACACAGGATGCTCAGGCTATGGCCTTGCTCTGGCGCGTAACGCAGGCATCCTGGCGGCTAGCGACGGGATCGTGGCGATCATCGACGACGATAGCGTTCCGGTGCCCGGTTTCGTAGCCGCCCACAGGGCGATGGCAGTTCCGCGTTGTATTACCGGCGGACCCCGAGATCCTCACGATCCGTGCCGCGATCCAAGGCTGGTTGCCAAGATGGCCGCTCTGCGGGCTCTGCCCTCCAGAAGTCCGATGAAGATTGACCATATCCGGCGCGTCTATCCCGATGCTTGGCTCGTGGAAAACAACATCAGCATGTTGCGCTCGGACTGGATAGAACTGGGTCTGTTTACTGAGCGATTGCGGCTCTATGGTGTGATTGGGCAGGAGTTCTTTGCCCGAGCCGAACATCTGGGCTGGAGCTACCAGTTTGTGCCGGAGGCCGGCGTCGTGCACCGCGAGGAGGTCGAAGGTGATAACGGATTGAGCCGAGCACGCAAGATGCGTGAGGTCAGGCGAGCAGAGTTTCTGCGTCCTGGCTTGATGACACCCCAGCAGTATGCAGCCCAGCAGGCTTGGGCACATGCCCGCGCAGTGGGGGATAGCACCCCTGATTTCCCTGCTTGGGTGCCGACGGCCTTGCAGTACCTCGTGCTCCGAATCGCAAGAACGGTAGCAATACGGCTTCTGGGAAGGCGGCATCGATGACGGATCTCGTCTACACCTGTAACTTTGGGAGCTACGATTGGGTGCTGCCGCCGGTTTCGCCACCCGAGGGTCTTGTTCACGTGCTGGTTACCGATGCGCTCGGCCCCAAGCCGCGCGGTTGGGTGAGTCACGTCGTGAACCCGGCGGACTGGGGTGGCCCTGTGGCCGCCAACCGTTATTGGAAAATGCTGGGCCACCGCGAACTACCAGGATACGAACGTACGCTCTACGTGGATGCCAATATTCGGCTGCTGGGTGATAGTGCAGCCTTTCTCGATCTGGCGCTGCCCGCGGGCGCGACGATGGGACTTTTTCGCCATCCTTTGAGGACCACCGTCGCCGCCGAGGCGCAAGCCTGTTTGCAGGTGGGGAAGGTCGATGATGCCGCGGCCGTTGAACGGGAACTGGGGGACTACACCCGCACGGGTTTCGCCGATGACCAAGGCCTCAGCGAGAATACGATCATGGCGCGACGCTCAGGCGCTCCGAGACTAGATGAAGCCATGCAGGCTTGGTGGGATTTGTATTCGCGATATGCAAGCCGCGACCAACTCTCCCTGCCAGTGGTGCGCTGGCAGGCCGGGTTGCCCGTTCACTGGATCGATTGGAGTTTCCGCGACCTTAACCCGTGGTTTTCGATCTATTCGCATCGCAAGGGGATCGGGGTCAATCCATGGTATGCCCTGGTCGAGGCGCGCGCCCATGACAGCGCTCTGCATGCAGCGCTGCTCGGGGGGTGGCGCACTGCCAGAGCGGTGCGCAGAGAGATCCGCTGGCGTGCAATGAGAGGCTCCCAGTGAAGCTCTCTGTTGCGTTGGCCACTTGGAGAGGGACTGCGTATCTACAGGCTCAGCTTGACAGCTTGGTCGCTCAGAGCCGGAAGCCTGATGAGCTCGTTGCGGTGGACGACGCTTCCGGGGATGCCACACCGGACGTGCTTGAAGCCTTCGCCGCGCATGCACCTTTCCCGGTGAGGGTGCTGCGCAACGCGAGCAATTTAGGCTATGCCGCGAATTTCAATCGCGCCCTCATGGAATGCACCGGCGATCTGGTGCTGCCCTGTGATCAGGATGACCTGTGGTTTCCGGATAAGCTTGCTAAGTTCGAAGCATGGGCGAGCGAGACGCCTGATGCCCAGATCTTCGCCTGCGATACTGAGCTGACGGACGGCGCACTCAACCGTTCCGGTCGCACAAAGCGTGGCCAGATCGCGGCGATGGGTCTGCCGCCGGAGGCCTTCGTGATGGGGTGCTGCCTCGGCGTGCGCCGCGCCTTTCTCGATATCGCCCTGCCCATCCCAGATAGAGCGAGGGCGCACGATACTTGGCTTGTGGAGCTGGCAGACCGGTTCGGGCTGGTGGACCGGCGAGCGGATGTGCTGCAGTACTACCGCCAGCACGGCGCGAACACCTCGGACTTTGCGGCCAACACTACGCTAAATATCGGATTCAGCCATCTCGCCGCACGGCAGGCAGCGTCTATATGGCGGCGAATGCGTAGCGACGGTGGCTTATGCGCGGAACTGGTGTTCCTAACTCTGCAGGAGGCGCGTGTCGTGCAGGCTTCGGTCGGCCTGCAGGCGTTATGCGGTCCCAAGCGCTACGACGCCGCTCTCGCGGCACTGGCTGCCCGGCGAAAGACGCTTGAGGCCCGCACTGACGTGCGTGCCAAGCGCGGGCTCAGCCGGATTCTTGCGGCTCTGCGCCTGTGGAGAGGGGGTGGGTATTCACGCTCGGGTGGTTTGCGGGGCGTGCTGCGTGACCTCACAGTGCAAGGACCCGCATCATGAGCCGTCAGCGCATCGTTCAAGTGCTCTATTCCGGCCTAGGCGGGCACGCGGCGGTGGCGATTCCGCTCGTCGAGGCGGGCGGGGTGGATGACCTCTGGCAGCATCATCTGTTGTTCTATGGGATTGAGCCGGTGGCGCCGGGGTACCTGCAGCAGTGTGAGCGACTCGGTGTCGAATACAGCTATGTCACTGCTCGACAAGGGCGACCTTGGGCGGGTTGGCCGGGTCTAATGTGCGCCCTTCGCGCCGCGCGTCCGGATGCGCTGATCCTGCATTCGATCAAGACGGTGATGCCCGCGCGGCTGGCAACGCGTGGCATTCCGCTAATCGCAGTTGAGCATCAAGCTAATGCACTCAAGAGCCGGGCTGAAGGGGGGCGAGCCTCGCCGCACAGTGGATGGCGGACCGGGTTGTGACGCTCAGCGCTGACTACCGTGCGACGCTGGCTCGACGTTTGGGCCCGCTGTTCCGCCCCCCGCGTACGGCGGTGGTGCCGACGGGGATCGATCTTTCCCCTTACGCTGGGGATCGCCGGGCGGCTGCACTCGGCGGGACGGTGCGCATTGGTATGGCCGGTCGCTTTAGTCCAACCAAAGCGCAGCAGGTTCTGGTCTCCGCTCCCGCTAGGTTGGTAGTGGAGTATCCCGACCGCGACTGGCTGCTTAGCCTTGCCGGCGATGGGACTTGCCTTGCCGCTGTGTCCGCCGCCGTATCCGCAGCCGGCCTGAGCGACCGGGTCGAGATGTCGGGCTATATCGCGCCCGATCAGCTGCCCGACTGGTTTGCCTCGCTTGACCTTTACGCACATGCATCAGACGGGGAGACCCTCAGCACCTCCCTCTTACAGGCGATGGCGGCCGGTGTCCCCATTGTCGCCTCTGATGTGGCGGGAATCTCGGACCTGCTGGGGCCGCCGAGGCTGGGTGCGGGTCGCTTGGTTCCGGCGCGTGACGTTGATGCCTTCACCGCTGCCCTAGCTGCGGACACTGGTGAATTGGATACGGCCATCGCCCGCGCCACTCGTGCTCGGGCACATGTTCGTGAGTGCCATAGTGTGGAAGCCATGCGCGCAGGCTATGCCTCCCTCTTGGAGAAGGTGGGGCGATGAGGCAAGTGATTCACCTGATGCCCTATGATGGGATTGGTGGGGTGGAGCAAGCTGCAGCCACCGCCGAGGGTGCGCGGCGTGGCGATCTTGTACTGGCACGTATGTTCGTTTTTGAACGTGTGCGCGACCGCTCAGGTCGCTGGGCGACTTTCGACCCACGCATCCTATGGGCGGCTGCCGGGCGGTTGACACGGGCAGCTCCTGACCTTGTGATTCTTTCATTGTGGCGTTCAATTCTTGTAGGCGGGCTCGCCCGATTACGAGGCTGCCGCGCGCCGATGGTACTGTTCCTGCACAACGTGCGTGATGCACATGCAGTCGATCGGATTGTGACCCGGGTGGCCGCGCGTCGGGTCGCAGCCGTGTGGGCGGATAGCGCCGCGAGCCTGCAGCAGCGGCTGCCACGGCCGCCCAGCGTGCCGACGCGTGTGATCAGTTATCAGCTTTGCCGAGCCGAGCTGACGTGCGACGTGGACTCCAACCCAGAGCCGCGTTTGATCTTCTGGGGGCGGCTGGCCGCACAGAAGGATCCGCTGCGCATGCTGGCGATATTCGCTGAATTGCACGCCCTTCGTCCCGATGCGAAGCTGACGGTAATCGGACCGGATGGCGGCGAGGAGGCGGCTTTACGTATCGAAATCGCGCGGCGCGGGTTGGAGCACGCCGTGACCTTAACTGGGCCACTGCCGCGAGAGCAGATCGCTACAACGGCCGCGTATGCGAGCTTCTACCTGCAAACCAGCCGGTACGAGGGCATGGCACTATCGGTGATGGAGGCAATGCAGATGGGCCTCGTGCCTGTGGTCACCCCAGTGGGCGAGATCGTCCGGTACTCGGTAGATGGACAGAGTGCAATCTGGATTCCAGTCGATGGCGACGCGCGGACGACGGTTGCGCGCATCGCTGCACTGCTCGATGAGCCGGACGCTTGGCGATCCATGCGCTCGGCTGCACTTGTCGCGCTGGGTGATCGGCCGCTGTATGCCCAAGACGTCATGGCGGCCGCTGACGAGGTGCTGGCAGGGTCTAATCGGGTGCGGGTACTGAAGGGCTAATGATCTACTACTTTGTATTCGCCTCGCTCCTCGGAATGCGGCTGCTGGACAAAGGGCGTCGTACAGGAGGTCTTTATTGGGTGGCGCTGATCGGGCTGTATCTGTTCTCTGCGCTGCGCTTCGAGGTCGGCTGCGATTGGCCCAACTACATTCTCAACTACGAGATGCAAAAGTTGGGGACCTTTGCTGATGCGTTGAATCAGCCGAACCCGGCACACTGGCTACTGTTGGAGGCCATGGACCGCCTCGGCCTGGATTATGTCTGGCTCAACATTGCAACCTCGGCGATTTTCTTCGCCGGACTACATGCCATCGCCCGGCGCAGTCCAGCGCCAATGGCGGTGTTGGCCTTGGCTTTTCCCGTGCTGGTCCTCAATATGCCCATGGCGGCGGTAAAGCAGGCGGCGGCGATCGGGCTGATCTGCTTCGCCTTCAACGCCTTCATTGACAGACGGATTCTACGTTTCGCGCTCTTCGTGGGTCTGGCCACAACCTTCCACGGCAGCGCACTAGTCTTCGCGTTGCTGGGGCCGTTCGTTATCGGCCGCTACTCAATTCGCAACATCGTTCTATCAGGGATCTTGGCGGTGCCGGGGGTCTTCGCGCTTCTAGCAACCGAAGTGGCTGAAATGGCCAATACCCGATACATCATTGGCGGGCGGGATGCCGGCGGCGCGATATTCCGTGTCAGTCTGTTGGTGGCGACTGGGCTGTTCTACACGTTTTTCCTATCACGGCGATGGAAGCAGGCTTACCCGAACAATCACAAGTTAGTCAGTCTGCTGGCACTTGGGATGATCGGCCTTGGGGCGCTGCTGCCACTGTCCTCGGTGATTGCGGATCGCTTTGGGTACTACTTCGTCATTCCCCAACTAATGATCCTAGCTGCCATCCCTTGGCTCTATGCGCGCAAGAGAGGGAAGCTGATCACCGCCGCGCCTTACGTGGCGATCGGTGGCTTGTTCCTCGCCTGGACGATTCTTTCGGATCACTACGCACGCTGTTACGTGCCCTATCGAGTTTTATTCGGGGCATGAACACATCTTAAAAAATTCTCGGAATAATGGCGGCTCGTGGTTAAGCGGAGAAGGCTATGCCAGTCATCTTTGCTATCGCTTTCGCTTATGGAGCGGAGGAAGCTTAGGTCGAGCCGGTTCTGCGGCGGGCTGAAATCGGTGGGTCACGCGTTCTGTCCGAACGGCGGCATCTAGCGCCTACACGAGGGAAGCTGCTCTCCAATAACAATGGTTAAGCTCCGGATGCGCCCACTCCCTGAACCGAGGGTGTCTATTATTCATCTCAACACGCACGCGCAAGTCATGCATGACCGTGTGATTCGAGTTCTTGTGGTCCTCGTACCGCGCCGAGCGTGTAAAGGTGCGATGCATGTCGGCGACCGAGTTCTCTGACTGGGCGCGGGCGTGATCACCCGGCTAGCGCGGCCGAGCTACACTTGCACATTGTTGCGGACGCTGCATCTGGCGCGGGCTCGGTAGTATTGGCCTATGTGATATCGAGGACCACAATCGTCGGCATTCCTGCACGCCAGCTGGCCAAATAACTGTCTGACCTTGCATTGCGCATTATTGGCTCGTTGGTACGAATCTCCATAGGACCGCATTGATGCAAAGTAGCTTTATTCATCTGCCGCATGCTGTAGCACGTCGAATCAGACGTGGCGCCCAGAATGTCCACCGGAATATGGCCCGCTATCGATTGGGTGGGGCGGGCCTCTACCAACGTAAGATTTTCTGCGTCGGCATGAACAAAACCGGTACAACCAGCATCGAGCGACTGATGCGGCAATGGCATTATGACGTGGCCCCACAGTGGGCAGGCGAGCGGATATTTGACATGGCCGGGTTGCATCTTGACGGTACGCTTTTTGACTGGATCGATCGATATGAGGCATTTCAGGATGTGCCATTCTCCTTCGCCAGGATAGTGCCGGATCTTGTGGCACGTTATCCAGGTGCCCGCTTCATCCTAACCATTCGCAACTCAGAGGAATGGTTCGCCAGCCTGAAGAATCACCACTTCAATCTGTTGCGCCTTCCTGCTGACGCACCCCCGTTCCGGATAGCCGCTGCGCTCGATGCGTGTCCTTACATCTCTCCAGGCTACCTTGGCCGGATTGTCAGAAGCCTTTTCGACATCCCTTCAGACAAGATGCTCTACGATCGGGACTATCATATAACCATGCTGGCAGCTCACGACTCTGCTGTGCGCTCAGCAGTGCCGCCAGATCGCTTGGTGGAGGTCGATCTTGCGCAGGAGCGAAACACCGCGCGCTTGTGCGCAGCCCTGGGCTTGCCGCCAAACGCGGTGACCCGCTTCCCACATGCGAACCGGCGACGCTAGGGGCGGGACCACCTCGTCAGGCGCCGCGCAGCGGCTCGGAGTACGGCGTAGGAGATAAGGTGCCGCGCCTGTTGTAGCAGGAAGCAAGCCCGCACGTATGGCCGCAGTGTGCTGTCTTGAAGCACCCAGTAAAGCGTGCGCAGTTTGACTGATGCTGCTGTAATCACAAACGCACCACCGACATGACGTTGCAGGTCGGATAGGCCTTCGATCTTTGACTTCGCCGCTGCGAGCCGCGACTCGCCGTTGTCCGAAATGTTTCGAGACCACGATCCGGGGTTGTTTTGCCTATAGGCCGCCATCGCTTTCGGCAGGTAGAGTAGGCCGCCACGTCTGGCTCCAAGTATCTTTAGGTACAGATCCCCGATATCTCGGTGTCGAGAGCGCATGAATTCTGAGAAGGTCGTGACGACTGAGCGACGAAAGAACAGACTCGCAGTGGCAATCTTCACATCTTCTTTCATTGCAACTTGTTGTGGGGTGTAGATCCCGCCTGGATAGCCCTGTATGCGCTCTTCGACGCTCCGGCTCGCCTCGTTGATTCGCAGCACACGAGCATCGTGACCGCAAATGTCGATCTGGCCATGCGCGTTGAGCGCGTCAAACTGGATGGAGATCTTCCGCGTATCGGTCCAATAGTCATCCCCCTCGCACAGGGCGACATAATCGCCACGCGCGGCCTCTAAGAGCAATACGACTGGATGGGTGCTTGCACCACCGTACTGGTTCGTCGTTTGGAGTATCGTGCGGATCAGAGTGGGATGGCGATCTGCGTAATCAGCTACGATCTCAGCAGTTCCGTCGGTGGAGGCATCGTCATGCACCACAATCTCCACTGGCACGTCAACTACCTGCATCAGCATGCTGTCCAGACACTGGGCAATAGTCGCAGCTTGGTTATAAGTTAAACAGCACATGCTTACGACCGGGCGGGGCGCGAAATCTGTCATGGATAATCTTCGGAAGAGAATTTGAGTGTATATGCTAGCAGTGGTAAAGCCCTCAGTCCGCCAACGCAGCGAGAGAGGCACATGACCGGTTCTAGACTGTTTGTAACGCGCCCTTCACTTCCGCCGATTGAAGAGCTTACGCAGTACCTGGAGAGAATTTGGGCGAGTGGTATTCTGACCAACGGTGGGCAAATGCATAGGGAGCTGGAAGCCTCACTCGCTGCCCATCTACGTGTGCCCCAGATCTCGCTTTTTTGCAACGGGACTATCGCGCTGGTTGCGGCGCTAAAGGTACTGGGCTTGACGGGAGAGGTGATCACCACGCCCTTCTCGTTCGTTGCGACGACTCACGCGCTCAAGTGGAATGGGTTGGAGCCAGTCTTTGCCGACATCCATCCGATTACGTTAAATCTTGACCCTGCACGCATTGTGGAGAAGATCACGCCACGCACCTCAGCAATCTTGGCGGTTCATTGCTATGGCAACCCCTGTGACGTTGATGCAATAGACGAGATCGCCAAGAGTCATGGGTTGAAAGTGATTTACGACGCAGCTCACGCCTTCGGTGTTGATTGTCACTGTGGTTCGGTGCTGAGCCATGGAGACCTGTCCGTGCTCAGCTTTCATGCGACTAAGGTGTTTTCCACGTTGGAGGGCGGAGCTATCGTTGCCCCGAATGCGGACATGAAGGCGCGCATCGACCGCTCCAAGAACTTCGGCATCGTGTCCGAGATTGAGGTCGAGAGCGTCGGAATCAACGGCAAGATGAACGAGCTGCAGGCGGCTTTTGGCCTACTTCAGCTGAAGCGCGTCGATGCGGCCATTGCAGAGCGCGCTGCGGTTGCCGCGCGCTACGACAGCGTATTTGCAGGTATCGACGGCATTGATCCAGTGCCCACCTCTGGGCAGGTCAAATCGAATCATTCCTACTACCCGGTGCGGGTCCGTGCGGCATTTCCGTTGAGCCGCGATGAGCTCTACGAGGCGCTCAAGGCAGATGGTGTCTTCGCCCGCCGCTATTTTTATCCGCTGATCTCTGATCTACCGATGTATTGCGATCTGCCATCTGCAAGCCGAAAAAACCTTCCGGCTGCCCACAAAGCGGCGGAAGAAATTCTTTGCTTGCCGATTTATGCTGATCTCACGTCGGAAGAACAGGACCGCGTGATCGCGGGGGTAGTGGAGGGCAAGCGAAGGGACAATGGGGGCAGGCCCGGTTTCGCCATCCCGGCGGCGTAGCACTCCCATGTATTGCACGGCTCCACGTTGATTTTGTCGATTCCAAGGTTGAGATGGCATGCGGCGGCGGATTCGCCTCGCATTATCACGCGAAAAAATCATTGAATATGTAATGCGTGTGCGTGTGCGTGTGCGTGTGCGTGTGGGTGTGGGTGTGGGTGTGGGTGTGGGTGTGGGTGTGGGTGTGGGTGTGGAGGTGCGTGTTGAATCGATATCCCATCGGAGGCAGGCGGACTCCACGCTCTACCCATTCGCGGTAGCCAGCAAACCGGAAAAGGCGGCAGGCATGAAGTGCATAATCTGTGATTCAAATAGTAGCTACTTCTTTTCAAAAGAATATACAGAGCATCCTTTCGATTATTTCATGCGAAACATTGGAAAAGTTGATTACTATAAATGTGATAAGTGTGGATTCGTCATATCGAAGACGCACAGTGAATTAGACGCCGCGCGATGGAGCGATCTTAATTACCAGTTTCATCATTACCATGAAAGTTCAGGTATCGCAAAACAAATTAATCAACCACCATACGCAGAACAAGCGATGGCGCTGTCTTTTCTTGGAAAAAATAAAATAGTTAACACCAGTAGCATGATCGATATTGCCGCCGGGTACGGATGTCTGAGTAAAATATTATCTAAATATTATAATTTAACCTTGCCAATGTTCGATCCCTATGTGCAAAGCAAAAGTTCTAATAAATATATTAATAGTCAAGATTTGCAAACGTATATGACAGTCATAAACTCCGCCATGTTCGAGCACGTCATAAAAAGAGAGGACTTGGAAAAAGTAAACGATGTGGTTGATCCTGATGGATGCCTTATCATACATACAGTAATTTGCGAAAATGTGCCCAAAGACCCTAATTGGTTTTATTTGCGACCGCCAGTCCATACGGCGTTTCACACAAACAAAAGTATGCAAATATTGATGAAGCAGTGGGGCTATCGATCGTCTATATATTCTCCACAAGCAAAATGCTGGGTGCTACTTAGAGGCAACACCAGTGGCGTGCAGGAATCTATTGCCAGGTTAAATGAAGAGTTGCAAAGTAGGTGGTTTTATTATAAAGAAGGGTTCATGGATTATTGGAAAGGTTTTTGATTTAAGCATTTATATTAAACGCGATCAAGAGAATGCCCTGTGAGAACGGCTCGCTTGAAAGTCGATTCACAGAACGGAAGTCCGCCCAGCAGCTCATTTTCTTGACGAGTTTTACATCTTATGTGGCAGGAGGTACTAGTGGCAGCAAAAAAGAAAATTGCAGTCTATGGTGCCGGTGGATTTGCTAGGGAGGTGGCATGGCTCCTTTCGAAACACCAAAATTATGACATTTATGACATGATTGGATTTATTGAAGATGACGCAGAGCCGGGTCGAAGCCTGAATGGTAAGCCGGTGCTATCATGGCAATCGTTTCTTCCCTACAGCGACTCTCTTGTGACTGTCGCGATTGGAGACCCGCAGTCGCGCAAAAAAGTTGTTGGAAAATGTGCAAATGCAGGTTTTCCTTTTGCAACGTTAATTCATCATACCGTGGAAATGTCTGAATTTGTTGAGCTTGGAGCTGGTTCAATAATATGCTGTGGTAGCGTTCTCACAGTAAATATCAAGATTGAGCGACATGTTCATATCAACCTCGACTGCACTCTTGGGCATGACGTTCACATAGGGGAGTTCACCACACTATCACCAGGGGTTCACGTTTCAGGCAATGTGCGTATCGGTAAGTGTGTATATATCGGTACTGGAGCTACTATCATAAACGGTACTTCTGAAAGCCCGTTGGAAGTGGCTGATGGAACAATTATTGGCGCAGGTGCGTGTATCACAAAAAGTACCGAATCAAATTGCTTGTATGCTGGTGTTCCGGCTGAGCTCAAGAAGCGCTATTTGTAGTTAATGTTGATTATTTCGTTGCGCCGCTGTTTCCTCGAATGAAACAAGGTGCTGTGGCACTATATATACATAATTTTGATCCCGGTTTGCCTTCTGCCCACCTCGGAAGTTGATTATTGGGGTGCCTACCCTACAACGAATGTGAGGATTTAATCGGCGGAGGGTCATGGACGGCGGCGGGGCCTGATCGAAATACAGGGAAATATTTGGAATGAGCTCGCAAACCTTTTTATTGGGCCTTGGGGCCCAGAAATGCGGTACTACTTGGCTCTACAGCTATTTGTCCTCATCGGAAGGCACCGATTTCGGTGAAACAAAGGAATACCATATTTGGGATGCGCTCGAGCCGGGGCATGATGAGGCGCGCGAACACTACTTCATCGAAGGTGGCCCTGGCTTGCGGGAACGCTTCGACCTCCTGCGTAGGCGGGTGCGGGGGCTTCCGCGCCCGAAAGCTGCTATCAGGAGGGAATTGCAGGCATCTCCGGATGCGTACTTTGACTATTTCGCCCGCCTTGCCAAGCGCTCAGACGCGCGGCTAACTGGTGACATTACGCCCGGCTACGCTTCCCTCTCCGTCGAGACGCTGGTGCGCATCCGTGACGGTATTGCGTCGCGTGGCGTCGACACACGCGTCGTCTATTTGATGCGCGATCCTGTCGAGCGCTGCATCTCGGCGGCGCGGCATCTTCAACGAGCCGGTCTATGCCCCGACGGACACGACCTTCGCGCCATGCCACGGGACGAAGCAGTTCGTGTATATGCCCGGACCGGTCATTCAAGCGACCGCAGTCGCTATGACCTGACGCTGCAGCGTATTGACGAAGTCTTTTCGCCGAAGGTCACGTATATCGGCTTTTACGAGACGATGTTTTCAGCCGAATGTGTCGCGGCGCTCTCGAGTTTCTGTGACGTTCCTGTCCGCATGGAACTCGTAGACCAAAAAGTTAATGCGGCCCCAGATCAGGCTAAAATCGCACCTGAACTTCGTGAGGAGCTGCGTGCTCATTTCGCGAATGTGTACGATTACTGTAACGAGCGCTTTGTAGAGACCAAAGAAATTTGGTCTTAATATGTTTTTGTAGTTATGTCTGTGGGCCTTTCCTAGGGAAACACTGATCAAGTCCCCTCAAACGCTTTTTGCGATTGACTGGACATGAGAAAATATTGCTGACGAATTCCACGGGGATGAGGGTGATGAAGCAGCGCAGCTTTGCTGATGCCGAATATGCCGCCAAGCCACGTCAGACGCGGCAGGATCGGTTTTTATCGAAGATTGATGCCGCAACGCCCTGGCCTGCACTGCTTGCGGTCATCGATCCCTTCTACCCGAAGGCGGGCAATGGTCGACCTCCCCTAGGCTGTGAACGCATGCTGCGGATGTACGTTGCCCAGCAATGTCTTGGTTTCTCCGACGAGGGGATCGAGGATGCGATTTACGACTCTGGCGCAATTCGCCGGTTTGTCGGCATTGATCTGGGACGGGAGTCGTCCCCGGATGCCACCACGGTGCTGAAGTTCCGGCGGCTATTGGAAACCCACGGGCTGACGAAGCTGATCTTCGAGACCATCAAGGGACACCTGGCCGAACAGGGACTGCTGATGCGGGAAGGCACCATTGTCGATGCCACCCTGATTGCTGCTTCGCCTTCGACAAAGAACAAAGCAGGCGAGCGAGATCCTGAGATGCATCAATCGAAGAAGGGCAACCAGTGGCACTTCGGCATGAAGGCCCATATCGGCGTAGATGCCGCCTCGGGACTGGTGCACAGCCTCATTGGCACGGCGGGTAACGTGGCTGACATCACCCAAGCCCATGCCCTGCTGCATGGCGAAGAGCGACACGCCCATGGTGATGCGGGCTATCAGGGTGTGGAGAAGCGGGAAGAGTGCAACCCCGAACACACCGTCGCCTGGCAGATCGCGATGCGACCGGGCAAGCGACGCAAACTCCCTGACACCGAAGGCGGACGGCTGCTTCAGCAAACCGAACAACTGAAATCCAGCCTGCGTGCCAAGGTCGAGCACCCATTTCACATCATCAAGAACCTGTTCAGGCATCGGAAGGCTCGCTATCGGGGCTTGTTCAAGAACACCGCCCAGCTTTACAGCCTGTTCGGGCTGGCCAATCTGCTGATTGCCGCCCGACGAATCCCCGAGCCCAGCAGATGAATTGCGTCTGCAGTAAGCAGAATCAGTGGGCAAATATGCGAAAGAGCCCGAATATCGGGAAGAACCGAGCGATTCTCATGCCAAGCCTGCTGAAAACCGCAAAGTCAGCCGACTCTTGGCTCCCAAGTGCGCAGCGGCGCAAAATTCAGACACTTGATCAGTGTTTCCCTAATTGCGAGAAGCATTGCACTGCACTTGCTGGCGACGTCGCCCTTTATGGATCAGCCTGGCTGGTTTACAAGTATGGATAGGAAGCTCCAAAATGCATGGAACAAAGAAAAAGCTGTTTTTCTTGGGAATTGGCGCTGCGAAGTCGGGGACATCGTGGCTCTATGATTATCTGACGTCGCATCCCGATGTTGCGCCCGGCCCAATCAAGGAAATGCATGTACTAAACGATCCGGGCAATCAAGGCTTTTTCAATGCGGTTCGGAATCTGCCTTGGCGCCGTTTCGCGGGTCGTAAATGGCTTGCGGAGAACCTCAAGAAGGCCTATTTTCGCGCTGACTGGGATCGATACTATAAGGCTTACTTAAATATTCTGTCGGGAGATTGCCTTGGCAACTGGCGAAATATCGACATCATATATGACGATTCCTGCCGTGACCTTGTCAGCCGTAAAGGAGCGGTTTGGTGCGAGTAACGTCCGGTGCTATGGGTTGCTCGTTTTGCGCGATCCCGTCGAGCGGTTAATTTCTGATGTAAGATTCCACAAGCGGCTTTCGAACGAAAACCGTTATGCCAAACCAGTAAATAACTCTCTTGACGAGCTTGTGCGAGCGGCCATTGACTCTGAAGCTGAGACAATTAATTGTCATTACGCGATGGCTATCCGATCGCTGAATTCTGCATTTGGGGAGATGGATCGTAGCATTATTTTTTATGAAGAGTTGTTTCAGCAAGTGACCCTCAATGCGCTTTGTGAAAAGATGGGTCTATCTTGGCATTCAGCCAATTTCGGAAAGCAGGTCAATAAGACTACGAGCACTGAGGCTGTTTCTGAGGCAACAAAGCGACAGGCGCTTGACCGCCTAAGGCCCAGTTATGCTGCGGTTGCAGCGCTTCTCGGGGAGGAGCGGTTACATCGCCACTGGGCCACTGGGCCACTGGGCCACTGGGCCACTGGGCACTTTTGATCGGTTGATAAGTTGGTTGAGCGCCGATTTTGGAAATTGACGTTTCAGTACCGGGAAGTTTCTATGCCACAACCCAACCTCGGAAGAAAATGGCAATTCGTGGTCGGCATTCGCTGGTTGTCGAAGGCATCAACGGGGTTCCTGTAATTGTTTGAGCTTATTGAATGAAGGCTATTATCCTTGCCGGCGGATCCGGCAGCCGCCTGTTCCCCATCACCCGTGGTGTGAGCAAACAGCTCACCCCGGTGTACGACAAGCCGATGATCTACTACCCGCTGT
>ERZ1023282.221-NODE-221-length-31374-cov-4.540822_pt1 | contig 31374 bp, 29 predicted proteins | sample MGYA00521262_ERZ1023282 | MGnify/ENA primary metagenome ERZ1023282 (study PRJEB32759, sample SAMN07749867) | skin metagenome | biome: transportation; feature: city; material: polyester macromolecule | host: Homo sapiens | place: Hong Kong:KT line | collected... | reverse complement strand
TCAGTGTTGATTGGAATATCATTTGCATTTGTCGCTTTATTTTCAGTTTCTAGTGGTTCAGGAACTTCAGAAGTTACTCCATTTTCAATACTAACTAAATTGTTATTTACAGCATTTTTTGTTTCCGATTCAATATCAGAACTTACTGTTGCATTTGACTTTTCTGAAACACTCTGATTTGTGTCCACAGCTATGTCAGAAGGTGCTGTAGAAACTACTGAATCAGTACCAGTTGGCGAAATTACTTGATCAGCAGCAACTGTTTGAGTCCCTGCAAATAATAATGTTCCTAGAAGCACTGAAACTGCTCCTAGAGAATATTTACGAATAGAAAAACGTTGAACCTGCTTATTAAAAAATTGATTTTTCATTTTATTTGCTCCCTTTATTAATCTTTGTGCACGACAACATTTAATTTCCTAAAGCCAAAACCAAATCATGGCGAGATAATAAGAAATCCTAAACATGTGATTCTCTCCTTTCCTATTTAACTTTTTCCATGTTTCAATTATAGACTCAATTACAAATAAAAAACAGGACATAGATGTCCTGCTAGCCTTGATGATAGAGCCGAAGTTCTTTATTCCACTCCTCAGCCATTTTTTTAGATAGAAAAGTATGACCTAACAATCTTGCCAGTGTCAGTCCCTCTTCATAGTATTGTTGAGCTTTTTTCTCGTCCTTGTGTACGAAAAGCTCATATTCTCCCTCTAACATTCTTATCAGCGGTTTCTTTTGATAGTCCTCTGTCAATTCCATGATTACATTAAGTTTGTTGAGCGTATCTTTTGTATAAATGAACTCTTTTCGCTCGCACTCAATACCTGGGATTGTCAGTAGAGCATCTCGCATGAGAAAGAGATATTCATTTGGAATATAGTCAACTGACTGCAGTAATCGCTGAGCGATTCTTGCATATAATTCCTTATCAAACTTAGCTGACCGAATCTCCTCTTCATCTCCCACATAGATCTGATAGAGCTGGATGTAGAGTAAATCATTCACGTCATAATGCTTTTTACTCTGCAAATCGTCCAAATGCTGGGCAAAGAGAGTCATTCCATACTTATGGAATTTCTCAGAAGTATAAGTATAAATCTTTGATTGCAAGATATCCATTACATTCTGCTCAGCTTCTGGCAAATCATCATAATAAACTTCAAAAATTTCATCTATGATATGCTCCAATTCGAACAAAGCTTCGGTATTGCCATAAGTGGTCGTCCGAATCAGCTTATACTTCAAGCGCTGATAGTCAGTAGGTAGAGCTACATCTTCTTTTTTACTTCCTGTCAAAGTTGTCAAATCGACCTCTAGACAGAAAGCCAGATATTCTAAAGTAGAAAGAGTAGGCTGGGAAATGCCTGACTCCAAACGGGTTAACTGCCGTATAGAAAGCTTTGACTCATCACCACACAATTGCTCCTTAGTCCAGCCCCTATTTAATCGAAGCTGTTTCAAATGCTGTCCAAATTCTTTTCCTTGCATCGTCAATCCCCTCCCAAATAAATCAGGAAACTTTTGGTTATGTTATCATGTTATTCTAGATTTATTATAGCATAATTGGAAAGATTTTACTAATAAAATTCCAAAAAGATTACTTCCTTTTCTCAGTGATGAAATCTACCTAACTGTTGCAACAGTTAGGTAGAGCGGAGCTATTGAGACCTTAGGCTCAATAGCTAGTCATGGAACTCTGCAGGAGGTCGCTGACATCCGCCATCACTTGAGAAAAGCATGTAAATCTAAAAATTAGTATATTACAAGTATTAAAGGACCCCAAACTTAAAAGTTTAGAGTCCTTCTACCATATTCTTTTTTGAGTCTAAACACAAAAAAACTAGTAATACACATTCAAGTGAGAAGGCAAGACACGAATCGTTACTGGCAGTTGGTCACCCTCATCTCCGTCAACGTTGACGCTGAGCTCTGCCTTGTCATCAGCCAACTCAACTGTGATTTCCCTAAAGGTCAGATACTCGATATTATCACTTTCTTCTCCATTGCCCGAAATCAAATCCGGCACAGAAACCAAGGTGTCCAAGAGATTTTTATCCTTAAGATACAAAAGATGGAGCAAGCCGTCATTGACAGTAGCTTCAGGGAGAATGCTCTCGAAACCTCCGATAGAGTTGGTAGAGCCAATCAAGAGTGTACTGCTCTTTATCGTACGCTCTTCTCCATCAATATTTAAGTGAAATTCGTAAAAACTAGTATCCATCAACTGCTTGAAACCAGAGATAAAGTAGGCAAACTTGCCCCACTTGGTCTTGTCTTCTGAATCTACGTTGTTGATTGACTCAGGAATAGTTCCAATGGCAACCACATTCATAAAGTACTGGTCATTAATCTTGCCGATATCAAGTGGCTTGACTTTGTTGATATCCAGATTCTGAATGGCTTCTTCAGCGTCTAGAGGAATGCCGAGAGCACGCGCCAAATCATTGACTGTACCAAGTGGAAAGAAACCAAAAGTCGGACGATAGTCTAGTTCAGCCAGGCCGCTGATTCCTTCATTGACTGTTCCATCGCCGCCCATGACAAAGACGCTATCATAATGGTCTTCTGCTGCTTGCTTAGCAAAAGCTGCTGCGTCTCCGCCTTTTTCAGTATGCTTGACCACTACCTCATCGAAACATTTTGCCAGCTTTTCCCTTGCCAAGTCTTCATAGGACTTGGCTTTTTCGCCTCCCGAGCTAGGGTTGACAATTAATAGGACTTTAGACATAAGGAAACCTCTTTTCATTTGATAGCTCATTATACCATCTGGAAAACACTTTCACAACTATTTGAAACTGCTGGCTTTAGAAAAACCAGAAAAGCAGTTTGGTATTTAAACTCTATTCCACAGAAAAACACTTCCGCCATTAGATTGTCAAGTTAACTTGAGAAGTGCTGTCTTATATTTAGTTTTTCTATTAAAAGAAGACAATGAGAACAAAGGCAATGAGGTTATTGGCCAGATGTAAGGCCATTGAGTGGCGCAGATCCTTTTTAGATAGATAGCCTAAGCCAAAGATTGCCCCCAAGATGAAGTAAACCAGAAACTGGACTAGATTGCCCGGCATGTGCAGAAGAGAGAAGAAGCTGGCAGATACAGTTAAATAGAGCATGATTTTCGCCAAACTATTTTGGTCGGGAAAGAGAAACTTAGCCAAAAATCCTCGTGTCAGCAACTCCTCAAGAATAGGAGCAAAGATTACCATGTATAGGAAGGCAAAGACTGGCTGCTGCTGAATCAACTGCACAGCAGCATTCTGATTGGCAGAAGATTCAATAGGAACGAGCTGCTGGAAGATAATAAAAGCAAGCAAGAGGGCGCTGGGAAGCCAGATAGAACTGGTCAGCTTGGTATTTTTGATTTCCAGTTTCAAATCTTTCTGGTACCATTTCCACATGGCAAAAGAATAGAGACTCGCAAGTATGACAAAAATCAGCAAAATCAATAATTGAGAAAGTCCTCCTGTCAGGGAACCTATAGTGAAGACAACTATAGCCGAAAAGATATAAAAATAGGCCAAGAGGACAAGAATATAAAGGCCAAAATTAGTAAAGAAAGTTTTTAATTTCATAGTGATTCCTTATAGATTGATTTACTTAAACATAGCTAGCAGCAGTATTATAGCCATGGGGAGATTGTTCAGGATATGCACCAACATGGAATCTTTTATATTCCCCCGACGAGCATAGGACAAATAAAGAACCAGTCCAAGTGCAAAATAAATTGGGAACTCTGTCAATTGGGTGATATGAGGCAGAGTGAAGACCACAGAAGTCACAATAGCAGGCAAAACTTTTTGATTATTTTTGAAAAAGAAGGCAGTTCCAAAACCGCGGAAAATTAATTCTTCCATGATAGGAGCAATAAAAGCAATCGTTGCAACAAAGAGCAAAGCAAAGAAGATATGCTGCGAAGACATCATTCCCCCTAGCCCTTGTATGGCACTGTCATTACTGGTCTGGGAATTGCCGCTCAGGATGAGATTAAGATAAACACCAACAATAGCAGCCACTCTGGCAAGGAAAAAGAATAGAAAAGCAAAACCGATGTCCTTGCCAGACAGTTTAAATTTTTTCTTTTCTTCAGGTACATGCTTTTGGTATCGCCGCCATAAGCTACGAAAAATAAGGAAAACTAAAACCAGATACAAGGCTACCAATAAGATTTCTGCATAAATAGGTAAACTCTTCCCGAGCCTTAAGAATAGCATCGGAGCAACATTTATAAGGAGGCTAAGAGCAATTAAGCCTATCCATTTTACAAGTCCTAAAGCAGTTGATTTGAAGTTGTTCATTTTGTATTCTCCTTTTGATAAATATTAATACCGACTTCCGTATCCTCAACAGCTATATCACCCTTCTGCCGAAGAATAGCGACAGCCAGAAAAAAATCTCCTGCACAGCCGGCTGCATGGAAGCTAGCAAGAACGATATAAGAAGCCGCAGTTAAAATATGCAAGCCATAGATCAAGGTCAGGGCTAGGCTAATCAGAAAGAAAGGTGCCAGGATAATGACGAGCATCCTTTTCTGACTGTAACGACTGCCTGGGCTGGTCGCATAGGCCATGCCGCTTTTAAAACCAAACTTGACCTTGGTATTTTCATCCCCCAAGACCTTGAAGAAAAAGCCGTGGATCAGTTCATGGATGACCATTAGAACAAGGAGGTAGAATAAATCAAAGAAATGAAAAACTTCGCTGCCCTTGCCATACATCAGAATGGCAATCCAAGTAAAGAGGGCTAGAAAAGGGAAGATCAGCAGCACGGCCGTTATATTCAGAGCCAGATTGACCTTTTTATTATGGATAAAATCAAGTTCTTTCAGTAGTTTCATAATTTCCGCCTTTCATCGGGGAATAAGCTTATTTGAAATATTTTCTTACCATTGGATAATACATAAGATTGATATAGATATGAATCACCACTAGGATGACAAAACCGGAAACGACATTGAGGGGTGTGAAGACTCCCACTATCCCTAAAATAACATAGAGGGCTGGCAGAAGCCTCTGATTTACATTGAAGAGAATAAGATAGCACTGTTCATAATTGGCTTGCAGCTCTGATTCATCATAAGAGAGCACAAATTCTTTTATTTCCTTAGTAGTCGGAAAGGCTGATAACTTATAGTGCCGCACCTTCTGAACTGTCTTTAAAAAGACAACTTGCAAAATAAAATAAAGAAAGGCAATCGAATAATCTACAAGACTCCACTGAAGCGGGCTCTTATGATTAGTGATATTTCCGATATAAACGACTCCAACTAAAATCGTAAAAAGAACGATAGCACTGCTGATATTAAAGACAATAGTCGAGTATTCCAAATTTTTAAATGTTAAACAGTACCATTCATAATTCTTATCCTCATCTGCTTCTTTTTCATAGGCTTCATTGTATTTACGAGTCCGATAAATCAAGAAAAAGGTTAAAGGATAAAGAATAATTAGACTAGCCCGACCTAACTGTCGCAGCAGTTGAACAGTAAAAATAGTCGACCAACTGATATTTTTTAGCAGACCAGTTTCAGAAAACAAAATAGACAGACCACCTATAAAAGCTCCAGCTAGCAATATAAGGACATTATATAAAACTCTTTTCTGTTTAGATATACGTTTTTGCTCTTTCACGACTTCTTCTCCTTTATTTTTTTACAATAGATGATACAGGAAGGCAGATAGACTATTTTAGTTCCTGTTGAAATGAATCTCAATTGCTTCTTCATTCTTCTTCCTCCACCAGCCGAAAGACATTCTCAACATTTTCGTTGAAAATATGGGCAATCTTAAGGGCAATCACAATCGATGGGGTATATTCGCCTCTCTCTATAAGGCTGATTGTCTGCCTGGAAACACCGGCCAGCTTAGCCAGTTCTGTCTGGTTGAGACCGTCACGCGCCCTCAACTCCTTGAGTCGATTTCTTAATTTCATTAAAATCCCCCACTTCTCCTAAAGCTCGATAGACCGAATGTCTTCAATACGAATCAGCTTGGTCTTGGTCTGACCTTTTTTATCTGTCATGCTCAGCTTGACCCATTCTTCATCCACATCCACTACCAGCCAGTTTACCAGCCAGTTATTGGTTCCAATTGACTCGCTCATAATTGTCGGCTTCTTTCCAATCATTTCTTTTAAAAATTGTGACATTGTTTTGTTCCCCTTTCTTTTTCTTTCTAAAGACTTTATCCGTCCCTGCATCCGTTTTAGCTTATTGGAAGAATCAATCCCAAAGATAAAAACCATAAAAGTCATCGGAAGCAAGAACCATAAGAATGCATTCATAAGCGTCCCTCCATTTCCTGTTCAAAAGTATTGTAACAGATTCTTTTCTTTTTGACAAGTATCTTTGTCAAAAAAATAATAATCATTGTCAAAAACGCTATTACCATAGACAAAAAAGAATCCAGCTCAAACTGAATCCTTTTCCTTTATTCATCTACTTCTGAAAATACTTCTTTTAAAATAGCAATCCCCTGCTGAATTTCCTCCCTGCTGACAGTCAAAGGCGGCAGGAGACGGATAACATTCTCTCCGGCGGTCAGGATAATCAATCCCTTCTGACGAGCGGCTTCAACAATCTTTGACAGACTGGCACTTGTTTCAATCCCAATCATCATGCCCAGACCTCGAACAGCAGAAATCTTTGGATGGTCCTGAAAAGCAAGCTGCAGCTGCTCCAATAAGATATCACTCTTAGACCTGACTTCTTCTAGAAAGCCCGCTTCTTTCATGATATGCAAGGTCTCCAAGGCGGCTGCCATGGCTAATTTATTGCCACCAAAGGTAGAGCCGTGACTGCCAGGTCCAAAAGCTGGAGCCAAGCTAGATTTTCCTAATAGAGCGCCAGCGGGCAGGCCATTGGCCAGACCCTTAGCCAGTGTCACAATATCCGGTATAATCCCATAATGCTCAAAGGAATAAAGCTGACCAGTGCGCCCCATACCTGTCTGGACCTCATCAACAATCAGCAAAATCCCCTCTCGTTGGCAAAAATCAGCCAAGTCTTTGACAAGGGTTACTTCTGCTGGACGAACCCCCGATTCTCCTTGGACCAATTCCAGCATGACAGCTGCCGTATCCTGATTGGCCAAGTCTTCTACGCTGGCCAAATCATTGTAAATCGCATAGCTAAAATGAGGCACCCCATCACCAAATCCTTCCTTAATCTTATCCTGTCCTGTTGCGGCCATAGCGCCAAAGGTCCGACCATGAAAGGATTGCTGAAAAGTGATAATGCCTTGCTTGCCAGTAGCTTTGCGGGCTAACTTAATAGCTGCTTCATTGGCTTCTGCTCCGCTATTGCAAAAAAAAGCCAAATAATCATAAGAACCTGCCAGTTCCTGAGCCACCTGCTCTTGCAGAGAGCTAAGATAGAGATTGGGACTGTGCCAGATGCGCCCTGCTTGCTGGATCAAAGCTTGCTGGACCTGCGGGTGAAAGCCAAGATTGGTTACACCAATCCCCGATGAAAAGTCTAAATAAGACTTTCCCTCACTGTCAATCAGATAGGAGCCCTCTGCTTTAACAAACTCAATAGGTGCCCTCTTGTAGTTTTCAAATAAATAAGTCATCGTTATCCCTCTGCTATCAAGGTGCCTGTCAAAAGATTGTCACCAATCAGAACCTGTCCGACACCGGAAAGCACAGTCTGAACAGCACTCTCAATCTTAGGAATCATGCCGCCCTTGATGACACCTGTCTGAATCTTCTTGGAAACCTGACTGGTCAGAAGCTGGGGCAGGACTTTTTTGTCCTCCAGAACCCCTTCTATATCTGTCATCAGAATCAGCTTCTCTGCCTGCAAGCTGCTAGCAACTGCTGCAGCTAGATAGTCTGCATTGATATTTAAGAGCTCGCCAGCCGCATTTTCCCCTAGCGAAGCCAGCACTGGGACCATGTCCGCAGCCAGCAACTGCTCTAGATAAGCAGTTTGAATCGCCGTCACATCACCGACATAGCCATAGAGATCTTTGTCAATAAAGTCCGCCGAAACTGTCTTTCCCAAATGTGAAACCAGCTGAAGGCTTTCAATATCTGAGTCGTTCAGTTCTTGTGTCAGTGTCCGGCCAACTTGACCTAGCAAGGCCTGCTCAATAATGGGTAAGTCAGACTTAGCTGTTACCCGCAACCCCTTAACCTTGCGAGTAGGCAGCTGGCGCTCTTTCATGAGTTGATTTATGACCAGACCACCCCCATGAACGACCACGATTTTCTTACCAGCTGCTATCCACTCTTGCATCTGCTTGATAAACTTATCAGACAGCTTTTGCGCAGCAACACCGCCAATTTTTATAACAATCACATCTTTCATTGCATTTCTCCTTAGGTTCTATAGAGGGCATTGATTTTCACATAATCATAGGATAGATCGCAGCCCCAGGCCTGAGCTTCAGCGTCCCCATCGTGTAGGTCAATGGTCAAGGTTAGCAGCTCTCTAGCCATGGCATCACTTGTTTCCTCGGGGTCAAAAGCCACAGGGCTAGAAGCCTGCATAACTGGAATCCCCTCAATCCAAATATCAATATTATCCACCGAGACATCTGCTCCCGCATAGCCGATAGCTGCTAAGATTCGTCCCCAATTGGGATCTTGACCAAAAATAGCCGTTTTGACCAAGCTAGAGCCAACGACACTCTTAGCAATCATACGGCCGCTCTGTTCATCCTTGGCATGCCGCACATGAACTTCAATCAGCTTGGTCGCTCCCTCGCCATCCTTGGCAATTTTCTTAGCCAAGTCAGCCATAAGATAGCGGAGCATCTTAGAAAACTTTTCAAATTCTTCCGTATCTGGTAGAATTTCTTCGTTTTGTCGGCAGCCATTTGCCATGACTAATACCATGTCATTGGTCGATGTATCTCCATCCACCGTGATTTGGTTGAAAGTCGTCTCCACATGCTGACTGAGAGCCGCTTGCAAGGTAGCACTAGAAATATTAGCATCACAAGTGATAAAGGCCAGCATAGTCGCCATATTCGGATGAATCATGCCCGAGCCCTTGGCTACTCCCGCCATAGTCACCAGGTCTGAGCCAAACTCTTCTGTGACTACACAGGTCTTGGTACAAGTATCCGTCGTCAAGATAGCCTCAGCAAAATCTTCTGCCTTGCCACTCACCAGAATCTGTGACAGACCATTTTTCAGAGCATTCATTGGAAGCTGCTCGCCGATGACTCCTGTAGAAGCCAGACCTACTAAGTCAGGCTCAATCTTCAGCTTTTGGGCAGTCAATCGCTGCATCTCATAGGCAGCGTCCAGTCCCTGCTGACCTGTACAGGAATTGGCAACACCAGAATTAACCACTATTGCCTGCAATTTCTGGCTCTTTTGGATCGCTGCTTTGGTCACTAGAAGCGGAGCAGCAATGACTTTATTAGTCGTATAGACCCCTGCCACACTGGCCGGCACTTCTGATACAATCCAGCCAAAATCCAACTTCTTTTTCTTAAAGCCAGCGTGTAAACCGTCAGCCGAAAAGCCTAGCGGACTGGCAATCGTTCCATCAATAATCTTCATATCTAACCCTTTCTCATCTAGACATAGGACGGTTGACTGAGCAGGCCATCTGTTTCAGGAAAGCCCAGCATCAGATTCATATTTTGAACTGCCTGACCAGCAGCCCCCTTAATCAGGTTATCTAGCACAGCCACGACAGTTAAAATATTTGTCACAGGATTATAGTCAAAACCAATATCTGTATAATTAGTACCGACAACCTGGTGCAGATTCGGCAGAGCTGCTTGAATACGGACAAAAGGCTTATCCTGATAGTATTCTTGGTAAATAGCAGCCAGCTCTTCTCGAGTCAAAGGTTCTTTTAACTTGCAATAAACCGTCGCTACGATGCCACGATTGACAGGAATGAGGGAAGTTGAAAACTGAATCTGCTGCAATCCCTTATCAAAACGCTGCAACTGTTGCACAATCTCAGGAATATGCTGATGCTGATTCAGCTTGTAAGTCACATAGTTGTCGTGCACATGGACAAAATGGCTGGATGCAGCTGGATTTTTCCCAGCTCCTGTCAAGCCACTCTTGGCATCAACAATAATGGAGTCCAGCTCAATAGCCCGAGCCGTCAGCAAGGGAATCAAGGCCAACTCTGTAGCCGTCGCATAGCAGCCGGGATTAGCAATAAATCGCTTCCCTCTGATATCTGTAAACTCAGACAGCCCATAAATAAACGCTTTTTGAACATAGTCTTCAGCCGGCTCTTTCTGATACCATTTTTTATAAATATTCTCTGGCAAGCGATGATCGCCAGATAGGTCAATGACTGGAAATCCTGCTTCTACAAAGTCTTTTGACAAATCTTTAGCCACTCCACTTGACGTTGCAAAGAAAACAATATCTGCTCGTCGCATTATTTCCTGACTGTCGAAAGCTTCTATTTTCAAGTCGCAAATCCCCTTCAAATGAGGATATAACTCTGACACAGGAGCCTCCATATCTTGACTGGCATGAAGGGAAACGACTTCTGCCTGCGGATGTTGCAGTAAAATACGGAGGAGTTCCATTCCTGAGTAACCAGTAATTCCTACAATCGAAATTCGCATATTTTTAAAACACCTCCGTATAAATATGCATTTTATTTTACTCGTATATTTTCCCTTTGTCAAGTATTTTCTGTATTTTTATGCAATATTTTTGAAAATATCATTATTTATTCTAAAACAATTCATACTTTCTTGCCGAAAAGCGGCCTATTTGCTTCTCATATAGAGAAGTAAGAGAGCTAAGAGTACAAAAAAAGATCTGCCCAAAGAGCAGACCTTTTCATCTATCTGTTATCTAATATTACAACTTCTCAGCAACTGCTGCTAGCAGGGCTGGAATAGCTGATTGCTTGCTGCCGCCGGCCATAGCCATGTCTGGCTTACCGCCGCCTCGACCATCTACAATCGGTGCCAATTCCTTAATCAGATTACCAGCATGGATGTCCTTGGTCTTGCTGGCTGCAAGAACATTGACGTTGTCACCAATTGCTGCGACCAGTATAAGAACATCTGAATAGTCCTTCTGCTTCCAAGTGTCCGCAAAGGTACGCAGGGCACCTGCATCAGAAACAGAGACCTGACTAGCAATAAAGCTATGTCCATTTGCTTCTTGAACATTCTTGAAGACTTCACCAGAGGCCGCTGCTGCTGCCTTTTCCTTGAGCTCTGCATTCTCTTTTTGCAGTTGACGCAGCTGCTCTTGCAGCGCTTCTACCTTGTGAGGCACTTCCTTGATTTGCGGTGCTTTGAGTGTCGCTGCGATAGCCTTGAGCGCCTCTTCTTCCTCACGGTAAGCTTCAAAAGCTTCCTTGCTGGTGACTGCCAAGATACGACGAGTTCCAGAGCCGATCCCCTCTTCTTTGACAATCTTGAAAATACCGATTTCAGAAGTGTTGCCTACGTGGGTTCCTCCGCAAAGCTCGACAGAGTAGTCGCCGATGGTTACGACACGAACTTCTTTACCATATTTTTCTCCAAAGAGCGCCATGGCACCCATTTCCTTAGCTTTGTCAATATCTGTCTCTACTGTCTCGATAGCAAGGGCTTCCCAGATTTTCTCATTGACTTCTTGCTCAATAGCGCGCAGCTCTTCTGCTGTCACCGCTTGGAAATGCGTAAAGTCAAAGCGCAGGAATTCTACTTCGTTCAGAGAGCCTGCTTGGGTTGCATGGTTACCAAGAACATTATGCAGGGCTGCATGTAAAAGGTGAGTTGCCGTATGATTTTTCATCACACGATGGCGACGGCTGTGGTCAATTTCCAGTTTATAGCTTTGACCGAGAGCCAGAGGAGCCAAAACTTCTACAGTATGCAAAGGCTGACCATTTGGTGCCTTTTGCACATCCGTAACTTGCGCTACCAGATTGCCTGCTCCATCAAAGATTTGACCGTGGTCAGCTACCTGACCACCCATTTCTGCATAGAATGGCGTTTCTGCAAAGATGAGGGCAGCTGATCCTGTCTCAACAGACTCCACTGCTGCATCATCCGCCACGACAGCAAGAAGTTCAGCTGTCAGCTCTTCTTTTTCGTAATTAAAGGAACTTTCTACGGTGATGGCCTGCAAGGTTTCATTTTGCATGCCCATTGAGCCGCCCTTGACGACAGAAGCACGCGCTCGATCCTGCTGCTCTTTCATAGCCGCTTCAAAGCCAGCACGGTCCACAGTCATGCCTGCTTCTTCAGCGATTTCTTCGGTTAACTCCAGCGGGAAACCGTAAGTATCGTAGAGTTTAAAGGCATCTTGACCAGCAATAACAGTTTGTCCCTTAGCTTTCAAATCTGCCACGATTGTTTCTGCAAAGTGTTGACCAGAGTGCAGAGTACGAGCAAAAGATTCTTCCTCACTCTTGATAATCTTTTCGATAAAGTCTTGCTTTTCAAGAACTTCTGGGTAGTAGCTTTCCATAATCTTGCCCACAGTTGGAACCAGTTTGTAAAGGAAAGGCTCATTGATCCCCAGCTTTTGACCATGCATTGAAGCACGACGGAGTAGACGACGAAGGACATAGCCACGGCCTTCATTTCCAGGAAGAGCCCCATCACCAATGGCAAAGGAAAGCGAACGAATATGGTCTGCGATAACCTTGAAACTCATATTGTCGCCATCTTGGTCATAGACCTTGCTAGACAGCTTCTCTACTTCACGAATAATTGGCATGAAGAGGTCAGTCTCAAAGTTGGTCTTAGCTCCTTGGATAACAGCGACCAAACGCTCCAAACCAGCGCCCGTATCAATGTTCTTATGTGGCAATTCCTTGTACTCGCTACGTGGTACAGCAGGGTCAGCATTGAATTGTGACAAGACGATATTCCAGATTTCGATATAGCGATCGTTTTCAATATCTTCTTCTAAGAGACGGACCCCAATATTTTCTGGATCAAAAGCCTCACCTCGGTCAAAGAAAATCTCTGTATCCGGCCCAGAAGGTCCCGCACCGATTTCCCAGAAGTTGTCCTCAATCGGAATCAAATGACTAGGCTCAACGCCCATAGCAATCCAGCGGTTGTAAGAGTCCTTATCGTCTGGGTAGTAGGTCATGTAGAGCTTGTCTTTGGGAAAATCAAACCACTCAGGGCTAGTCAAAAGCTCGTAAGCCCACTCAATCGCTTCATCACGGAAATAATCGCCGATAGAGAAATTGCCCAGCATTTCAAACATAGTATGGTGGCGGGCAGTTTTTCCGACATTTTCAATATCATTGGTTCGAATGGCCTTTTGAGCATTGGTAATCCGAGGATTTTCCGGAATGATGGTTCCGTCGAAATATTTCTTGAGGGTCGCAACACCAGAGTTAATCCAGAGCAAGGTTGGATCGTTGACCGGCACCAAACTGACAGATGGTTCTACTGCATGACCTTTAGTTGCCCAAAAATCCAGCCACATTTGACGAACCTGAGCACTTGACATTTGTTTCATTTATTTTTTCTCCTTACATTTTTTCTAAAAATAATTGCATTATGACGACGAACTTTCCAGCATTTCGACATAATCAATAGCGACACAGAGGGAAATCACCAAATCTGAATAAGTCTCCTCATAGACATTCACCTGATAAGTAGAGGTTAGATGGAAGAGCTCCTTGGTAATCTCTGCAACGACTTGATTGCTGTCATCCAGCAGACGAAAGTTTAAATCCCAGATGTTTCCTTCAACTCGTAGCCCCAAATTATCAAATTTATACTTATCACGCAAAATAGTGAATTTCTGACGGATATAAAAGCTATGCCCGCTGCTGAGTTTAATTTCAAACTGAGGCAGGAGGGTTAGAAGGGTTTTGGTAATCTGACTGACGATTTGACCCTGACTATCATAGATAGTAAAGGTCTTAGGAATCTGGAAGAAAGAGCCTTCCACTTGGTAATCCACATTTCCTCGATCGTCCTTGATATCAAAGCGTTCGCCGCCTAAGCGAAATTTCTGTTTGACAAGATAGGTTTTCATTATGTTACCTCCAGAGTCAACATAAAAGACAAGTTCCTTGTCCGAAGGGCGAAAAACCGCGGTACCACCTTCATTCAATGAACTTGTCATTCTCATTTCGTATTCTATTTTGCTAGATGAGTAGCATGATTCTCCGTCTCAGATGGCTCGCAGCACCGCCAATTCTCTGAACTAAGAACTTGAAAAATCAATTCTCACCAGTCTTATTATACTTGCTTATTGTCTTTTCGTCAACCTTATTCTGCAGCTGATGAAGAAGCTTCTTCTGAACTGCTTTCAGCTGCTGAGCTGGATTCAGAAGTCTTTGAGCTGCTGGCAGCACTTGATGAAGAAGTTGAAGAGCCTGTCGTTTCGATATACTGAGCAAAGACAGATTGGAAAGCACTGTCCTTAACCTTGATGTTGGCATCTTTCAGCTCTTTCGCCACAACGCTTTGGATGAAGCTAGTATCTTTTTCTTTTTGCGAAATGATAATCTTTTTCAGTTTATCTTTGTAGTCTTTCCAGTTAGAAGATTTCTCTGACTTCTTGACCAGCTTAACAATATAGTAGCTTGCTGAATACTGTGAATCTGGCACAGTCACAAGGTCTGAAACGCCATTTTCTTCCAAGGCAAAAGCAGCTTTTTTGACAGCATCTGGAACATCGGCAGAACCAGAGTCAAACTTGATTTCTCCGCCTTTTTCCTTAGTGGCAGCATCGGTAGAGTTTTCCTTAGCGATTTGACTGAAGTCTGCTCCTTCTGCTTTAGCTTTTTCAAGAACTTCCTTACCTTTGTCTTCGCTGGCAACCTTGATGATTTGAGCTGTTACTTCTGGCGTATAGTTTTCAAAGGCAGCCTTGTAGTTTTCGTCAGTCAGCTCTTTTTCAGCAGCCTTCTTAACGGCATACTCTACCAGCATATTGGTGCGGATTTGCTCCTTGTAGGCATCTTCGGTCAATCCGTTTTGAGCCAAGACTTGGGCAAAAGCTGTACCGTAAGCCGTTTTAGACTTTTCGAAAGCATCCTTAACATCCTTGTCTTTGACGTCTTTGCCGTATTTTTCTTCAAAGATGTCTTTGATAGCCATCTGCAGCAAGACCTGCTGAGCTGCACCATTGTTTTTCACTTGATCGTAGAATTCATTGACAGTAATCGTGTTTCCTTTCATGGTCACGATGTCCTTGCCTTCTGAGTTGGAACATGCTGCTAGTACAGCGACTGACAAGAGTGTCACAGCTCCTGCAAATATTTTTTTCTTCATTTTATATTAACTCCTTATTCTTAAAAGTTCACGTTTTCTATTGTAGCACAAATTTGAATTGATATCTTAAATTTTACTAAAAATTTTTGGAAATTAGGAAAAAATCATAGATGTCATTTTTTTCTAATCATAAGCAGGCCATCTCCTAAGGGAAGCAGACTGGAAGTTAAATCTGGACTGTCCAAAGTTGCATCAAACAGGCTGTGCAAGCCACGGTAAATAGCTCGTTGACCACGCTTAATGTCCTCAAAAGACTTGGCAACATCGCCGCCTTGGAAGACATCATCAATGAGGACTAGGCCACCAGGATTAAGGCGCTTGAGGACTTGGGGCAGAAAGACTACATACTTGGACTTGGCAGAGTCCATAAAGACAAGGTCGTAAGAATCCTCCAGTGTCTCAAGCAAATCCATTGCATCACCTTCCAGCAGGGTGATCTGCTGACGGCTGTCATACTTGGCAAAATTAGCCTTGGCCAGCTCAATCATCTCTGGATTGCGATCAATAGTCGTAATCTGGGCCTGAGGAGCATGTTCTGCCATCAAAAGGGCCGAAAATCCAATAGCCGTCCCAATTTCTAAAATCTTCTCTGGCTGGAGACTTTCGACTAGCAGGCGGAAGTAAGCCACTGTCTCATGAGGAATCACGGGCACATTTTCAGCTCTAGCAAAATTCTCCAGCTCCTTGAGTCCACCAGTGACCGGCTGGAGACGCTGTCTCATAAAGTCTACGACTTCTTCTTTGACCACCGGCCGACGCATATTGGGATTGGAGTTTTGATTATAAGTCTCGACCATCTTATGCCAGTCCCAACTTCTCGACCAAGGCTTCGAATTCGTCCAGACGACGCTCAAAGACAGCAAAAGCAGCATTTAGGTAGTCTTCTTTCTCCATATCCACACCTGCTTTTTTGATGACATTGAGTGGATAGTCAGAGTTCCCAGCTTTGAGATAGTCTAGATACTTGTCCTTGTCTTCCTGACTGCCATGGACAATCTTTTCAGCCAAGGCAGAAGCCGCTGAAAATCCTGTCGAATATTGGAAAACATAGTAATCATAATAGAAATGCGGAATCCGTGCCCATTCATACTGAATCTGCGGATTGTCTTCCTTTTTCAAGCCATAGTATTTCTCGTTTAAGTCTGCATAGAGTGCATTGAGAAACTCGCTGGTCAAAACTTGTCCTTCTTGGTCAGCCTTATGAATTGCATGCTCAAACTCAGCAAACTGGGTTTGACGGAAGACCGTGCCTCGGAAACCATCCAAGAAGTGATTGAGGATAGCAAAGCGGGTAGCATCGTCTTCTACTTCTTCCAAGAGCTTCTCTGTCAAGATATTTTCATTGGTCGTCGAAGCAATCTCAGCTAGGAAGATAGAATAGTCTCCATAGACATAAGGCTGGGTCTCACGGGTGTAGCTGGAGTGCATACTGTGGCCTGTCTCGTGCACCAAGGTAAAGAGATTATCCAGCGTGTCCTGCCAGTTGAGCAACATAAAGGCATTGGTATCATAAGAACCGCCTGAATATGCTCCTGAGCGCTTGCCTTGATTTTCATAAACATCAATCCAGCGCTCTGAAAAAGCTGTCTTGACTCGGCTCAAATAATCCTCACCCAGAATAGCCAGAACTTCCTCAGACTTAGCCAAGGCTTCCTCATAAGTGAACTTGTAGTCTGTCTCTGACAAAGGTGTGTACATATCATACATCTTCAAGTCAGAAATGCCTAAAATCTTCGCTCGCAAAGCAATATAACGCTGCAAAAGAGGCAAATGCTTATTGACAGCTGAAACTAAGCTGTCATAAACACTTTCTGGAATAAAGTCAGATGACAAGGCCGCTTCACGTGCAGATGAAAACTTGCGGACTTTCGCATTGTAGTTGTGAACCTTGACATTGGTCTGCAGAGTTTTGGCATAGGTATGCTGATACTGCTCGTAGACGCTGTAAAGTGCCTCGTAAGCTTCCTTACGGACTTCTCGGTTCTTAGACTCGACCAAGGTGATATAGTTACCGTGGCTAAGCTGAACTTCATTTCCATCTTCGTCATGCACCATTGGAAAGACGATATCTGCATTATCCAAGATAGCAAAGGTTTCGCCAGCTGCCCCAAAGATTTCACCAGCACCAGCCAGTAGCTCCTCTTCACGCTGTGTTAAGATGTGGGCTTTCTTTTTCAAAAGCTTATCGAAATAATGCTGATACAGTTGTAAACCTGGCTGCTCAGCCAGGAAAGCTTGGTACTGCTCTTCTGTAATCGCCATAAATTCGGGCTCGTAGAAGGCAAAGCTTTGACCAAAATCGCTGTAAAGAGTCATGCCTTTAGCCTGATACTCTTGGTACTTAGCCACACGTGTATCCTGGTCATTCTTCATGTGAGCATAAGAATAAAGCTTTTCAATACGACGCATCAAGTCCAGCTGCACTTCAGTCGTTGTTAAGAGACTGTCCGCTGAATCCAGCAAATGCCCAGCCAGACCAGCTGCTTTCTTCACTTCTTCTGAAACCTGCGCCAACTCGGCTTCAAAGGCTTCGTCTGTTGGGAAAATGGTACTCAAATCCCAAGTATATTTTTCTTCAATTTCATTTCTTTGTTTTGCCATAAAAAAACCCTCCGACTCCCCTATTCTATCACAAAATTCCACTTTTTATAAAACTCAAGTACCAAAATCTCTTAGTAGCTATGCAGACTGACTTAGTTTATAAAAAAACTCTTTGAACCTAATTCCTGACCAAACAAAAATTAGATTCCAAAGAGTTCATTTTTTCTTATCGCTAAATGCTTTATCATATGTCATTCTCCCCTCAACTTCTTTGCCAGCTCACCAGAAATTACGTACCCTGTATGTTCTAGCTTCCCATCAGACTCTTCCATCAATGTTGTGGTAATTGTTAATTCTAGATCATCATTAATTATAAGTTCAACGATTAAGCCACCCATCGGATTATACTCTAATTTATCTTTATTTATTGAATATTCTTTTATAATCCCCTCCTCAGTCAATGCTTTAGAATCTTCCTGTCTCAGTAATTCTTCTATTGCTCTCCGCGATTTCTTCCCCTCCGCAATCTGAATCATTTCTTCTTTTTCTGATCGACTGTTTAGCATACTGCAACCTCCTAAAAACATAGCTGAACTGAGCGTGATGATACTCAGAAAAATGACAAAAACTTTCTTCATGATAGCTCCTTTCACTTCTCATCTTTGCTAAAGCGAGATGCCTTAACAAAAATGGGAAACTGGATTTAGATTCATGTTTTATATTATCATTGTTTTTTAAAAAGAACATGATAACACAATCATTGCTAGGAAGTTATGTAGAAAAAACTTATTCTTCATTGACTTGTACGTTTCGTAAATTTGGGAGATAGTGCCGATATAACCATTTTCACCTTTAATTGAGTTGTTTTCTCCCACTTTCAAAGGTCTATATTCCACCAGAGCTGCCTCTATATTTGTTAATCTGTGTAGTTTTTATTATTAGCCATATCATTCTCCAGTTAACAGACTTAATTCCTGGGAAACGCCATAACTGACTACTTCATAATTACCTGCTTCTTCTTCCTGAACAGTCATATTTATATATAGTTTTTCTTCCCTATTAATAATTATATAAACATTTAGTCCACCCATGGGATTATAATCTAACTTTTCCTTTTGAATTTCATAGGATTGAATCTTTCCTTCTGGTGTCAAAGCTTTAGAATCTAAACCTTTGAGAAAATTTTCCAAGGCTTTCTTCATCTTTTTACTTTCTGAAATCTGAATCATTTCTTCTTTTTCTGACCGACTGCTTGGCATACTGCAACCTCCTAGAAACGTGGCTGAACTAATCATAATGATAGTCAGAAATATTACAAAAACTTTCTTCATGGTGGCTCCTTTAACTTGTTATCTTTACTAAAGTTGATGCCTTAACGAAATGTGAAAATAGATTTAGATTAACGTTTTATATTAATTATTATACTATTTTTCCAAAGAACATAATAGCGCAATCATTGCTAGGAAGTTATGAAGAAAAAGTCTTATTCTTCATTGCTATTTACATTTTCTTCATCCAATAGTTCTGTAAGCTTCGGTGACCAAACAGTCCCATTTTTGTGAAATTTGCCATTTTCGTCCTCTGTAATAACATAGCCTAATGTTAGTTCTTTATCACCATTAATAATTAAATCAAACATTAATCCTCCCATTGGGTTCTGAGTCAGTGACTTCTTATCAATTTCATAACTTTTAATTTTCCCTTCAGGAGTTAATGCTTGAGGGTCAATCTTTTTCAGCCCTTCCTCAATGACACCCTTCATCTTTTTACTCTCTGCAATTTGAATCATTTCTTCTTTTTCTGACCGACTGTTTAGCATACTGCAACCTCCTAAAAGCATAGCTGAACTGAGCGTGATGATACTCAGAAAGATTACAAAAATTTTTTTCATAGTGGCTCCTTTCATTTCTCATCTTTGCTAAAGCTAGCTGAATTAGCACGATTTAGAATTTTTAACTATCTAACTTATTACTTTATTATATTATACAGGATTCTCAAATATTCTAAAACTGAAAGGATAACTAAAAGTTTATGGCTTCATCAATGGGAAACTAACGATACTTAGCAATTTTCTCTTGTCATCTCATAAAAAGCCGGTGAATAAACAATTTGCAGATTTTTTTGCTGGAGATTGGCGTAATAATTATCAAACTGCTGATAATAGCCAGTCAGGTCAGTAGTTATCTGACAGAAGGAGCCCGCCTGTATTGGTCGAACCTGTGGATAGAAATCCTCTGCAGTCTTAGTCAAGAGATTATCCCCATTCTGGTAGAGCTGGGCCTGCAGCCGCATCCATCGAGGCTGTTGGTAATAAAGCTGACGACGGATATAATTGCAGATGTGCGGATCTTGCTGGGCCAGAAAGCTGTTCATCTCCTGCTTTTGAAAGGGCAAACGCAAAATATCCAAAAGCTGACCGTGACCAAAGGGAAAGTTCTTAGTCTTGTGTTGGACTTTTCCATGCAGATCTTCGTGAATCAGGTATTTAAGACGCAGAACTTGCTTTTCTTGATCCAGCTCCCAAAGATGAAAGCCCATATTTTTACTAAAATAGAGAAAATCCTTCTGCAGGCGAGTTAGGGAATCCTTGAGCCAAAGTTTTCGCCCCAAAAGCCAGAGAACCTGATAGCCATGCTGGCGGTAAGAAAGCGTCCGTTCCTGCAGCCGTTCTATACTTAGGGGACTGCATTGGACTTCAAGCGCCAGTTTTTCATCAACCAGTAGATCAGCAATCTGCTGCAGAGCAGGCAAAAAAGCCTCCACCTCAACTTCTTCTGTCTGGACAGCCCAGCGAAAAAGCTCCGCCTTAAGGTTCAGGTGCTCAGCGCTCTCATTTTCCCTGTAAAAGTGGCACTGCTCTAACGAAACATGCGCAAAATGCGGCTGCATAACTTTCCCTTTTTTAAAACGGACTGCCCCTGAACAAGCCGGGCAGACGAAATCAGCCCCCTTCTCAATCTTCTCCTCCAGAGCATTACACAAAAGTCCCTTATGATTTCGCGCCACAAACATATCCCAGCCCCCTCTAAAAAATTCTCTCATTTACTAAAATATTCGCAAAAGAAAAGAGAAAAGATCTACACTGTCAAAAAAACGAGTCAAGAGAACATCTCTCCGACTCGTTTTTCATTATCCAAATAATTGATTTCCTTTTCGTTCTGGTAATTTCAGAAAGAGGGTCAGCAGGCAGACTAGACAGATAATAGCTGCTAGAAAAAGGTTCATTCCTTCGTAACCCCAACTGTCCAGAAAATGGCCGGCCAGATTTTGAATGAGAATGGTTCCTAGACTGCGGGCTGTCTGGACCAGAGCAATGGCAGTTACCAGATATTTTTCATCGACCAAGCTGGCTACGATTTTTAAAGTCACCATAATCAAAACCATGCCGGTCACGTGCTTGGAAAGGAGAGTCATCCCGATTTTCGAAATCAAACCTAGGTCCAAGGCATAAACGCTGTACTGGAGAAAGATGATTCCCAGACAGATATAAAGAAGCTTTTTCATCGAAATCTTGTCCATAAAGAGATAGGAATAAAAAATAAAAGGCGCTTCAACCAGAACTGATAAGGCAACGACAGTCGAAGCCATATCCACCTCTAAGCCACTATGCTGTAGCATGGCAGGGATATAGGTATGACCAGTATTCCCCACTCCAGAGTAAAGGGCGACCAAAAGTAGGTAAAAGAGGTAGGTTTTGTTGGTCAAGAGCTTCCCCAGACCTGTCTGCTTGTGGGTATTTCTGCTTTCTAGGGCTGCTCGGTCGTGCTTGGGCTGGATTCCCAAAAGTCCTATGCTGCTGATAAGCGTCATGCCAATAAAGACTGGGAAAATAGCCTGCGGTGCGACTCTTTGATAAATCAATCCTGCTAGCTGAGAGCCTAAGGCATAGCCAATGGTTCCCCAAATCCGAATCTTGCCATAAGTATAAGGACTTTGGGCCGCAAGAACATCCATGACTGGATTGACCCCGTTAACCAACATGAGAACTAGGCTATACCAGACCAGTAACTGCCAAAGCTGAGTCGCTTTCATGAAAAATACAGCCCCAACCATCATAACTAGAAAGCTAAAAAGGAAGATCTTTTTAATTCCCAAAGCATCGCTGAGAACTCCAAAAATTGGCTGAGCCAACATGGAGGCAAAGAACGAAGACGACACTACTAGCGATACTTGAGCATTAGAATAGCCTAAGTCCTGCATATAGACTGATATCAGGGTCGAAAAAAGAGAGTAGGCTAAGAAGAAAAAATTAAAGAGTAAAAAATGAGCTAGATAGCTGTTGTGAAACTTTTTTCGCATGAAAATCTCCTTAAAACAGAAAGAAAACTCAGCAAAAGAACTGAGTTTTAGCTTGGAAAGTCATTCCGTTCGTATGTGGCAGAGGACATTCCCTTTATTCAACATCTGTATTTCTACGACGTTCCTGCTTTGCAGCCTTGCGTTTTTGGCGACTGCGGTATTCAAAGTACAGAATGATTAGCAGGATACCAACAGGCAGCAGAATCAACATCTTATCGCTGAAGAACACACCATACCAAGGCTTGCTTTCTGATTTGCTGCCAGTCACGTTTTCAATGGCCTGAGCAACTGGATTCTCAACTTTATCGACTTTCATTTCATCAGAGATCTTGCTCGACAAGGTCTTCAAGCCATTTTCAGCCTTGAGAACATTGTTTTCAACCTTGACTTTAGGCTCGGTTCCCTTTTTAACAGTAGCGTAGAAATCCTCAGGCAGCTTATATTTCTGTCCATCAATCTCCTGCTCACCCTTGGATAAGAGTTTTTTGTACTCATAGTCCGCATAAGCCTTCTCAATCAAAGCATTACCAAAAGGATGGCGGTAATACTCACCGTCTTGGTCAGACCAGTCACCGACTCCCATAATCACAGCAATCATGCGCTGATCTCCACGCTTAATGGTCGCGATATAGTTGAAAGCACCGTTAGGACTAGAGCCTGTCTTCATGCCATCTACGCCCTTGAGTGCGTATTTAGCACCCGGCAGGGAGTAATTATAGGTTTCAAAGGTTTCCTCGTAAGGAGTTCCAGCTTTAACCGTAACCTTTGCTTTATTAGTATAGTTTAGAATCTCAGGATGGTGGTTGACAAAGTTGTAGGCCAGAATCGCCAAATCACGGGCTGTTGTCTGATTGCTGAGAGTATTATCGTAATTCTGAGGATTGTAATATCCCTTGAAAGAAATCGCTGCTGCACCGCTGGCATTGAACCACTTGGTATTCGTCATACCCAGCTCTTGAGCCTTGGCATTCATCCGATCCAAGAAAGCATCTGGATCATTGTCCGATAGATAATTGGCCAGCATAACGGTTGTCGCATTGGATGACGGCACGATTGTCATGGTAATCAGCTCAGATACGGTATAGTCCACACCAGCGACAATTTTATTATTAGAAATTTCATAAATATTAGCGGTAGCCTGATCCTGAGGTGTAGCTGTAATGACCGTCTTTTCGCTGATTTTTCCTTCCTTAATCGCTTCAAAGACCAAGTAAAGCGTCATGAGCTTACTCATACTAGCTGGGTCACGCACCTCATCAACATTATCCTCCCAGACAACATCACCTGTACTGCCGTCAATAACGAGAGAAGACTTGGGACGATTAATCGCCTGAACATTATCATGCGGATACATTTTTTTAGCCATATCCACCAATTCATCAGCCCTAGCAGCTAGTGGTGCTAACGAGGTCAGGAACACAATTCCCAATAACAAAAGCTTTTTCTTCACAGGATCCTCCAAAGAACAATTATACCTATCTAGTATATCATATTTTACGCAAAGTCAACCATAAATCTAAAAATCCTACCTAAAAAAATAGATAGGAAATTAAGAGACTTTTATCTGGCAAAACTAGTTTTATAGCAACAACATTAAAATCTTAGTGTTTTAACAAGCTAAGTGCTTCCTTATCAGCGATAATTACAACATCCGGATGCTTCTGGAGAGCACTGCCTGGCAGCTCCTCTGTCACTTCCCCCTCAACAGTCCCTGCTATAGCCTTGGCCTTAGCTGAACCGTAAGCAAAGAGGATGATGGACTTAGCATTGAGAATGTTGCCAATCCCCATGGAAATAGCCTGAGTCGGAACATCTTCCATCTTGTTGAAGAATCGAGCATTGGACTGAATGGTGGACGGTGTCAGATCCACTAAGTGAGTCTGGCTGTCAAAACTGGTCCCCGGCTCATTGAAACCGATATGACCATTCGTACCAATTCCCAAAATCTGCAAATCAGCTGGATGCTCTGTAAGAAGCTGATTGTACCTCGCCACTTCTGCTTCTAAATCTTTCGCTGCTCCATTAGGCAGGAAGCTTGCTTTAAAAGGCTTTTGGTTAAAGAGGTGCTGATTCATGAAATAACGATAAGACTGAGGATCCTCCACCTGCAAACCGACATATTCATCCAGATTGACACTGGTCATCTCTGAAAAATCAAGGTCGCTCTCAACAATCTGCTTGTAAAATTCTTCTGGGCTGCTTCCTGTGGCCAACCCCAAAGTTTTTGCTCCTTGAGCTAGCTTTTCTTTAAGCAGTTCAAGAGCTACTTTGCCACCTTCTACTTGGTTTTCCACTTGAATAATTTTCATTTTCCACCTCCACATCTTTTCTTAATTCTATTATATGGTATAGACCAATTTTTGTCAAGAAAAAGTCTGCAAAATAGACATACTTTCTAGTCGTGCTTGCTTCCTTTTGCGGCAAATCGTGTTATAATAGAGACATGTTTTTACTGATTGTTTTATTGATTTTATTTTTTGTCGGAGTCTTACTCAGCAGATTGAGTTTCCTCATAAAAAAACAGCCAGGCTTGCAGATGCTAAGTTTGATTTTGGGTGGCTTGCTTACAGCTAGTCCCTTCCTACTAGCCGCCTACCTACTCTGGCTGATGAAAACAATATAAGGAGATACGATGAATACCGCTGATTTTGATTTTGACTTGCCCGAAGAACTGATTGCTCAGACGCCTTTAGAGAAAAGGGATGCTTCCCGCTTGCTAGTGGTTGATAAAGAAACGGGGACCTTCTCCGACCAGCACTTTGACCAGATTATTGATCAGCTCCAGCCCGGCGATGCCCTAGTTATGAATAATACGCGTGTCCTGCCTGCCCGCCTTTATGGTATCAAACCTGAGACAGGAGGCCATGTCGAGCTGCTACTGCTGAAAAATACTCAGGGAGATGACTGGGAAGTGCTAGCCAAGCCAGCCAAGCGCCTCAGAGTAGGTGCTCAGATTTCCTTTGGCGATGGCCGCTTAACTGCTACTGTGGTAGATGAGCTTGAGCATGGCGGACGAATTGTGTGCTTTGGCTACGAAGGGATTTTCCTAGAAGTCTTGGAAAGTTTGGGAGAAATGCCGCTTCCGCCTTATATCCACGAAAAACTGTCAGACCGCGAACGCTACCAGACTGTCTATGCCAAGGAAAACGGCTCTGCTGCTGCGCCAACTGCTGGACTTCATTTCACAGAAGAGCTGCTAGAGCAGATTGCTGCCAAGGGAGTCAAACTGGTCTATCTGACCCTTCATGTCGGACTGGGAACTTTCCGACCGGTTTCTGTGGACAGCTTAGATGATCACGAGATGCACTCCGAATTTTACAGTCTGTCCGAAGAAGCTGCCCAGATACTCCGTCAGGTCAAGGCTAAGGGAGGCCGTGTCATTGCAGTCGGCACGACATCTATCCGCACCTTGGAGACAATTGGTAGTAAATTCCAGGGGCAGATTCAGGCTGACTCTGGCTGGACCAATATTTTTATCAAGCCTGGATACGATTGGAAGGTCGTTGATGCTTTTTCAACCAACTTCCACCTGCCCAAGTCAACTCTGGTCATGTTAGTCTCTGCCTTTGCCGGACGTTCCTTAACGCTTAAAGCTTATGAGCACGCTATTGCTGAGCGCTATCGCTTCTTCAGCTTTGGTGATGCTATGTTTATCAAATAACTATAGGTGAAAATTTATGAATAAAATTGAAAGCAGACACCGTCTCATCCGCTCCTTAATCATGGAGAAAAAAATCCATACCCAGCAAGAACTTCAGGAGCATTTGGAAGCCAACGGCGTCGTCGTGACTCAGTCTACCCTTTCACGAGATATGAAAGCACTCAATCTGGTCAAGGTCAGTGAGAACGATACTTCCTACTATATCATCAATAGCATCGCACCATCCCGTTGGGAAAAACGTCTCCGTTTCTATATGGAGGATGCTTTGGTCATGCTGCGGCCAGTTCAAAACCAAGTCGTCATGAAAACCCTGCCTGGTCTGGCCCAGTCTTTCGGTGCAATCTTAGACGCTCTAGAGCTGCCGCAGATTGTTGCTACTGTCTGTGGTGATGACGTCTGTCTGATTATCTGCGAGGATAACCAAGGTGCCCTTGACTGCTTTGAGAAACTCAAAGAATTCACCCCACCATTTTTCTTTAGTAAATAAAAGCTGAGACAAAATTGCCTCAGCTTTTTCTATTTACGATTTTTGCTCAATGAAACCCATTAGTAAATCAGCAAGCCATACTTGACCATAGCAATGCACTACAAATATGATTTGAAGATGGTTCATTTAAGGTGTCGTAGCCAAACGATAAATGGCTTCCGCGTAAATATCCATGGCCCGATACAGATCATCTAAGAGCAATCGTTCATTGACCTGATGCTCTGTCTGATTAGCTCCCGGAAAGAGAGCGCCGAAGGCAACACAGTTAGGCATAGTACGAGCAAAGGTCGCGCCGCCAGAAGACATAGCTGGACTGTCGTCTCCTGTTTTCTCCTGATAAATTTCCATCAGGGTGCTGACCAACTCACTGTCCAAAGGTACGTAGAGCGGAGCCAAGTAGTCAAACTCCTGATAGGTCAGCTCGTATTGACTGGCTATTTCTGCTAGCTTTTCAACCAGCTTTTCCTTGTCTACCAAGACCGGAATCCGCATGTCAATCCGAATCTCAGAGCGGTCAGAGGTTAAAGTCAGACCGGCAACATTAAAGGAAAGAAAGCCCGTCGGTTCATCAGACACAGGCCCAAAGAGATGGCTGCCTGTCGCATCTTCACCAACCGCCTGAGCCAGAAATGCAAGAGCCGGATGCGAATCCAAGGGCTGCAAGACCTTGGCTAGGCAAATAATTGCGTTGATTCCTTGGGCGGCATCCTTGGCGTGCTTGGGCAAGCCGATAACCGTTACTTCTTCTGCCGTTCGCTCATATTCATAGCCTAAATCTTCCAAGCCAGCAAGGACTGACTCCAGTAGGCTGCCCGAATAGGAAGCCTTGGCAGGAACAACATTAAAAGCTTGACCAGCTTCGAGCTCTATAGTGTCAGAGCCAGGCCCTTTCAGCTTGAGCTGCAGAAGCCCCTTCTCAGCATAAGTCAAAGGGAAAGAAGAGTCTGGTGCAAAACCAAGTGTCGCCTGCTCTTCTAGCTGGTTGTATCTTCCCATACAGCGCCAAAGCGTCTCCTCATCTGTACCAAAGATAAAGCGAACCCGCTTTTTAAATTCCACTCCGCTATCCAGCAATGCTTTTACCGCATAAAGAGCGGCCATGGAAGGTCCCTTGTCGTCCTGAACCCCACGACCGAAAATCCAGCCATCCTTGACAGTAGCTTCAAAGGGCGGCGTCTGCCAGTCCGACTCATCACCTGATGGAACAACATCCAAATGACAGAGAACGGCCAGGAGCTGATCTCCATGACCGATTTCTGCATATCCGTAATAACCTTTAGGGTCGAGGTAGGTTGTAAAACCTAACTCTCGACAGATTTCTAAGGTTTTTTCTAGGACATCTTGGATAGCTTGTCCAAAAGGTGTTCCATTTTGACCTTCATTTAGTACTGAAGGATAAGAAACGATTGTTTTCAAAGATTCAAGAAAATCTTCTTTAACTTCTTCCGTTATAAAATTTTTCATGGAATCACCTCAGCTTCTAGCTTATAGGAACGGTAAGAAAGTTCCTAGGAGTAAGAGACCAATACTGATAGCAATAATCGCTACAATCAGCTTGCCGATAAATTTCCACCAAGTGCCGATATTGATACGTCCAAGTGCCAAAGCTCCCATAACGATACCAGAAGTTGGAGCAACCAGGTTCAGCACACCTGAAGCAGACTGATAAGCTGTGATGATCAAGCTAGCCTTGACATTGACAAATTCTCCCAAAGGAGCCATGATTCCCATAGTTGCACTGGCCAGACCAGATGATGATGGGATAAGGAAGGACATTGGCAGGTAGAAAATATAGGTCAAGACGATAAATACTTGTGATGATAGACCGCTGAGTCCTTGTTTACCCCAGTTGAGAATAGTGTCTGTAATCATACCGTCATTCATGATCACTTGGATACCACGGGCGATTGCTACGATCAGGGCTACGCTAAGCAGATCTGCTGCACCGTTCATAAAGGCAGAGATAATCTTGTCTTCCTTGAGACCGTACACAACACCAATCAAGATTCCCATGAAGGCAAAGAGCATCGCTCCTTCTGGGAAGTACCAAGTACCCAGTGCAGAAGTAGATGAACCAACAATCTTACCAAGAACTGGAAGACCAGTTAGCCAAGTATTGATGTCCTTAAATATAGTAATACCGAGATCTGTCCAAGGAATGAAACTCAATACCATAATGACAAATGTCATGATGAACAGGAATAGAACTGTTCTTTGTTTTTTGCTCAGAGTTGACTCAACAGATGAAGAAGTTTCAACGTTAAAGTGTTTCAAATCTTCTTCGCGAGTGCTGTAAACCAATGACTTGGTCGGATCTTTTTGAATCTTATCTGCATAGCGGTAAACAAACCAAGTGCTGAGAGCAGTCAGAATAACCAAGAAGATGAGACGAAGGACAATCCCTTCACCAGTTCCAACACCAGCAGTCTCTGAAGCGATAACAGTTGCAAATGGATTTAGCGTAGAAGCCAAACATCCGATTTGCGAACCAAGCAGGATAATAGCCACCCCAGTCAGACTGTCAAAACCAACCGCCATCATCACCGGCACCAAAAGCGGATAGAAGGCCATGGTTTCCTCACCCATACCATAGGTAGTGCCGCCAAGGGCAAAGAGAGGCATCAAGACAACAATCAGCATCTTTTCGCGACCCTTGTACTTCTTAACGAGGGAGGCAATTCCCACATCCAAAGCGCCAGTTTCATTGACAACGCCAAGGAAACCACCGACCATAAGGATGAAGAAGGCAACATCAATCGCTGCGCTTGTCTCCTTAATCAAGGAGCCTTCCTCTGGGTGCGTACCCAGCATTGCACGAATCGGTGCCATCAGGACATCCCAAATCCCTTGCGGATTTTGTGGCTGAGGCTGATAAACACCTTTTACAAAAGCCCCTGCTGGGATAATCCAAGTCAGCACTGCCATAATGGCAATGATTATCAACAATACGGTATAAGATGAAGGCATCTTAAACCCTTTTTTTGTTTTTTCACTCATTTGTTTTTCCTCCTAAACGTTTTTTACGAGGTTACGAACCTGCATTTCCCTGCATGAGTAAACAAGAAAACGCTTACTTTATTTTTATTTTACCATATTAACATTGAAAAAGCCAGTGTTTTTGAAAATAATCAAAGATTTTCAGGAAAAGATTTCCATCAGCAATAGAAATTACTTACTATCGCTTTTCAGTCAGTTCTATGCCTAGCCTTTTTCAATAATCGTACCACTCTCAGACTCAATCAAAGCGCCTAGATTTTCCAGAGATGTGATTACTGCTTTACCTTCTTGACGGCCGTTAACAAAGGCGATAGCTGCTTCTACTTTTGGAAGCATGCTGCCTGGTGCAAATTGTTCTTGCTTGATATATTCTTCCAACTGAGCAACATTCACATGCTCCAATTTTGCTTGGTCAGGTTTGTTGTAGTTAACAAAGACATAGTCTACACCCGTCAAGACGATGAAGAGGTCTGCATCAACCAACTCTGCCAAGCGCTGAGAAGCAAAGTCCTTATCAATAACGGCTTCAACACCAGTAAGATGGCCATTTTCTTCTTTGACGACAGGAATTCCGCCGCCACCCGCAGCTACTACTACTTGACCTTGATTCAAAAGCGTACGGATTGTTTCAATTTCCTTGATATCCACTGGTTTTGGTGAAGCAACAACCTTACGCCAACCGCGGCCAGCATCCTCTTTGAAAGTCGCTCCGCTCTTTTCAGCTTCCGCTTTTGCTTCTTCTTCTGAGTAGAAAGGACCGATTGGCTTGCTGAGGTTGACAAAGGCTGGATCGTTCTTATCAACTACTACTTGCGTCACAACAGAAGCGACATTCTTTTCGATACCTTCATCCAAGAGAGCATTTTGCAAAGCATTTTGCAGCCAAAAGCCGATACTGCCTTCTGTCATAGCTACAAGAGAGTCTAGTGGGAAGGCAGGATTCTTTTCAGAGTCTGCTGCCAAGTGTTGCAGCAGCAAGTTCCCTACCTGTGGACCATTTCCATGGGTAATGATAAGGTCATCCCCGTTTTTAATCAATTTTACCAAGTGTTTAGCAGTTTCCACCAAGGCTTCCTGCTGTGCTTTCGCTGATGGGTCAGATGAAAGGATGGCATTTCCTCCCAATGCTACAACGATTTTACGATTTGCCATTAAATTCTCCTTAATTGCGCTCCAAAGAATGCGCTTCCAATTTATTTTAGTAGATTTTCAAATTTTCAATAAGGAAATAAGCATTCCTTATCATATAAAAGAGGGCTGGACTAAAGCTATTAGTCGCAGCCCTCATAGCTGTTGGTATACGGTTTCTTATGTAAGATTATACTTTTGGAATATATAGGTTTCCAAGAGTTGCAGCCATAACCGCTTTGATAGTGTGCATACGGTTTTCTGCTTGGTCGAAATGACGAGCATATTTGCTGCGGAAGACTTCGTCTGTTACTTCCATTTCTTCTACGCCAAATTTTTCAGCAACATAGGCGCTGTCATAACCAAGCGCACCAAACGCCGCTTCCATCACTTCAGGGCTGTGGTTGCGGACAGCTCCCGAACAAATTTCATAGCCATTCATCACCATATCGTACTGGTCGGCAACGATGGCTAGCTTGGCATCATCGCTGGTAGCCTGAGTAATTGCCTCCACTCCACCGCGCGGCATACTAAATGGATTATGGCCAAAGTCAATCTTCTGCTGCGACTCATCCCATTCATAAAATGGAAAATCAACAATCCAGGCCAGCGCCACAACTGAATCATCAGCCAGCCCAAAATGCTGCGCAAAAGCAACGCGCAATGCGCCAAGCACCGCATTTGCCTTCTTGCGCGTATCAGCAGCAAAGAAAACACCGTCACCAGGCTGTACCTGCAGCCGCTCGCGTAACTGCGCAAGCTCTAGCTCACTCATAAACTTTGCGATTGGTGATTTAACGTCGCCCTCATCATCAAACAGAAGATATGCCAGCCCTGCTGCACCTTCTTTTTTGGCTAATTCAGTAAAGGTGTCGATTTGTTTACGCGTTAGTCCATGCGCTCCCGCTACACGAATCGCCTTCACCGCGCCACCTTGCTGCGCACTCTTAGCAAACACACCAAAAGCTGAATCTGCAAACACATCAGTCACGTCAATCAGTCGCATATCGTAGCGTAAATCTGGCTTATCGGTACCATACATATCCATCGCCTCCTGGTATGAAATACGAGGGATATCT
>ERZ1023282.218-NODE-218-length-31689-cov-5.076152_pt1 | contig 31689 bp, 32 predicted proteins | sample MGYA00521262_ERZ1023282 | MGnify/ENA primary metagenome ERZ1023282 (study PRJEB32759, sample SAMN07749867) | skin metagenome | biome: transportation; feature: city; material: polyester macromolecule | host: Homo sapiens | place: Hong Kong:KT line | collected... | reverse complement strand
AACAGCACGGGCTGGCGCATTTTCTCCGCCCAATTCATCGGCAGCAGGTAGTGCGTGTTTTCAGGTAGCGTCGGGTCTTGCCGCACTGCCAGCACGCCCATCACCAGGCTGCTGTAACGGGAAAACACCACTTGGGCGATACCGAAGCGGCCGTCTGCCAAAGGGACGGCGAAAATATCGCCGGATTGGATTTTTGCGGGTTTGGACATGGTTTCCCTCAGTGTTTGTCTCCGTACCACAACTCTGCCGCAGCGGTTACCGCCGCAGCCAATTTTTCTTCTGCGGCATCGTGCACGGCTTGGATTTGGCGTTTGGCGGCACTGCGCGCCACCGCATGGCTGCTGCCGAAGCGTTTGGCGGCTTCCTGCTGTGCGAGCAGGTTTTTGATGTCTTTGCGATTTTTGTCGGCAATGGCGGAAAAATAGGCTACGGCGGTTTCGTAATCAGCCAGTTCCGCATAAATCCTGCCCAGCAGACGGTTGCGCCCGTCGCAGGGCGGCAGGGCTTCCAGTTCGTCTGCCAGCGCGAACAGGCCGCGGTGTTTCTGTTCGCGTTCGGCATAAGGCAGCCGACAAAGTACGTTGATTTTGGCGAGATATGCTTGTTCGTTGTCCATTGTCTTGTCTATATCCGATGAGGTGGTTGCCTGATTTTTATGAGGCTACCTGAAGATGAAGCAAAGTTTGAAGCAAACGCTTTCAGGGAGCGGAAAGGATTTTCAGATAGCCTCTTGCTATTTAATCTGTGCCGTGTGCGCGGTGTTCATGAAACCTCGCCTGCCAGTCGGCGAATTTGCCCTGTTCGATGGCTTCGCGCATTTCGGCCATGATGGTTTGGTAGAAATGCAGGTTGTGGATGGTATTCAACTGCGCGCCCAAAATTTCGCCGGCGCGGTGCAGGTGGTGCAGGTAGGCGCGGCTGAAGTTTTGGCAGGCGTAGCAGGTGCAGGATTCGTCGAGCGGGCGGGTGTCGTGTTTGTGCTTGGCGTTTTTGATTTTGATGTCGCCGAAACGGGTGAACAGCCAGCCGTTGCGGGCGTTGCGGGTGGGCATGACGCAGTCGAACATGTCCACGCCGTGCGCCACGCCGTACACCAAGTCTTCCGGCGTGCCGACGCCCATCAGGTAATGCGGTTTGTGTTCGGGCAGTATGGGGCCGACGGCGCGCAGCATACGGTACATTTCAGGCTTGGGTTCGCCGACGGACAAGCCGCCGATAGCGAGGCCGGGGAAGTCGAGCTGTTCCAGCCCGCGCAGGGACTGTTCGCGCAGGTCTTCGTACATCGCGCCCTGCACGATGCCGAACAGGGCGTTGGGGTTGTTCAAATCTTCAAAGGCTTTTTTGCTGCGTTCCGCCCAGCGCAGGCTCATTTGCAGCGATTTTTCGGCCTGTTCGCGCGTGGCTTCGCCGGGGGTGCATTCGTCGAGCTGCATGGCGATGTCGGAGTTGAGCACGGTTTGGATTTTCATCGAGATTTCGGGCGAGAGGAAGAGTTTGTCGCCGTTAATCGGGCTTTTGAAGGTGCAGCCTTCTTCGGTGAGTTTGCGCATGTCGGATAGCGAAAACACTTGGAAACCGCCGGAATCGGTCAAAATCGGTTTGTTCCAGCCGATAAAGTCGTGCAGGCCGCCGAACTGTTCGATGACTTCGAGGCCGGGGCGCAGCCATAAATGGTAGGTGTTGCCGAGGATGATTTGGGCGTTGATGTCGTGCAGGTTTTGCGGGGTCATGGCTTTGACCGAGCCGTAGGTGCCGACGGGCATGAACACGGGGGTTTCAATGGTGCCGTGGTTGAGTTCTAGCGTGCCGCGGCGGGCGTAGCCGTCTTTTTTGTGCAGGGTGAAGTTGAGCATTGTGTCTTTCCAAACAGGTTTCAGGCTGCCTGCAAGGATGGGGCAGCCTGAAAGGTTGAATCATTAGAGGGGATTATAACGGATTTGCAGTGTGCAGGCTGCTTTTGGGCTGCGCGGCTGCCTTTAGGTCAAATAAACCAGCAGCGCAGGCAGAAATATGCCAAAATTCCACAGCGCGTGCAGCCATATCGACACCCACAGCGAGCCGCCGATGGTGCGTCCGCGCATAAAAATCCAGCCCAGCAGCGAACGTGAGATCAAAACAGCCAAACCGAATTCAAAATGCACCAACGCAAAACCGACATTGGTTACCCAGCCTGCCAGCTTGGGGTTTCGAGTGCTGTCTAGCAGGGCAGGATACAGAATGCCACGAAACACGATTTCCTCGGAAATCGGAGCCAAAACCACCGCGCCGAAAAAGCTGATCCAGCCGTATTCATTTAATTCTAAAAGCGAATCGTCATCTACGGGCAGCCATTCTATTAGGTTGGTTCGAATCCAACAAAACACCAGAAAAATCAACGTCCATTTAACGGCAAATTTCCAGTTGATATTGCTCCAACCAAACAGCCCCAAATACGAAACCAACGTTTCTTCGGTTTGCGTTTCGCGGCGTTTTTTCTGCACTTTGTCAATCAAAAACAATGTGCTGACCACTATGGAGAGTTGCACCAGCCAATATCCGGCAAGCGAACCCTCCGGCAGGTTTTCGCTACCCATAATACCGCGGGCAATGACAAATATCAGCGCAAAAAGCACTATCGTCAGAAATATCATGCCGACAAACACAAACAGCAAGCCCCACGCCTCACGCTGGGTAAACAGGGGCGGCATATAGCCGTCATCGGATTCGAAATCGTATTGGGACATCGTCGGCAGCCTGCAACAATAATACGCCCGATTATACATGAGAGTCTCGGTACAAAGCGGAAAACAGACGGTGATTTTGCCGCAGCAAAAAGCAGCCTGCACGGGAAATACACAGTGTGCAGGCTGCTTTCCATATATCGGAAGCGCGGTTAATCCGCTATAATCCAACCATTTTGGACAACACGCAGGCCGCCGCCCGAAGTGCAGGCTGCTTTTCATATTCAAATAAGGACTTGATTGATGACCCAACGCAAAATCCTCGTCACCTCCGCCCTGCCCTATGCCAACGGCAGCATCCACCTGGGGCACATGGTGGAACACATCCAAACCGACATCTGGGTGCGCTTCCAAAAACTGCGCGGCCACGAATGCTACTACTGCTGCGCCGACGACACGCACGGCACGCCCATCATGCTCGCCGCCGAAAAACAAGGCATCACGCCCGAAGAGATGATTGAGAAAACCCACGCCAAACACTTGGCCGACTTCACCGGCTTCGGCATCGGCTACGACAATTATTACTCCACCCATTCACCTGAAAACAAAAAATTTTCCGAGCAGATTTACCTGGCCCTGAAAGCCAACGGCAAAATCGTCGGCAAAACCATCAACCAGCTGTTCGACCCCGAAAAGCAAATGTTCCTGCCCGACCGCTTCGTGAAAGGCGAATGCCCCAAATGCCACGCGCAAGACCAATACGGCGACAACTGCGAAGTCTGCGGCACCACTTATTCGCCCACCGAGCTGATTAACCCGTATTCCGCCGTGTCCGGCGCCACGCCCGTGATGAAGCAAACCGAACATTTCTTCTTCAAACTAAGCGACTGCGCCGATTATCTGAAACAATGGACGGCCGGAGAAACCAATGGCCGCGCCCATTTGCAGCCCGAAGCCCTGAACAAAATGAACGAATGGCTCAAAGACGGCGAACTGTCCGACTGGGATATCAGCCGCGACGCGCCCTATTTCGGCTTCCAAATCCCCGATGAACCCGACAAATATTTTTATGTGTGGCTGGACGCGCCCGTGGGCTACATGGCCTCGTTCCAAAACCTGTGCGACAAAATCGGCTTGGATTTCAACGAATTTTTCGGCAAAGACAGCACCGCCGAAATGTACCACTTCATCGGCAAAGACATCCTGTATTTCCACGCCCTGTTCTGGACGGCCATGCTGCAATTCAGCGGCCACCGCGCCCCGACCGGCATTTTCGCGCACGGCTTTCTGACGGTGGACGGCCAGAAAATGTCCAAATCGCGCGGCACGTTCATCACCGCCAAATCCTATTTGGAACAAGGCCTGAACCCCGAATGGATGCGCTATTACATCGCCGCCAAGCTCAACAGCAAAATTGAAGACATCGATTTGAATCTGCAAGATTTTATCGCCCGCGTGAATAGCGATTTGGTCGGCAAATACATCAACATCGCCAGCCGTGCCAGCGGCTTCATCCACAAAAAATTTGCAGGCAGCCTGCACGCCGTTTCGGGCAGCGCGCTGATTGCACGGCTGACCGAAAAATCCGACAGCATCGCCGCCGATTACGAAAACCGCGAATACGCCAAAGCCCTGCGCGAAATCATGGCGCTGGCGGATATCGTGAACGAATATGTGGATGCCAACAAACCTTGGGAACTGGCCAAGCAAGAGGGCATGGAAGCGCGCCTGCACGAAGTGTGCAGCGAACTCATCAACGCCTTCAAAATCCTGACGGCCTATCTCGCACCCGTGTTGCCGAACGTGGCCGCACAGGCTGCCGAGTTCCTGAACGTGCCGCAACTGGACTGGTCGCACACCGCTTCCACGCTGCCGGCCAGCCACGTCATCCACCAATATCAACATCTAATGCAACGAATTGAGGAAAAACAAGTGAACGATTTGATTGAAGCCAACAAACAATCCATCCAAGCGGCGGCCGAAAAGCAGCCTGCACCTGCTGCCACAGGCTACGAACCCGTCGCACCGCAATGTAGCTTTGACGATTTTGTGAAAGTGGATATGCGCGTGGCGAAAGTGCTGAACTGCCAAGCCGTTGAGGGCAGCACCAAACTTTTGAAATTCGATTTGGATTTCGGCTTCGAACAGCGCGTGATTTTCTCCGGCATCGCCGCCAGCTACCCGAACCCCGCCGAACTGAACGGCACAATGGTCATCGCCATTGCCAACTTCGCGCCGCGCAAAATGGCGAAATTCGGCGTGTCCGAAGGCATGATTTTGAGCGCGGCAGACGGCAAAGGCCAACTGAAACTGCTGACCGTGCACGAAGGCGCGAAACCGGGCGACAAAGTGGGTTGATATTGTCGATAAAAAGCAGCCTGCACTCTGAATTTTGAAGTGCAGGCTGCTTTTTTATTGCCCATTTATAGTGGATTAAAATAAAAATGAGACAAGGCGGCGAGCCGCAAGGCGTACAAGTAGTACGTCAAGGCGAGCCAACGCCGTATCATTGCGATTTTAATTCACTATAATCTGTCTTATGCCTTTGCCGCATGACGGTTGCGTCTGCCGAAATAGACAAAGCCGATAACGCCCAAAACAATCATCGGCACGCTGAGCCACTGCCCGCGCGACAATCCCATGAACAAATCCAAATGCGCATCGGGCTGGCGCGCGTATTCGGCGATGAAGCGGAACAGGCCATAGCCGCCCAAAAACACCATGGACACCTGCCCTTCAGGGCGCGGTTTGGCGGAGAACCACCACACGATGAAAAAGAGCGTCATGCCTTCGAGCGCGAATTGGTAAAGCTGCGACGGGTGGCGCGGCAATGCGCCGTATTGCAGCAGCCATTCGGCGTATTGCGGATTGGCGTGCGCCAGTGCGGTATCGGCACTTTTGGCCTGCGGGAAGCCCATCGCCCAAAAATGGGCAGGGTCGGTAATCCGCCCCCACAGTTCGCCGTTGATGAAATTGCCGATGCGGCCGGATGCCAGCCCTGTCGGCACGAGCGGGGCGATGAAATCCATCACCTGCCAAAAGCGCAGGCCGCGTTTCTTGGCAAACAGGAACATGGCGAACAACACGCCCAAAAAGCCGCCGTGAAACGACATGCCGCCTTCCCACACTTTGAACATATCCAGCGGGTTGGCCAGATAGGCGCTGAAATTGTAAAACAGGATATAGCCGATGCGGCCACCCAGAATCACGCCCAGCACGCCCCAAGTCAGCAGGTCGTCCAGCATTTCGTTGGTGAACGGGGTGCCGCCTTTTTTGATGCGGCGGCGGCCGAGCCAGATAAACAGGATGAAGCCGACAATATAGCTCAGGGCATACCAGCGGATGGCTACGGGGCCGAATGAAAATACGTTGGGGTTGAATTGTGGATGAATCAGCATAATGGCAATCGGTAAATCGTCAGTCAATAATCAGAAGGGGGGCATTATAGCGTATTCGCAAAGTGCAGGCTGCTTTTCTGCCACCGAAAGACGCATATCGTGTACAATACGCGTGTTTTTCACTACGCGCCCTCCCGTGGGCCCTGAATTTTATGGACGACCTTCCCAGTTGGTTCATCACACATCCCGCACCACACATCTAAACCCTGCCTGAATGCGCCTCCTGCTGCATAGGCAGGCGGAGTATTTATGGAACATCAACAACCGCTAGAAGAAGCCAAACGCACCAGCCTGCACATTGAGCAGATTCACAAACTCTCCTCACAGCTGCTGCCGTTTTACCACCTCATCACCCCCGAAAATACGCTGGAAGAGCCGCGAATCAACGCGCAACTGCAAATGCTGGTCGGCATCCTGCACGAACTGCACCCGGCAGACGTGGCCACCGTATTGGAAAACCTGCCGCCCAAAGAACGTGTTTTGGTGTGGAAACTCGCCATTCCCGAAGAAGACGGCGACGTATTGCTGGAAGTGTCCGACGCCGTGCGCGAAAGCCTTATCGAAAGCATGGACACGCAGGAACTCGTGGCGGCCGTGGAAGACATGGACGCGGACGACTTGGCCGATTTGGCGGACGATTTGCCGGCCAATGTGGTCAGCGAAGTGCTGAAAGACCGCGACGAAGAAGAACGCGCCCAAGTGCAGGCTGCCATGTCGTACGACGACAACCAGGTCGGCGCCGTCATGGACTTTGAAACCGTCAGCATCCGCGCCGACGTCTCCTGCGAAGTCGTGTTGCGCTACCTGCGCCGCTTCGACAGGCTGCCCGACCACACCGACAAAATCTTCGTGGTGGACGAAAACGACGTTTTGCAAGGCGTGCTGCCCATCCGCAAACTGCTGGTTTCCGACCCCGAAGCCGAAGTGGGCAGCCTGATGGCGCGCGACATCGTCACCTTCCACCCGCACGACGATGTCGAAGATGCCGCCGGCGCGTTCGAGCGTTACGACTTGGTGACCGCGCCCGTGGTCGATGAAAACAACAAACTCATCGGCCGGCTGACGGTGGACGAAATGGTGGACGTGATCCGTGAAGAAAGCGAAGCCGACATGCGGAACATGGCCGGTTTGAGCGAAGAAGAAGACCTGTTCGCCCCCGTGTGGGATTCGGTGAAAAACCGCTGGATTTGGTTGGCCGTCAATTTGTTTACCGCCCTCGTGGCCAGCCGCGTCATCGGCGCGTTCGAATCCTCCATTTCCCAAATCGTCGCGCTGGCCGCACTCATGCCGATTGTGGCGGGCATCGGCGGCAATTCGGGCAACCAAACCATCACCATGATTGTCCGCGCCATGGCCAATACGCAGATTTCCAAATTGCAGGCTTGGCGGCTGTTACGCAAAGAAATCGGCGTGGCGCTGATTAACGGCATTATCTGGGGCAGCGTGATGGGCGTGATTTCATGGCTGCTGTACCGCAACGTCGGCATCGGGCTGGTGATGGTGGCCGCCATGACGCTCAACTTGCTGCTGGCCGCTGTTTTGGGCGTGCTGATTCCGGTGCTGATGGAAAAATTCGGCCGCGACCCCGCCTTGGGCAGTTCCGTGCTGATTACCGCGGTCACCGATTCCGGCGGCTTTCTGATTTTCCTGGGTTTGGCGACACTGTTTTTATTGTAGACATTGTAAATACGCGCCATTTTTGCGACACCTTGCCGCGCCATCGCCCATTTATGCGCCCGATGGTATGAAATAATGTTAGAATGCGGCGGATTAAATTCACTTCCCAACACCATTATGTCGTACCAACAAGCCAACATCCCCCTGCCCGAATCCCTTGCCGAAGCCTATTCGGACGCGCTGATGGAACACGGCGCGCTGTCTAGCGCCATTGAAGACGCGTTTGCCGGCACCGACGACGAGCAGCCAATTTTCGGCGAACCCGATATGCCGCTGCACCAAGTGTGGCAGCAAAGCCGCATCATCGCCCTGTTTGACGACAAAGCCGATGTGCAGGCTGCTTTGGAAGCGGCAGCTAAGGCAACAGGCATCGCCATGCCCGAATACACGGTGGAAATATTGGCGGAACAAGACTGGGTGCGGCTGACACAATCGCAGTTTGACCCGATTCAGATTTCCGAACGCCTGTGGATTACGCCCACATGGCACGAAGCGCCCGACGAAACCGCCATCAACCTGCGGCTCGACCCGGGCCTGGCATTCGGCACGGGCAGCCACCCCACCACGCATTTGTGCCTGCAATGGCTGGACCGGAATCTGCAACGCGGCGAAAGCGTGTTGGACTACGGCTGCGGCTCCGGCATCCTGACCATTGCCGCGCTGAAACTCGGCGCAGGCAGCGGCACGGGCGTGGACATTGACCCGCAGGCCATCAAATCCAGCTGCGACAATGCCGCACAAAACGAAGTGCAGGCTGCTTTTTACCTGCCCGAACAACTGCCCGCAGGACAATACGACGTTGTGGTGGCCAATATTCTGGCCAATCCGTTGCGCATGCTGGGCGAAATGCTGGCAGGCCGCACCAAAACCGGCGGACGCATCGTGCTGTCGGGCATTCTGGCCGAGCAAGTGGAAGAAATGAGTGTGATTTACGCACAATGGTTTGAACTGTCGCCCGCGCAACTGGAGCAGGGCTGGGCATGTTTGAGCGGCGTGAAGAAAGCTGTGTAACCGCCGCAGAATCAAAGAGAACGTATCGTATGAGTCAAATCAAAGTCAATTGTCCGGAGTGCCACAAATCGGTCACGCTGGAAACGGAAATGCTGCAACAAAACGACGGGAAAGCCGTTTGTTCGCACTGTTTCCACATTTTCAAGCTGGTGAAGAAAACGCCGAAAACCGCCGCAGGCAAAAAGCAGCCTGCAACCGCAGCCGCCAAAAGCAAAAACGGCAAACCGGCCAAAGATGGCAAAACCGCCGAACCGAAACTGGCCAAAACCGTGAAAGCCATGAGTTCGCAAACTCGCACGCAACAGCAACAGCCGCTGCACTACCGCGAACCCAAAGCCCGCAGCGCGAAACCCATGTTTGCAGAAGTGCCACAAAATCCAAGCCCCACCGTGTTCAACCTGCTGGACAGGGACTCGGCCAGCGCGCAACTGCCGCAAATCTCGCTGCAACCCGGACTAGGCACCGCTTCGGCGCGCACCGCCATGAACCACGATGCACAGAAAAACAACATCACCATCCACACCGACAGCTTGGTCTTCACGCTGGTGGGCGACAATAACACCGGCGCAACCGCACCTGCCGCCGTACCGCACGGCACGCTGCCCGGCGCAGTTACCCCCGGCGGCGTGCCTCCCGCCCCCACCCTGCCGCTGGCCGTATCGGCGGAATACGAAATTAACTGGATTGTCGCCTCGCTCGCCGCCATGGCCGTGCTGATTATGCAGTTGTTTTACTGGATGCTGGTCGGCAATTAACCCCGATATCGAGCAAAACGCGGATTTATCCTATGTGGTCAAGCCGCGTTTTTTTATGACCGTCCCCGTGCAGGCTGCTTTTTCATGAACCCTTTCTTCACCCAAGCCTTCCGCGAAGCCGCACCCTATATCCACTACCTGCGCGGCAAAACGCTGGTCATCGGCCTTTCCTCCACCCTGCTCGCGCCCGACGTGCTGCCCAATCTGGCCGCCGATTTGAACCTGATGGCCGCGCTGGGCATCCGTTTGGTGCTGGTGTACGATGCCGATGCGCAAATCGCCGCATTGTGTCGCCAAACGGGCTACGAACCCCAGTACCATAACGGCCGCGCCGTGTGCAGCGAAACCCTGTTGCGCCATGCCAAACAAGCCTGTGGAGAGATTCAGTTCGATGTGCAGGCTGCTTTGTCGTTGGGATTCGCGCATTCGCCGCAACGCACGCCGCGTCTGCACATCGGTTCGGGCAACTTCGTATTCGCACAGCCAATGGGCGTTATCGGCGGCATCGACATGGCATACACCGGCGTGTTGCGCAAAATGGACGGCGCCGCCATCGAACACGCGCTGGACAATGGCGCCGTGGTGCTGATTCCGCCGCTGGCCGTGTCCGCCGCCGGACAGGTGTACCAACTCTGCATGCAGGAAATCGCGCAGGCGGCCGCCCTGTCCGTGCGTGCCGAAAAACTCGTTTTCCTGATTGACGAAGACGGCATTGTCAATACGGAAGGCGTGCTGTTTTCCGAACTCACCGCCGAAGAAGCGCGCCGCCTGTGCCGCGACGGGCAAATCCCCGCCGCGCAGCAAACCCTGCTCGCCACCGCCATCGACACGGTCGAACAAGGCATATCGCGCGTGCAGATTTTGTCCGGCCGGCAAAACGGCGCACTGCTGGGCGAACTGTTCACCCGCAACGGCGCAGGCACCGCCATCGCCCAAACGCCGTTCGTCCGCATCCGCGCCGCACACACCGACGACATCGCCGATTTGGCCGCGCTCATCGAACCTTTGGCGGAACAAGGCATCCTGCTGCCGCGCAGCCGCGATTATTTCGCCCAACACGTCCACCGTTTTTACCTGCTGGAACACGACCGCCAGATTTACGGCTGCGCCGAACTGAAAACCTTTGACGATGCGCCGTCCGATGCCGAACTGGGCTGCCTTGCCGTATCGCCGAACGCACGCGACGGCGGCTGCGGCGAACTGCTGCTGGCCCACTTGGTGCGCGAAGCCAAATCTCAAGGCAAAACACGCCTGTTCGCCCTCTCCACCCGCGCGGCAGACTGGTTCACGGAACGCGGCTTCCTGCCCGCCCAAGCCGCCGATTTGCCGCCCCAACGGCAGGCGCAATACCACCAACAGGCACGCCAATCCAAAATCTTCGTGCTGCCGCTGGATTGAAAAAGCAGCCTGCACCCGCCAACGGAATCCCCGCCATGCCCTCTTCTTTCTCACCGCTCCACATCCCCATTCAAGGCATCAACCTGATTGAAGCCAGCGCAGGCACGGGCAAAACCTGGAACATCGCCGCCCTGTTCGCGCGGCTGGTGCTGCTGGAGCAGATGCCGGTCGATAAAATCCTCGTCGTTACCTTCACCAAAGCCGCCACCGCCGAACTCAAAACACGGCTGCGCGCACGGCTGAACGATGCACTGCGCGTATTGCAAAAATACGAAGACGGCCAAGACCTTGCCGAACTCTGCCAAAAATACGCGCCCGATGCCGCCGCATTTCTGACCGAACTGCTGCAACAAGCCATGGCAAACGAATCGCCAGAACGCTTAGTCATCCGCCTCAAAGCCGCCATCAGCCAGTTCGACCACGCCTCCATCTACACCATCCACGGCTTCTGCCAGCGCGTGCTGCAAGATTTCGCCTTTTATTGCCAAGTGCCGTTTTCACTGGAAATGGACGAAGAACAGCACCGGCAGGATTATGTGGCCGCACAAGACTACTGGCGCGCCACCGTGGCTCACGACGACACATTGGCGCAACTGGTGTACCGCCACCGCCAAACGCCGCAAAATCTAGCCGCACGCGTGCAGTCGTTTCTGGCACGGCCGTATCTGAAAACGCAGCCGGTCGGAAAAACCGCCGACTTCCTGCGCCAAGCCGAACAGGACTACCGCCGCGCATGGCAACACGCCGCCACACAATGGCCGCAGGTGCAGGCTGCTTTTTTGGGCGAAGTGCAGCCCAAACTCAACAAAAGAAGCTACGAGCCGCAAAAATATGCCGATTTCTGCGCCCTTTTGGCACAACACGCCCAAGAAGGCACAGAACCGCCTGCCAGCACCGTCATCCAACACAGCTTTGACTCAAAAGGCGACAACAAATTCCGCGCCGATTACCTGCTCTCCAAAATAGCCAAAGCACAACAAGACGCGCAAAACCGCGAAACATTGGCGTTTTTGGAAGACACGCTGGGCGGATTGGCCGAAACCGCACAGGCGGCGGAACAAGCGGAACAGGACGCACTGATTGGGCTTACGCTCGCCCTGCTGGACGACTGGCGCGTGCAGAACGAACGCGGCAAAGAGCAGCAAACCACGCGGCAGTTTGACGACCTGCTGCTGGACGTATTCCACGCATTGCAGGAAAACCGCGCCCATGCCGCCGCCCTATCGCAGGCGATGGCGCGGCAATGGCGGGTGGCGCTGATTGACGAATTCCAAGACACCGACCCGTTGCAATACGACATTTTCCGCCGCGCCTTCGCCGCCGAATCCGATGTGCAAAAAGCAGCCTGCACCCCGGCCTGGTTCATGGTGGGCGACCCGAAACAAGCCATTTACAGCTTCCGCGGCGCAGACATCTTTGCCTATTTGGCCGCCGCCGAAAAAGCGGAACACCGCTACACGCTCACCACCAACCACCGCAGCCACGCACGGCTCATCAACAGCATCGGCGCACTGTTCGCCCGCGACAAACCGTTCGCGCTGGACCACCTGCCCTACGAACCCGTGTCCGCCGGCCGCACGGAAAAACGCCTGCCCGAACACGAACCATCGGTGCGCCTGCGCTGGCTGAACGATTTGCACGAATGCGGCGACACCGCCGAAGCCGCCGACACCCTGCGCCACCGCGCCGCCGACTGGTGCGCCCGCGAAATCGCCCGTTCGCTGCATTTGTCGGCACAAGGGCAGTTCCATATCGGCAGCCTGCCTTTGGAAGCCGGGCAGATTGCCGTACTCGTCCGCAGCCACAAAGACGGCGGGCTCATGCAGCGCACGTTGAAAAAATACGGCATCCAAAGCGTGCTGATGAGCCGCGAAAACCTGTTCGCGCAGGAAGAAGCCACCGCCGTGTGCGCGCTGCTGGAATTCTGGCTCAAACCGCAGAAAACCGAATTGCTGGTTTATGTGCTTGCAGGCTGCCTGTTCGGTTACACGGCGGCCGACGTGCAGGCGCTGCTGGCCGATGACGCGCAGTTGGCGTATTGGACGGAATCTGCATTGCAGGCGCAGCAGGATTGGCAGCAATGGGGCGTGTATGCCGCCATGCAGCGTTTTTTGCAGCAAAACGGCGTGATAACGCGGCTGTTGGCGCAAGGAAGCGAGCGCATGCTGACCAATATCGGCCAAATCATGGAACTTTTGGCGGCGGAAGACGAACAGGGGCGCAACGAAACCGCGTTGCAGCAATGGCTGGCGCAGGAAATCGCCCAAAGCACCCAAAGCGGCGGCGCGGAAAGCAGGCTGCTGCGCTTGGAAAGCGACGAGCATTTGGTCAAAATCGTCACCATGCACGCGGCCAAAGGTTTGCAGTATCCGATTGTGTATTGCCCGTTCGTGTGGAACGGCGGCAACGCTTCGGCAGACGAATGGCAGGTGGTGCAGCGCAGCGGCGAAAATTGGCTGCTGCACAAAACCCAGTTGGAAGACGGCGACAGGGAAAGCGTGGCGCAGGCGCAGCTGTCGGAAGATTTGCGGCTGCTTTATGTGGCGCTGACGCGTGCCGAAGAGCAGTTGAATCTGTATATGGCGGCCGGCAAAAACACGCACCGCAGCGATTTTTACTATCTGCTGGATGCACCGCCGCAAGAATCGGGCAAAAAAACCATCGCCCCTGCGGCATACCGCAAAATCTGGCAGGAATTCATTGCGCGGCAAGATGTGCAGAACACTGATTTCATGCTGGCGAACGAACCGCCGCCACCGTTTGCCGCACCCGAAAGAACGGCCGCTGCCGAACACGAAGGGCAGCCGTTATACCGTGCCGTGCCGCTGCCGCAGCGCCGTTATTCCGTTACGCGCCACACCAGCTTCACGGCATTGACACGCAATATGCCGCGCCAGCCGTATCCCGTGGCGGCTGAAGAACTGTTGCAGCCTGCATTGGACAGCGCGGAACAACGCCCGCTGCCGGCCTTGCCTGCCGCGCAGGCGCAGGAACGTTCGATGGCGGATTTCCCTGCCGGCACGGGCGTGGGCGTTTGTCTGCATTCGCTGCTGGAATATTTCCGCTTCCAACAGGCAGCCTGCACCCAGTCGGCGCGGACGGCGCGCGTGTTGGCGCAATACAGTATCGATGCCGATATGTGGCTGGACACGGTAAACGACATGCTGGACAAAGTGCGCCAAACGCCGCTGATTGGCGGCAAGGCATTGTGCGACTTCCTGCCCGAGCAGCGTTTGGCGGAACTGGATTTTCTGTTTCCGATTCGGCAGTTTGATTTGGCCGCGCTGCCGCATTGGTTGGCGGAGTCGGGTTTGGACGGGGACATTGTGCAGGCTGCTTTTTCATTGACCGCGCAACAGGTCAGCGGCTTTCTGAACGGCGCCATCGACCTCCTGCTGTGGCACGAGCCCGACACCATCGTGGTGGCCGACTACAAATCCAACCGCCTGCCCGATTACGCGCCCGAATCCCTAACCCGCGCCATTGCCGAGCACCATTATTACCTGCAAGCCCTGATTTACGCGATTGCCGCCGCGCGTTATTGCCAAAGCCGCAAGATTGCCGTGCGGCACATTGCCGTGCGCTACCTGTTCCTGCGCGGCATGGACGGCGAAAGCGGCACCGGCGTGTGGTCGTGGGACATCCCGATGGAACGCCTGCAACCCTGGCTGATTCACGGGGGCGACGCATGACACTGCCCGATTTGTATATCTGCCTCACGCCGCTGCAAGCTTTGATTGCCGCACGGTTAATCCGCCAAATGCAGCCGCAGCCTGCCGAGCTGCTGATGATTTGCTACGCAGGCGCAGACAACGAAAAATTCCGCCACTATTTCCGGCAAACCCAAGCCCTGTGCCGCCGCAGCGATTATGCCGTCATCGAACACGGCCGCTGGATGCCGCCGCGCCTACGCCGCAATATTGGCCGGCAGTACCGCACCGTGCGGCTGGCCAGCGTGGACAACGACGCGGTGCAATATGTCGTCAGCCACCTGCGTTTCGAGCGGCTGGAAACGTTTGACGACGGCACGGCCAACCTCTATGCCGACAGCATCCTGTACCGCAACCCGCCCATGAGCGCGTTCCGCAAACTGCGCCGCGCCCTACAAGGCATCCGCTACCAAACCGAAGACTTGCGCCGCCTGTCGCAATGCCACTACACGCTGTATCCCGAACGGCCGAATATTGCCGCGCCCACCGTGCCGCTGGCTTTATGGCAGGACAATACGCCCCGCCGCGCCGATACTGATATAAACGAAGTAAACAAAAGCAGCCTGCACCCCTTTAAAATCTTGCTCGGCCAGCCGCTGTTCGACCGCGCCGAAGACAACATCGCCCTGTTTGCCCGTTTGCAGCGGCACGTGTGCGCCGACGCTTATTTCCCGCACCCGCGCGAACACTACACCCTGCCCGATATGGCCTATCTGCACAGCGATTTGATTTTTGAAGACTATCTGGCGCAGCAACTACAAAAGCAGCCTGCACGCGAATTTCACATTTACCATTTGGGCAGCAGCGCCGCGTTCAACGTCCACGCATTCGACCGTGTCCGCGTCCACGCGCTGCGCCCCGAAGAACCGCTGTTCGCCAACCCGACCTGGACGCAGCTTTACCACATCCAATCGCAACTGAACATTCCCGTTGAAACCGTATGAAACCGCTGATTTCCCTGATTATCCCCTGCTACAACGTGCAAAACTATGTGCAGGCTGCCTTGCAGTCCGTCGCCGACAGCCTGTCGCCCGAACACCGCGGCCAAGTCGAATGGCTGATTGTCGATGACGGTGCCACCGACCAAACGCCCGACATCATCGCCCGATTTGCCGAACAAGTGTTGCAGCCGCAGCAAATTCCCCACCGCATCATCCGCCAAAGCAATGCCGGCCTTTCCGCCGCCCGCAACACCGGCTTGGCGCACGCGCAGGGCGAATACGTTTTGTTTTTGGACAGCGACGATATTTTCGTGCAGGCTGCTTTGGACAAAATCCTGGCCGTGTTGGCGCAGCAGCAGCCCGACATCATCGAATTTGACGCGCAAATGTTCGTGCAGCCGTCCGACTTGTCGCCGCAAAACCCCACGCTATACGGACAATATTTCCGCGACACAGCAGGACAAGACCACCAAAGCAGCCTGCAACGTGCCTTTGAAGAAAACCGCTGGTACGTCTGGTCGCGCTGCTACCGCCGCAGCCTGCTGGAACGCCACCCGTTCATCGTCGGCAAACTGTTTGAAGACATGATGTTCACGCCCTATGTCTATTTGGACGCGCACACCGTGTACCGCCTGCCCGAAGTGCTGCTGGGCTACCGCCAAAATGCAGGCAGCATCACCGCCAATGTAAACATGCGCCACATCAACGACTTATATTTCGCGCTGGAAACCGCATTTCAGCAAGCCGCCGCGCTGCCGCAACACGCGTCATGCCTCGCCATCTTGCAGCGCAAAACCTGGCGGCTCATCGTGGCCTACTGCGTCAAACTGTTCCTGAAAACGCGCGACGTGCAATATTTGCGGCAGGTGCAGCAGTTCCGCGCGCAAACCCGCGCCAAATTCGGCTGCGATTTGGGCTGGCAGTGGGGCTATTTCGCCGGCTCGCTGCTGAAACGCCTGCCGAAAAAATTTGGGTTATAATTTTGACTTTTTTGCCGATAGGACAATGCAATGCAAGACCAAAACAACCTGTGCTGGCTCGATATGGAAATGACGGGGCTGAACCCGGACAGCGACAAAATCATCGAAATCGCCATGATTATTACCGACAAAGATTTGAACGTATTGGCACAGTCGCCCGTATATGCCATCCACCAAAGCGACGAAATCCTGAACGGCATGGATGCCTGGTGCACCGCCACGCATGCGCGCACGGGGCTGACCGAACGCGTGCGCGCCTCCACCCACACCGAAGCCGAAGTGGAAGAAGCGCTGCTGGCATGGATGCAGGAATGGATTCCCGCCAAAACCACGCCCATGTGCGGCAACACCATCCACCAAGACCGCCGCTTCATGGTGCGCTATATGCCGCGCTTGGAAGCCTATTTCCATTACCGCAATCTGGACGTGTCCACACTGAAAGAGCTGGCACGCCGCTGGAATCCGGCCGTGTATAAAGGTGTGGTGAAAAAAGGTTCGCATCAGGCTTTGGACGATATTTTGGAAAGCATTGAAGAATTGCGCCATTACCGCGCCACGTTTTTGCGTATGGCAGATTAACGGTTTGCCGGAAAACAAAGTGCAGGCTGCTTTTATATCTTTCAAAAGCAGCCTGCACTTTTTTGTTGCACAGGGACAGGCAAAGAAAAAGCCATCCGAAAATATCCGGATGGCTTTAAATATGGCTCCCCGAGCTGGGCTCGAACCAGCGACCTGCGGATTAACAGTCTTTGGCTACAAATATAACTAATTGATAAACAATAGGTTGATGCCTGCACGATACAGCCTAATAAAGTCTAAAACAGCCTAGTACAGGCACAAATCGGACACACATAAAAACCATATTCAAAGCAGTTTTGAAAAGCTGTTTTCAATATGGCTTTCGGCATTTTCAGAAAGGTTTGCGAATGGATACTGACAATCCAATTATACCGTGCATTCTTTTGGCTGTTATCTTGTGTACTGTCGTTGTTGTTGCAACGTATTATGAACATCAGCAGTGGAGTGATTTTGCAAAAGAGCACCACTGCAAACTGACCCAGGTAGCTAACGGCGAAGTCAATACGGGTTTCGGTATAACAACTAACGGCAATTTGGCTACCGTAGTTACTACATCGCCGCGCAAAAAGGCGTATTTGTGCGATGACGGTATTATCTATTGGCGCGAAGAATAAAATTATTCCTACTATTCAAAATGGAAAAATCTATGAAAACACCGACATTATTACTTCTTATCACAACGTTATCCCTACCCACACACTCCTTAGCCACCCCCCAACCCCCTGTTTACGCCAAACAGGGGGTTTCGTTCAACCGGCTCGCCGAACAGTGCGGGCGCGATGTCCATCCCGACACCCTGCAAGCCGTGGCGCGGGTGGAGAGCCGGTTCAACCCATATGCCATCGGCGTGGTGCGCGGGGCTCTGAAAAGGCAGCCTAAAACCTACGAACAGGCTGTTGCCGCCGCCAAAATGCTGCACGCACAGGGACGCAATTTCAGTATGGGCTTGATGCAGGTTAACCGATACAACCTGAAAGCATATGGTTTGGATTACGAAACCGTGTTTCATCCCTGCAAGAACATTCAGGCGGGCGCGGCAATTTTGGCCGATTGTTTCAAACGTGCGGGAGGACGCTCGCAGGAACACCTGCAAAAAGCGTTTAGCTGTTATTACAGCGGTAACTTCCGCACCGGCTTTCGGGCGGACTTCAAAGGCCAGCCTCCGTATGTCGTCAAAATTCTGCACGCGGCACGGGACAATGCGTTAAACCAGCTTTTGGCCTATAACGTGCCTGCCGTAAATCCGAACCACACGGTGTCCGCCTCCTCTAAACCGGCGCCCCCTTCAAAACCCGCACCGGCGAGGGCGGTGTTGGTTTCGGGCAATCCGAAACCGCAAACCGTATCGGTCGGGACGGACAATGATGCACCGTTTCAAGCACAACCTGCTGTCGGGCACGCGCCGCAACCCGAACGTAAGCGGGAAACGTGGGATGTATTTGGCGAGTTTTAAAGGAAACACACCCAGCAAGTGGAAATGCAGGGTGTGTTTCTATTTTTTCCGAACGTAGTCACGAAGAGTAGACTGCTTTCGGATATAGCTGTGCCGGTAGATTGTGCTGCCGGTTTTTTTTATTTTGTTTTATTTGGAGACTAGGTAATGACATTTCCTACAAGTGCCAAAACCCAGCCTTGGGTCAAGGCTTTTTTGACATGTTCTTTGCTGTTTGCCGCACAGTCGACCATGGCCGCAGGCGGTTTTGCGGACGGCATTAAAAAAGGGGCGATCAACGTGCAGGATGCGATTTACGCCCTTGCGGGCGTAGGTGCTACGATTGCCCTGCTGATTACCTTTATTTGGGGCTATTTCGGCGAAAAACGCATTACCGACGTATTGCGCGTCTGTATGTGGATTGTCGGTGCCGGTGCGTCGATTGCAGGTGCAACATGGCTGTTCGACATCGGTAAAAATATCAAATTCTAGGAATGATGATGGACGAGTACGGACAAGACATCCACACAGTATATCCAGCGTTCAATGCGTTAAACCGCAAGGCCATGTTTTTTGGGGTACCGCTGATGGCGTTGGTGGTATGTTGCTTTGTTTTGGTCATGCTCACAATGTTGACTCTGCCCTTCCTGAAAGGAAGGGCATTGTTGTTTCTACTGTTGGGCGTGCCAGTTATTTTAGGGCTTAAAACCATCTGCGCCGATGATGATGACGCATTAAAGATTTACGGGTTGGAGGCCTTGTGGCTGCTGCGCCGCAGAAACGCCAAGATGTGGGGCAATACCAATACTGTTTCAGCAACCAAATACGGAAGGAGATTTGATGATTACCAGCGATTTTTGGAGGAGGCAGGTGAAAAACCAGCCGTCCCACGCCGATTTTCTGCCAAAGATGTGCCAACACGTTACCCCTAACCTCGTGTGGTACAAGGACGGTTATATCCTGTTCACCATACGTATGGAGGGAATGCCGTTCGACAGCGCGGATGACGGCACGCTGTTTTCCGAATTCAGTAATCTGGCCAATACCTTTGCAGGTTTGGGCAAAACACTCGGCAAACGACTGGCAGTGTGGACGCATCTGGTACGGCAAAAAATCGATTTCGACCGTAACTACCGTTTTCAGACCGCCTTCTGCCAACAGTTTGCCGACAAGTATCTGGCTCGTTTTCAAAAGGAAGACTACTACGAAAACGTTTTTTATTTGTCGGTGCTGATTAAAAACAGCGATATAGACAGTGCAATTAAGGAAGCCGAAGAACTGGCGGAGATTCTGATGAATGCGCTTACAAGCTACGAACCCGTGCTGTTGACGGTTTATCAAAACCGCAATGGCATTATGTTCAGCGAAGTCTATGAATTTATCAGCCAGTTGGTGAATGGCTGCCGCGAACAGGTGCCGCTCTCCAATACCGATGCGTTTCAGGTTATCGGCAATTCCGACATCCATTTCGGTACGGATATTGCCGAAATCCGACCCAAAAACGGGCAAGGACGGAAGTTTTCCGTGCATTATGATTTGAAGGACTTTGGTATTTCCAAGGCCAAAATTTTCACAGACGTGCTGTCATTACCGTTTGCCTTTACGCTGACGCAGAGTCTGACGTATGTGAATTCCTACGAAATGCAGCGGGAACTGGCACGTCATCTGCGAAACCTGCAGTCGGTCAAAGACTACGCTGTCGAGCAGCAGGACGAGCTGCTGCTGGGACAGGGTATGCTTACATCGGGCGAACTGATGTTCGGCGATTACCATGCCGCATTGGTGGTGTACGGCAATACCGCTTTTCAGGCTGCCGAAAACGGTGCGAAAGCCTATGCTGCATTTATGAATGCGGGCGGGTTCCGTTTTACCAAAGCCAGCCAGTCTGCACCATCTACCTATTTCAGCCAAGTGCCGGGCAGTAAGGATAAACCGCGCTGTTTCCCCAAAACCACGCAAAACCTTGCCTGCACCTTCGGCATCCATAACTATTCCTGCGGTAAAAAATCGGGCAATCCGATTGGGGACGGATCAGCCATTATCCCGTTGCAGACTGTATCCAAAACCGTTTATGACTTCAATTTCCACTTCACGAATGCCAAAGAAGACAATCTTGGCGAACAGGTGGCAGGGCATACGCTGATCTTGGGTTCTACGGGCACGGGCAAAACCACGCTGCAATGTGCACTGATGGCGTTTACCGAACGCTTCAATCCGTTTATGTTCGTGCTGGATTTGGACAGGGGGATGGAAATTTTTATCCGCGTACTGGGCGGCAGCTATTTTGCCTTGCAGGCTGGTCAGCCTACAGGGCTCAATCCTTTCCAACTGCCCGATACCGAGGCTAATAGGGAGTTTCTCTATTCATTGGTAAGCCTTTGCGGCGCAGACCACAACGGCAAAGTTACCGCCGAAGAAGAGAAGCAAATCAAGCTGGCAGTGGATACTCTGTTCGGTATGGATTGGGAGTTGCGCCATTTCAGCCACCTGCTGCAACACATACCGCACAGCCGCGAATCCAACTCCCTGCGCGAACGTTTGGGCAAATGGTGCAGAAGTGAGAACGGACGATTCGCATGGTGCCTGGATAATCCGCGCAACCTTTTCAATCCCGAAGATTTCTACCGGGTCGGCTTTGATCTGTCCGATATTCTGAAGGATAACTATCCGCCTACAGCGCCGGTGTTTCTGTATCTTTTCCACTTGCGCAATCTGATGATGGACAAGGTCGCTACACAAAACGGTATTTTGGCCACGATCATCGAAGAATTTTGGTTTGCAGCACGGTTCAGTGCTACTTCCGATTTGATGCTCAAAATCCTAAAAACCGACCGTAAACGCGGCGGTTGGTTGATTCTGGTATCACAGTCGCCTGCCGATGCCATTGCCAGCGATATTTTCCCGGCCATTATCGAGCAGACACCAACCAAGATTTACCTGCCTAACCCTGCAGCGGAATACCAAGGCAGCTATGAGCGTTGCCAGATGACGCGCAAAGAGTTCAAAGAACTGAAAAAACTCTCGCTTGCCAGCCGTACATTTCTGGTCAAACAGTCCACCCAGTCTGCCTTTGCTAAGCTGGATTTAAAAGGTTTTACCGATGAAATCGCAGTGCTATCAGGTAGTAGCGGTAATGTAGAGCTGCTGCACCAAATCATGGCGCAATACGGCGAACACCCGGACGACTGGTATGTGCCGTTCATCGCCGCTGTGCGGCAGAAGAGGGAAGCCAAACGTATGGCTGTGCAAGCTGTTTTCAGCGAAACATAACGGGTTAATTGCTGTGGATCGCGGCCTGTAGTAAATACCTGTTCATTTTGAAAGATGGATTATGAAAAGTAAAATTCTGATTCCTGTGTTATCCACACTGTTCTTTACTGCATCCTGTGCGGAACTAGGTGCTGCTTTGGAAAACGCCAACCAAGTATTGGGTAGTTTGGGCGGTACAGCCTCTTCCCAAAACAACGGAAAAACAGTCCGTATTGCCGGTAAGCATACGGCACAGTATGAACTGCGAAACATGAAGCTGACGGTAGAGCCAAGTGCGGTATGCCCGGGGAAACACCGCCTGCTGCTGGAAGGTTCGGCATATAACAAAACGGGAAAACCGATATATCTCGAATACGAAATGCCGACATACAACACCCGGGGCGAACGCAAAGGCTTATTTACCGGGAGGCAGATGTTGGAGCCCAAAGAATGGAACGAATATAGCGGAGACTATCAAGACTGTATAGAAAACTTTGATGCCGGCCGACTCAAATTCCAGGCTTATGCTCCGTAAACTGCTTCCCTGTCAATTTCCCGAGTGATATTTCATTCGTTTCCACCAACCTCCGCTATTGAAATATAGCGGTATTTTTTTTGGAGTTTTAACCATGAAAACAAAATTTTCATACAAAACTTTGGCGGCGGCCGTTGTTTCTGGCTGCCTGATGTTTTCACCTGCGGCCGTTGCAGAAGGCATTCCGACGGTAGACTGGGTGGCGGTGCAAAAGGCCACGGAACAAATCCGCCACCAGGTCGAACAGATCGCACGCCTGAAAGAACAAATCCAAGCCTTGAAAGGTTTGCGCGATGTCGGACAGATCGCACAAGAGGTCTTCAAGCAGGATATTCCCAACGAGTTACGCAATCTGTACAAACAGGCCGGTATCAATGTCAATAATGCGCATACGGGCAACAATTACGCGAAAACCCAGCAGGCCAATAAAGATGCTCTGACGGCGCAAATCAACAATTTGGACCGATTTATGGCCAACAACAACAAACGTTTGTCCGAAATTAAGCGGTTGAGCGATTTGGCGCGTAATGCGGCCGATTTGAAGGCGGCAGCCGACATCCGCAATCAGATTTCGACCTATACGACACAGTTGCAGCATCAGCAGATTGAAATTGAAAATGCTGAACGTCTGTACAGAATGCAGCGCGAAGTAGAGCAAAAGCAGCGCATGGCATTGGAAGCGTGCCAAATCAAACACATTTCTTCCGGCAAATTTGATGCCTGCAACTAATAAAGCGCCAAAGCAGCCTGTACTTCATTTACACGATGTACAGGCTGCTTTTTTATAAAGAAGGATACCGCATGGACATTCATATATTTGAAAATCTGTTTACCACCCTGCTGCAAGGTTTGGGTTCCGATTTTTTTGGGAAAGCCGCCAATATCATCAATGCCGTCGCCCCGCTTTTTGCCGTCGGTTTCGGCATTTATGTGATGATTGTGGCGTTCAACGCCTACAACCGGGGCATGGACGAATACATATTGGATATGATGCTTCGGGTATTCGGATGGCTGGTCATTATTGCCTGCGCGTTCAATGCCTCCCAGTATGTGGAACTTGCGCAGATACTATATACCCTTCCCGAATTTCTATCGGAAGCCGTTAGCGGGCAGCCCTATAACGGTAATATCATAGACGGTGAAATCGGTAAATTTATGGATGCGGTTACTTCATATACCTCCAATGCGGTCAAAAATACGGAATGGGATGATTTCGGTACCCGTCTGGCACTCAACATATTCGGATTTGCATTGATTGTATTGGGGTTCATTTTTTTCGGGGTGGTAGCCGCCTTCTATTTGGTGGCTAAAATCTCGTTGGCCATGGTATTACTGACCGGCCCGATATTTATAGGCGCGATGCTTTTCCCGGCAACACGGCAATGGGGTATGAACTGGATAGGGCAGATCATGAGTTACAGCGTCATGGTGATGTTCTACGTTGTTGTAGCAGCGGTACAGTTGGGTTTTTACCGTTCCAACATGCAGTTGTCTACAGATGCCCTGGCATCAACTAAAGTGCTGACACCGTTCATCATGCTCCCATTAATTGGTATGTTTTTCTTTGCCACTTTCGTGTTTTTAGTGGTAGTATGGAACGTGCCGACCATTGCAACCGCTTTAACGGGCGGGGCGAGTATATCAGGTTTCTCAGGCATTTACCGAGGCGCGGCTGCCGGTACGAGAATGGCAGAGCGCGGCGGAGAAATGGCAAAAAACGGTGCGTCCCGAACATATGGTGCAGTACGCAATGCCTACCGCAATATTCGTGGCAATAAAATCCGTTCTGCCTGAGCCGTTCAACCCACATTGAAAAGGATTTGCCAATGAATGATATGAAAAGTGTGCGTATAGGCCTTATAACCCTGTATGTTGCCAGTTCTGTCGCATCAATGGTTACCTTCATCATCGCCGATGATGTCAACTGGCTGGTAACCTTTTTTGCGGGGCTGTCTTCTTTCTGTTTTTATGTATTCATTGCAACTTTCTTATGGTGGCTGATGCCGCATAAACTGCTGGAATTTTACACAGGTACTACGCCTTGGGTGGTTAAAATCTTGGTTACCGTGTTTTGGTTGGATGTGCCGCTGTTTATAACCGCATTCGGCGGGGTTATGATAAGAAACCATATACCGCCGAATCCGGACTGGTATATCCGCCTTAGCGTCGATTTGGCGCAATATATCGCATACTTCGGAGGACTCTTCGTCTTCGGACTGTTCGGTATGTTCGTTTTCGGCATCTTCACCGACCGCATTTCCTTTGCCCGTCCCGTTTTCATCGTAAACCGTCGCGATAGGGACTGACCCTATTTATTCAATCTTTCAGGCTGCCTCAAAACTACTACAGTAGGTTTTCCGGCAGCCTTTTGTTTTGGAGTCATACCATGAACATTTTTATACGGTACGCACTGCCTTTATGCATTGCTGCTTGCCTGACCGCTTGCTCGACGAAGCCTCCCAAACCTCACGGAAAACCTTTCCCCATTAATTCCGCTGTAAAAAACATACAGGATACAAATTATGTTCCACAGAAATAAGAAAACATCAAACGCTGATTGCCACAAACAGTCGCCGTCGTCCGCGCCGTTGACGAAAAAAAAGTTGAACAAAGAAACCTACACCTTCATACAATCGGCCAAAGCCTTTGAGCAGTCCGAAATTGACCGTATCCGCCGGTTTTCCAAAATCGCCTGGGGTGCAGCAGGTGTGTGCCTGCTAATAGCAGGCCTGTCTGTAGGTGCGGTGGCAGCACTGTCGCCGCTCAAGGTCGCTTATCCATTTGTACTGCGCGTAGACAACAACACTGGCGCAACCGATATTGTGAGTGTGATGAAGGAGCGTGAAGACAGTTACGGTGAAGTGGTGGATAAATTTTGGTTGGCCAAATATGTACGCGATCGAGAAGGCTATGACTGGTACACCATTCAGGCAAGCTACGATTCAGCTATGTTGATGTCAGGGCCTGAAGAGCAAGATCGATTGGCCAAATTATTCGAGTTGCCGGAAGCTCCGCATAAAATTCTGAAAAACAATTTTCGGGTAGAAATCGAAGTAACGTCCGTGGCCTTTATTGGTAACGATACTGCGCAAGTACGCTTTATTAAGCGTGTGAGGCCTTTGACCGAGGGCATTACCGTTCCTGCTCCGCAAAAATATATCGCCACCATTTCCTACGAATATAAATCTGCACCGCAAAGCGAGCAGGATCGGCTTATCAATCCCCTGGGTTTCCAGGCATTGAGTTACCGTGCCGACCCCGAAGCTACAGAATAAAGGATACAGCCATGAAACTAACTCGTTGGACAGCCGCCATATTGGCGGCTTTGTCTTTTCAGGCCGCCCTTGCCGAGTCTCAACCCAAACATTCCGTACACGATGGCCGTATTCAGATGGCAACCTACCGCTCCGATGATGTATTCCCGGTTTTAACCAAAGTAGGTGAAGCTACATTGATTGAATTGGAAGCAGATGAACGGCTCAGTGGCGACAACGCACTGATAGGAATGGGCGATACGGCTGCTTGGAATTTGGCTGCTAAAGGGCGGAATATCATATTCAAGCCTATCGCACCCCAGCCTGACACCAATCTTTTGGTTGTCACTAATAAACGTACCTATGCCTTTCGCCTGAAAACCGCTACGGATAGGCAGAAACCTACCTATATCCTGCGCTTCCGTTATCCAGATACCGAAGCCGCCAATACGGCCAAGATCATCGAACAGCAAAATAAAGTCCGCTTGGCCATGGCCGGTATTCCGCAAAAACAGCCTGAACAGGATGCAAATCTCAATTATTGGGCACGTGGTGATAAAGACCTGGCACCGACTGCCGCATGGGACAATGGACGCTTTACCTATTTCCAATTTGATAATGCGCGTGCATTGCCCGCTATGTATCGCATTGAGGCGGATGGTAGCGAAACCTTACTCAATACCCATATAGAAGGGAATACAGTCGTCATACACGAAACATCACGGAATTTTGTATTCCGTTTGGGTAAATCCGTATTAGGCGTTGAGAATCGCCGATATGACGATACAGGACGCTTCAACCGAACGGGTACAGATAGTCCAGAAACCATCCGTATTAGTATAGGAGACACACAATGAACCGACACGGCTATCCCGATTTTCCCGAGCACTCCGATGAAACGGATATGAATACGGAAAATAGTGTGGAATTCGGTAACCAATTTGACGAAACGGATGCGCTAGGCACAGACGATGATGATGAAACGCCCGAAACCGTTCAGCACAGCCATTATATGGAAATGGAGGATGAACGGGAGATGGCGGAGAAAATCGGCAACAGAGAAATTGAAACCGGCATTCCTCAAAACCTGTCCCAAGGCAAAAGTAAAGGCACAAAGATGCTGATTTTTATCGGTATCGGCCTACTGGGTTTTGGTATTTGCATTGCCGGTCTGATGCTGTTTGTCGGCAGGTCCAATAAGGAAGAAATCGTTAAAAATACCGAGAATAAGGAAATGATTACCAACGGTAAAAAGCGTGATTTTTCCAAAGAGCCCTTGGATTTAGGTGCCAGCACACCAGAGGAAACCCCGCAACCTGATGAAGAAGATCCTGATGTGGGTGAAGCTTCGGCCGTTGCTGAAACCGGCGAAGTTGCAGCTAGCGAGCCACAACAAACACCGTATGACCGAAAACAGAGCGGTAGCGTATTGGTAGAGAATGTCAGCAATGGCAGCCAGATGCAGGAATCCTCCAACGGTCAAAATGATACGGATGGAGCCATCAGCGGTTTATCTCCGAGTGAAATGCAAGGGCTGCAACCATCGGCCGAAGGTAACGGTGGCGGTTTTGGCAACCGACTGAACCCTACGCAAACCGCATCTGCCCAAGCTATGCAACGCGGTGATTTGACCTACCTGCTACCCAAAGGTACGAATATCGCCTGCACGCTGGAAACTAAAATCGTTACCACACAGCCCGGATTCACGCGCTGCCTTGTGACAAACGACGTATATTCCGCCAATGGTAAGGTACTGCTGCTGGAGCGGGGCAGCAAAGTGGTTGGCGAACAGACGGCCGCCATGCTGCAAGGGCAGGCGCGCGTTTTTGTTCTGTGGAACGAAGCCGAAACCCCGACTGGCATCAAGATCAACTTGGCCAGCCCTGCTGCAGGGCAACTGGGCGAAGCCGGTACGGATGCTCGCGTCAAATACCATTTTTGGCGGCGCTTCGGCGGTGCGGTCATGATTAGCATGATTGGCGACTTGGGCAATTACGCCGCTAACCGTAAAAACAGTCATGCCAACGGCCAGACGTTCAATTTCGACGGTACGTCACGATCTGCGCAGGATATGGCTACGGAGGCTCTGAAAAACTCCATCAACATCCCCCCAACGGGTTATGTCAACCAGGGCAGCATCATCAACATTATGGTGGCCCGCGATGTGGACTTCAGCGGCGTATACCGGCGCATAGACACACGGCAGATTCCTACCGTTCCCGCACGCGAAGGAATGCGTATCCGGCAATAAACCCAACCATCGGGCAGCCTGCAATCCAAAATGCAGGCTGCCTTTATTTTGAAAGCCACATTATGGAAAACAATATTTTCAAAGACGCATCCGCGCGCAACCAACTGGACAAGCTCGGCATCAGCGACCGGCTCGGCCAAGACGGCATCACCGAAGTGATGATAAACCGCGCAGGCGAAGTGTTTGTGGAAGGTGCGGACGGCGTGATGCGCCATGAAGACCCGCGTCTGACACTGGACGCGCTGCGGCAGTTGGCCAATACCCTATGCGTATTCAACGACAAGCACATCAACGAGCAAAGCCCCATCCACTCCGTCACCCTGCCCGACGGCGAGCGCGGCCACATCATGCTGCCGCCAAGCTGCGAGAACGATACGGTAGTTTTCGCATTTCGCAAACCCTCCACCAGCCGCTTCACATTGGACGGCTATATCGATACCGGCCGTTTGCAGGGCTTTACCGACTATTCGCAATATGGCAACGCAGGCAGCCTGCACACCGGAGGTCATGAAACCGAACTAGACGGCAAACACTACCGCGACGTGTGCGACAAAATGAAACTGCCGCACGACGTGCCCTTGGCCGACTGGCAGTACCAAATGCTCGCAGCCAAAGCCAACCGCGACTTAAACACCTTTTTTCAAATCGCCATCGACCGAAAACTCAACATCTGCATGGTGGGCGGCACCGGTTCGGGCAAAACCACGTTCACCAAAGCCCTGGTGGATATGATTCCGCACGACACACGGCTGATTACCATTGAAGATACGCACGAGTTGGACACACCGCACCACCTCAACCATGCCCACCTGTTCTACAAAGAACATATTACGGCCAAGCAGATTATCGCCGCCTGTATGCGCTTAAAACCCGACCGCATCCTGTTGACCGAGCTGCGCGGCGACGAAGCGTGGGACTACCTGTCCGCACTCAATACCGGCCATCCCGGCGGGTTGACTTCCGTCCACGCCAACGATGCGCGCAGCGTGCATTACCGTATTGCCCAGCTCGCCATGGAATCCGCCGCAGGTAAATCCATGCCGTACGACTATATCCTGAATACCGTCCGCACCACGATTGACGTCGTGTGCTTCTTTAACCGTACCTACATGACTGAACTGTATTTCGATCCGGTGGAAAAATACCTGGCTCTGCGCGGGCGCGTGTGAACGTACCCGAAAATACAGGCAGCCTGCACAAACGTGTTGTAAATCCAACGTACAGGCTGCTTTTGAAAGCGATATAGCGTTAAATTCACTATACAAACCGCAGAAAACCCCTATACTGGCAGCAGAATATTTTTCCAATCCTAATCTGGAGTATGAAAATGAAGCAAATCGCCTTATCGGTTATGTTTTTGATGTTGGCCGCCTGCGGCGGAAAAAGTGCCGATGATTATGTCGGTACTTGGCAGCGTGATGAGAATGAATTGCTGCAATTTATAGAGATTAAAAAAGATAACGGTAATTATGTGATGATACGTTCTAACAGAACTGATGTTCTCTCCGAGCAAGACGGTGAACTTGTTTTAAATCACGGTATAGGCAATATACCTTTGAAATTATCTGATGATAGAAAGACTCTTTTGGCTAATCTATATGCGGGAGGTAGCAATCGCTTCATCAAAATAGAAGATGAAACTTGTAAAAAATTGATAACAGAATATCAAACGGCGCAAGATAAGCTGGTCGAGCACATAACGAATAAAGAGCTTTTGGAAGCTGTTAAATCTATCGATGGAAAATATAAAAGCCAATGTGGTAAAAAATAATCACAAATAGCCTGAAACGGGAGCCCGATTCAGGCTATTTTCATTGGAATACATCATGAACCTGCTCAAAAAAATCTATCAAGTTTCCGGTATTGCCACTGTAGCTGCCATACTTGTTCCCGTGCCGATAGTGATATGGGCCGTAGTTACCCAAACATCCGTTCCCGATTCGCCAGTAGCTATGCGCATCCTCAATATTGCAGGCTGCCTGTTTTTCGTCTGCACACCACTTTCCTTCTTGGCCGAAGCGGCAGATAAAACACTGCACAAACAGCCGTTGCCGTGGCTGACGTTGCTGAATCTGATTGCGGTTATGTTTGCGCTCGGCCTGATACTGGGTATGGGATGGGCGGTCAGCCTGAAATAAACAAAGGAATCGATATGGACAAATCCTCCGCATTGGAAAAAATCAAAAAATGCCTGGCATTGAGCCGTTCGGCTAACGAGCATGAAGCGGCTCAGGCACTGAAACACGCACAGGCACTGATGGCCAAATACGGTCTGACCGGTTGGGACGTAGAGCTCGCAGAAGTCTCCGAACAATACGGCAAAGCACCGAAGTCGGCACCGTCCTGGCATTGGAGGCTAGTGCATCTGTGCGGCAGCGCCTTCGGATGCGACCGCTGGCACGCTGCCGACCGTTCGGGTGGCCGTTTTGTGTTTTGCGGTATCAACGGCCGGCCGGAACTGGCCGCGTATGCTTACGAAGTGCTGCTGCGCCAACTCAAAACCGCACGCCGGGAGTACATCAAAACCGCCCTGGCGCGCGTGCAAATTGTCCGCAACAAAACCGCGCGTGCCGACTTGTTTTGCGCGGGCTGGGTATCCAGAGTCGCCGATACCGTACAGGCATTTGCCCAAACCAAAGCAGAAACCGAATTGCTGGAACGTTACCGTACCGGAAAATATGGCGAATTCGGCAAAGCCAAAACGCGGGATGTGAAGGGCAGAACCGACGTATCCGACTATTGGGCGGGGCAGGATGCCGCCGCCGGAGTGCGGCTGGATACGCCGTTGGCACGGACTGAACAAAGACAACTGGGAGTATGAACATGGAAACCGTCCAAGAATACGAAATCATCATCCGCCTGACGAAAGAGAACGGCCGCTACGGTGCGGTAGCCGAAACTGTCTCCGGCGGACTACTCGAATCCGTGCCGACGCTGTCGGCAGCCGGAAACGATGCCCTGTACGCTCTGCTGCACGCATTGGCACTGAAAAACAATTTCTCAGGCTGCCTGAAAGAAGCGGAACGGCAGGAACTGGTAAAAAAGAATATTGAAGCCGAGATCGAAAAAGAAAAGCTTGCCGCCGGATAAATAGCGTTTCCGAAAATAAAACCGTTTTCTCCGCCCCGTTTCGCAAGAAGCGGGGTTTTATTTTCAGGCAGCCCGCCATTCAAAGTGCAGGCTGCTTTTTCTGTTTGTCTGATTATTTTCTGAAAGGGAAACCTATGGATACCCCAACCTACCGCCGAGAATACCGAAATTTTGTTGATTGGCTCGCGGAAAGTGGCAACGACGGTCTGCCGCCCGAAATCCAAGCAGCGCTGTGGCAGGGCTGGCTAGCGCGCGCCTCGCAGCAGGAGAAATATTTCATGCTGCCTGCCGCCCGCGTACAACCCGAAACGCCGTCAGCCACCCATGTACATCATCTGATAGCGCAGAAACTGCTCAACCGTCTGCGCCAGGATAATACCGATTCACCCAATCTTTAAGCTGATTCCACGCTTCGTCGTCAAAAAAATCACCGTTTTGCCGATTCAGATCATCTGTCTGCTCCACCAAGGCCGCCATCGCCTCCCGGCGTTGCGGTTCGTCCAACAGGGCCAGAACGGGCGGCATCAGCAGCACCGTCTGTTCCGCAAATTTTGACAGGGCACGCACCTGCTGCTGTAAATCCGCCACCTGCGCCGCCAGTTCCTCGTTCTGCCGCTGCATTTCGTACACAAAGGCAAAACCCTTTTTCTGTAACGGCGTAAGCGTCTCCTGCCGTTCCTTTTTCTCTTTTTCCATATCCGGTTCCTTTATTTTTTAATCCAATTCAGAAAGGTTATACCATGCCGAGCGTAAACAAAATAGAACTGAT
>ERZ1023282.215-NODE-215-length-31890-cov-6.182095_pt1 | contig 31890 bp, 23 predicted proteins | sample MGYA00521262_ERZ1023282 | MGnify/ENA primary metagenome ERZ1023282 (study PRJEB32759, sample SAMN07749867) | skin metagenome | biome: transportation; feature: city; material: polyester macromolecule | host: Homo sapiens | place: Hong Kong:KT line | collected... | reverse complement strand
ATCTTGTTGGTCATCGTTGCTGCTCCTCGTTGTTCGTTCTTCCCACCGTCATGCCTGACTGGATCGGGCATCCCGCCGCCAAGCCTTGAGGCTGGACCCCCGATCCAGTCGGGGGTGACGGTGGTATCTCGCTCATTCGTCATGCCCGACGCGATCAGACCTTCAGCTGCCGCTACCACCGATACTGAAAGCCTGCTGTCACTCCAAAGCTCTCGTAATCCCCGAATTGCCCCGTTGCTTCCAGCAATCCGCTGACACGACCACTCGCATCGCCGAGGTTGGCGCTCAATGAGAGTTCCGTTATCCGGGCGTCAAAATCGTCGATGGCATAGACCGGCGCACCAACCCCCGATACTTCCACTCGGGTCTTGCCACGGAGTTCCTCCCACAGGCGTGCACTGGCCTGCAACGAGAGGCGCAGGGTGCCGAGTCGTTGATCCACCCCTGCACGCGCACCCACCACGGCGCGCAAACTCGCTGGTGTGTCCTCGCCGTACAGCCGACTCTGAGGTCCCCCCGCTGAATCAGCTGACTTCACCGTCACCGTTTCAGCCTCAGTTCTTACCCACGACAGGCCAACCAGCGGTTCGACATAAACGGCCTCTGCCAACTGCATCCTGTATCCGGTCTCCGCCCGCCCGCTCAGAGATCGGAACGAACCCCCGATGACATTGACCTCGTTCAGAACCCGATCGACGTAGTAAGGGTCGGTGTAATCAGCGCGCAGCCAGCTCGAGAGCAGTTGCGCGTCGACAAAGAAGCGACCGCGCGCGTAGCGGGCGTGACCCCCGAGGATGACGCCATCCATTTCCGCCCTCGCCGAGGAGGCATCGAACGACATGCGCGCGTTGGCATAGCCGATGCTGCCCCCCACCAGCCACTCCGCGCCCGCGTCACCGGCCAAGCGGAAATCCCGCCCGATGCTCAGGACGGTGCTGTCCTGGTCATAGTCGTTGCGGAAGCCGATGGTGGTGCCATAGGCCGATACGCTTTGGTCGGCATCGCGCGAAGCCGTGCCACCGGTGATCTCGGCCCATACGCCGCCGACATCGCCCCGCCCCGGAGCCGGATCGCCCGAGAACCATCGACTGCCCGCGGTGCGCGTCACCTCCTGCGCCCCCTGAAGCAGCAACGCGCCGCGGAAGGCGCGCGGCCCGGCCAACCCCACCAGCTTGTGCTGCTGCTGATCGGCGTCGTACAGCAGCGGATACATCACCAGACCCTTGTCGATGGCACCGGTTTCGGCGTCATAGCCATCCGACTCTGGCGACAGCACGAAGTGCCCGGCACCACTGCTGCCGTTGCTGACATCGACGATGACAATGCCCTCGGGATTCCCCGCTCCGGCATCACCGGCCACTCGATCGCGGACGATCACCTGGGTCACGCCTTCGGTACTGCCTCCCCGAAGGTCGACACAGTCGGCCCCTGGCAGTCGCAGACGCTGCTGCGGGGTGGCACGGCCCTGATAGCAATCCGCCTGTGGCACCCCCAAGCCGAAACGCGCATCCAGGATCAGGGTGCTGCCCGAACCGCCGACAAACCGCGTGCCGGGCATGGCCAACGTGCTGCCATGCTGACTGTCGGTATCCCCGAACTGCTCCAGGCACGGGGCGGTGTAAGGCTGCAGGAACCCGTCGGTAAACCCACACAGCATGTCGTTGGTCAACGGACTGATCTTCGGCGCCCGCCGCACGTAGCCACCCAACACGATCGTGCCTGTATTCTCGAAGGTTTCCAGATTGGAAAGCGTCGTCTCGAACGCACGCGGATCGCTCGTCACGCTGGCGTAACCCCCTTCCTGGGCAAGGGTGAAGATGGCCTCACCCACCAGGAACACGCCCTGGTTGCGGAACAGGTCATCCCCCGCGCCGAAATCGATGCCATTGCGAACCACCTCGGTTTGAATGTCACTGAACTCGTCGAAGGATCCGGTGGTCGAGCTGGCAATCAGGGCATTCACGTGGTTGTCGAGGAGGTCATCACCGGCGCTGAAGCGGCTGACGTTGTCGGTGAACACCCAGGCCTCGGCGGTGGGATTGTTCTGGTCGCGCGCATAGTTGTGGTACGTCACACGTCCGGCGTTGGAGGGCGCACCAGGCGCGCTGGTGTCGGTCATGGCGGAGAAATCGACGTTGGCCCGCATGCCCCCGCGATTGTGAATGATGAACTCCCCCTGGCCGGCACCGCGAACCGCGACCAGACCGCTGCTGAAGTCGAAGTTGGCGGCTCGATTGAGCACGCTCCGGCTGTCGAGCACGGTGGTGGTGCCGCTGGCCGCCGTCAGGCTGATCTCCGCAGTCACCGTACTGTTGGTGCTCCCGCTAATGGTGGAGCCGGGGTGCAGGGTGATCAGCGCATCGCCCCCCGCATCGACGATCAACCCGGGCGTCGTTCCGGCCGCGCGGAGGGCCCCGGTGCTGTGCACATCCACCCGCAAGGTGCCGGTCCCGGTGCGCAGGCTGATGCCGTTGGCCGCCGACACCGCATTGTGCAGATCGACCTCGATATTGCCGCTGCCGCCCCGGGTATCGGCGCTGATGCCCGGCGAAATGAAACTGCCGGTCTGCTGCTGCCCCAGGCGGATGCGAATGTCGCCGTCGTTGCTGACCGCGCGGATACCGTTGGTGGCGGTGCCGCTGAAGCCGTTTGCCTGGATATCGATATCCCCGTTCTCCGACTGATAGTCGATCACCGCGGCACCGTTGCCCGACAGTGAACGGGTAAAGGCAGTCGAGTCCCAGGCAATGGCGTCATCGCCCGCGGCCTGCACGCGCACCCCCGGCCCCAGGTTGAGGGTCGCGGTGCCAGGCCCCGACAGTTCGAGAGTCAGGTCGCCCGTGGCGTCATAGGTGATGCCATCGGGATAGACGGCAGCCGGGTCGCATTCGACGAGCGGCCCCATCTGCACGCCACACTCGTTCTGCGCCTGTGCCGCAGGTAGCGCGGCAAGGGCGACGAAAGGAAGGGCGCCGACGCGGAGGAACATGCGCAGGGTGTTCTGAAGGATCATGTCTTCCGCTCCTTAGAAGCGCTTGGTGATCGACACGCCGACAAGGCGCGGATCCAGCGTGAAGATGTTGGTGGTCAAACCGGTGTCGTCCGAATTGAGGAAGGTGCCGGTGATCGGGGTTTCGTCAAACAGGTTCTTGACGTAGGCCTCCACCGACAGTCCCCAGCGATCATTCAGTGCCAGGAACGACAGATTGGTGTTGGACCAGGCCTCCAGGCGGTCATAGTCGGTGTTGTAGACCCGCGCCCAGGACGCCCCCTGCCAGTAGTAGTCCAGGCGGGTGGTGGCCTGCCAATCGGACCCGATGTCGAAGCTGAACTGCCCGCCGAGCGACACGGTCACCTCGGGCGAGTTCGGCAGCTCGTTGCCGCTCAGGTCGGCAAAGAAGCCGGCACCGCCATTGGGGGCATCTGCCAGCGGCGTGAAACTGAGCCCCTGCGGCATCTCCATGCCGATGAACACCGATCCTCCCGGTGCATAGGTGCCGCCAATGATGCTACCCCCCGCGCAGAACTGGTTGAGCAGGAAGCTGAGCGGCGTATCGAAGAAGGTGTTGGTTGAGCCGGTATCCACCACCAGTGCCACCAGCTCCGCCGGCGCCACACAGTTGGCGGTCTGGGTCGGGTTGGGTTTGAGCACCACCCAGTCGTCGAAGACCAGGAATTCGTTCTGCACCTGGTCCGCACCTACCCCCGTGGCCGTTTGCGGATCAGCCCCGAAATGGGGGTTGGCGATGGTGGTCTGGAACACCTGGTTGCCGCCCTGCACACGATCCATCAGGTCAATGGACTGCTCGCCCTGGGCAATCTCGGTCTGCAGGAAGCCGATGGCCGCATTGAACTGCCAGTTCAGGCTGGGGGCGAACAGCGCCTCCAGCTCCAGCCCCCAGACCTTGGCGTCGAAGTTTTCGTTGGCTGCCGACCGGTTGACGATCTTCGACACCTGATAGTCGTCGTAGTCGTAGAAGAAGGCTGCGCCATTAAGCATCATCAGCCCCCCGAACAAGGTGTTCTTGGCGCCCACCTCATAGGCGTGCACGTATTCCGGTTCGAAGGTACGGCCGCTGACCGCGCTCTGCGCCCGGTCGATGAAGATGCCTGCGGGCGGTGCGATACCGGGCGGGTTGGCGCCACCTGCCTTGTAGCCCCGGGAATAGGAGCCGTACACCATGGTCTCGTCAGTAAAGGGCAGGTCCGGCTGCCAGTCGAGCACGATGCGCCCCGTGGGCTCGCGCCAGACCTGAATGATATCGGGCTGCGCCGGGTAGCCGCGCCCGCCGGGCGCGTTCCCCAGAATGCCGCATAGAACCAACAGGCTGATGCACTCCTCGGGCCCTGACCCTTCCGAAATCATTCCCTGATCGGCTGCCGTGCTCTGCCGGTAGTCCGGCAGCAGGGTCTGGCTGGGGATGGGCGTGAACACCTTCCGGTCCCAGGTGTAGCGCAGCCCCGCGGTCAGCTTCAGATCGTCGGCGATCTGCCAGTAGACCTCGCCGAACACACCTGCGGAATCCATCTTGTAGGGGTTGGCGCTGCGGAAATAGTTGTGACCCTCGCCGTCGATCGCATGCAGCGCATTGGGATCGACGTAGATGCAGCCCTCCTGACCTGCAGTGACCGTACAGCGATGCTGAGGGCCGTTGAACGGCGGCGTCTGCGACAGCGCCGTGAACAGGTTGGAGAACACGAAGTAATCGTTCCAGGTGCGGAACCGGGTGAAGTTCGCGCCCACGCTGAAGTTGACCGCCGCCTGGAAGCTCGAAACCAGGCGGAACTCCTGGTTGAACTGCTCGCTGCTGGCGCGCGACATGTCCTGGATCAGCAGCGAATCGGAGCATCCCAACTGCGGATCACAGAACTCTCCTCCTGGCGCCAGGTTGTAGTAGGCATTGCTCGAACCAAGCAGGTGGGTATCGTTGAACATGCCGGCCGAGGTCTCGAAACGACCGTAGTCCTGGGTCGAGTACAGCGAGTCGTCAACAAAAACCGTCTGTGACGAAAACAGCAGATCCTCTCGCCACTGAAAATCCAGTGACAGGTCGTAGATATCCGCCTGCGCGCGGTAGCTGGGCCGAATCGTCGAGTAGATCGACCGCAGATCGGTGGATTGGCGGTCTTCCGCAAAGACATCAAAGCAGCGATCCACCAGCGGCATGCCGTCGAAACGTGCAGCCTCCGGACACGGTGCATCGGGGTCGTTCAGCCAGGGATTGGGGCCCATGTACCCCGAGAACGCTGCCAACAGAACGAATCCATTGTCGCGCCCCCCTGTCACGAACGGCAGTGCATCGCCATTGGGTGTGGTGAAGGCACCATCGCTGAAGAGGTTCCTCGGCAGGCAGCCCTGGTTGATTACGCGCCGCGCTGAAACCTCCTCCGGGTGACCGAGAAGGTTAAGGCCAGCGACCGACGTTGGCCCCTCGTCGCGATGACAGAGCTGTTTGGTGCTGCGCACCCGCTCATCATCTTCCTCGAAGCGCTCCCACATCAGGTTGACGCGCAGGCGCTCGGTCGGCTCCCACCCCAAGGTCAGCCGCCCGGTCCATAGCTCCCGGTTGTCGACATCGCTGTCGTCAAACAGGTTCACCGCGTAACCCTCGCGCTGCGTGCTGGCGTATGCGGCCCGCAATGCGAGGGTGTCGCCCAGCGGCAGGTTGTAGTGGCCGCGAATGCGCTGCGCGCTGTAGTTGCCGCCTTCCAGCTTCAGCTCGCCGAATTCGTCGCCCAGGACCGGCTTGGAGGTGATGATGTTGATCACCCCTGCCGTCGCGTTGCGGCCGTAGAGCGTGCCTTGCGGGCCGCGCAGCACCTCCACTCGCTCGATGTCGAGATACTCCTGTTCGAACAGGCGATTGACGATCAGCGTGGTGTTGTTCATCGACACCGCCACGCCGGGATCGGTGGTGGCCGACACCGCCTGGGTCCCAATGCCGCGAATCTGGAAGTTGTAGCCGGTGAAGTTGGTCTTGGAGAAGGTAACGTTGGGAATCGCCTTCAGCAGGTCGAAGCCCCCCTCGATCTTCTGCTTGTCGAGATCCTCCATGGTGAACGCGGAAATGGCGATCGGCACATCCTGCATGCGCTCCGCACGCTTCTGGCCGGTGACGATGATTTCCTCAACTCCGGCACGGCGCGCCATCTCGACATTGGCAGTCCCCCCCGGTACCGGCGCGGTGTCCACGTTCGGGTCGTACCGTGCCCCGCCACCGCTGGGATCAGCGGCGGGGAGCGTAGGGTTTGGCGTATCCGAGATCAGGATCGCGCCACCGGGGGTGGTGGCGGTGTACAGGCCGGCACCCGCCAGCAATTCCGCCAACGCGTTCTCGGGTGACAGATCGCCTCGCACCGCCGGCGCCTGTTTGTCCTCCACGATATCCGGCGAGAACAGCAGCTGCTGGCCGCTCTGACGGGCGTATTCCGACAAGGCGGCCTGCAGACTCTGGGCCGGGATGTCGAAGCTGATGGTGGTGGCGGATGCCGGCACTGGCTGGGCGACGGCGATGTCGGGAGCACCCAGGCCCGCCAACATCCCCAACCCCAAGGCCGCAGCGGCCAACGGCCGCCCGATACGAAGCGCTCGCATGTGGGTGATCTCCTCTTGATATCCAGCCGCCTATGGATGTGCGGCCTTGTCCCACCCCAGTAGACGGGGATTTTCGGAATTTCCGAAGGAGAGGGGGCTCAGCCCCCGCGCACCACCAGCAGGATGCGGTCGGTGCCGTCATCCGTAACGGTGACGGGGAATACGCCTTCGACGGCGTCCAGCCAGTCATCCAGCCGGGTGCTGAAGACGGTGCCGGTGTAGCGCAGTTGGGCCAGACGGGGGTCGTCCAGCACGATCTCTCGGCTGGAGTAACGGTTCAGGTTGGCGACCACGGCGTCCAGGGGCTCGTGGACAAACTTGAGCACGCCCTCGCGCCAGGCGGTGGCAACGGTGGGGTCGGCACGGGCCACTTCCAGGGTGCCGGCGGTGGCGGCGAACACAGCCTGCTCGCCTGCGCCGGCCTCCACCACGGGGGTGGGCGGCGCATCGGTTGCCGGGGCGGCCGCACGCGCCAGCCGCACGCGCCCTTCGGTGACGGTCACCACCACGCGGCCCGCCCCGCTGCGCACGTTGAAGGCGGTGCCCACGGCGATGATGGACAGGTCACCCACCTGCACCACGAAGGGCCGGCCGGGATCGTGCGCCACATCGAAAAAGGCTTCGCCTTCCTGGATCACCACACGCCGCTCGGCCTCGCTGTAGCGGGTGGCGATGCGGGAGCGGGCGCCCAGTTCCACCACCGAGCCATCCGGCAGCGGGTTGGTGGCATGCAGGGCGACGGCGGTGCTGAGGGTGTGGGTGGGGCCCATCGGCTGGCTCAGCAGCGCGGCGCTGAGGCCCACGGCCAGGGCAATGCCGGCGGCGCGGGCCAGTGCGCGCCAGCGGCGACGGCGTGGCGCTACGGGCACCGCTGCCGATGGCGTTGTGGACGGGGGCGCGGCGTGCAAGGCCGCGCCGGACTGCTTCCAGGTGACCTTGATCTGCTCGAATGCATCCAGGTTTTCCGGGGCGGCATCGCACCAGGCCAGCCACTCGGCGATGAGGGCTTCGTCATCGCCGCCGTCGCGCAGGCGCACCAGCCACCGGGCGGCGGCCTGCAGGCGGGTCAGTTCGAGGTCATCGGCGGCGGGGGTCATCGTTTCATCCGTTGCCGCGCTTGCGCGGGGGTGGCGCCGTCGGCGCGCAGCTTGCAGTACACCAGCGCGCGCTCCAGGTGGACGTACACCATCCGTGGCGACAGGCTCAGCCGGCGGGCGATGTCCTCCACCCGCAGGCCGTCAATCCGGTGCAGCAGAAAGGCCTGGCGACAGGCCTCGGGCAGTTCTTCCAGGCTCTGCCGCACCACGTCGAGCGACTCGTTGGCCAGGGCGCAGCGTTCCGGCTCGTCCACATCGTCCAGCTCGTCGAACAGCTCGGCGCGGGCGGCACGTAGTTCGGTGCTGCGACGGCGCAGGCGGTCCACCGCCAGGTTGGCGGCGATCCGGAACAGGTAGGCGCGCAGAAAGCCCTGCACTTCCGGACGCTCCAGCTGCAGCAGACGCACATAGGCTTCCTGCGCCACTTCGCGGGCCTCCTGCACCGACTGCAGGCGCAGGGTGAGAAAGCTCACCAGAGCGCGGTTATGGTCGCGGAACAGGCTGGCGATGCTGCGGTTGCGCTCATCCACGCCCTGCCCCTCCGCGGCAGCGGCCTGGGATGTCGAGGGCTCGGGCACCCGCTTGCGCATGGCGTGGTTCTACTACAAAGGGGCTTCCAGTCCATAACGGATAGCGGGCGGATTTGTGCAATGGCATGATCGACACGCACGCAGCCGCGTGTTTTCGCCTTGTGGGGTCGTGCATGCTGCACGTCGCGCATTACGTGGGTGCCAGCGCCATTGCCGGGGTTGGCCTGTTTGCCGGGGAAGACATCGCCGAGGGGCAGTGCCTCTACAGCTGCGACCCGCGCACCCTGATCATTCTCGATGAAGCCCAGCTGGCGCTGATGCCGGCGCCGGTGCGGGATAGCTGGCTGCGCTATTGCTATCGCGGGCGCGGGGTGCATCGCTTGCAGGGCGCCTACTATTACTGCAGCGACGACGCCCGTTTCTTCAACCATGCCGACACCCCCAACTGCCGCTGGGTACCGGCGCAGGAAATCTATGTGGCCGACCGCTTCATCGCCGCCGGCACCGAACTGACCTGCGACTACTTCGACTTCTGCGAGCCGGAGGACGTGCCCTACCTGCGGCCGCCGGTGGCGGTCAGCGGCTAGGTGACCGCCAGGCCATCAGCAGGTACAGCAGGCCACACAGGCCGGCGCCCCAGATCAGGCCGTTGGAGTCCCAGCCGCTGAAGTGATACAGGGCGTGATCGCTGAGCCGCCAGTGCAGCCCGACGTGAATCACCGAGAACGCCGCCAAGGCCAGCCGCGCGCGTTCGCGCCAGGGCTCCGGCGCCTGGAAGAAAGCCCACAGCAGGGCGGCAAACAAGGGGACATGGGCCCACACGAAACCGACCGACGCCGTCGCCTCGGGCAGGGCGCGCAGTACATAGAGCAGCTGCCATTCCGCGTTGAGCGCAGCGTCGATCTCGTGGGTGGCGATGAAGCTGAAGGCGAGCAGGAACAGGAGGTTCTTCATGGGGCGGGCCTGTGCGGGTGCGGACGGCAGAATGATGCCGGGGCCCATGAGGCGCGCCAATAACCTCTCAGGTCATGTCACCGCCGCCCATCGCAGGTCCAGGGTGCAGGGGGATTCCGGGCGCGGCGGCAGGGTCACCGGGGTGAAGGCGCCGGGGGTGTGGCCGAAGGGCTGGAAACGGGTGAGGCGGCGCGCTTCGGCTTCCAGGGCATTCACCGGGAAGTGCTCGTAGTTGCGCCCCGCCGGGTGCACCACATGGTAGGTGCAGCCGGCCACGGCCTGCCCGGTCCAGCGGTCGTACAGGTCGAACACCAGGGGGCTGTGGACACCGATGCGCGGGTGCAGGCAACTCGGCGGCTGCCAGGCGCGATAGCGCACCCCCGCCACATAGCTGCCCGGCGTGCCGGTGCTGCGCAGCGGCAGGGTGTAGCCGTTGCAGGTGACCTGATACCGCTCCGGCGTGAGTCCTTCCGCACGCAGCTCCAGGCGCTCCAGCGAGGAGTCCACATAGCGGGCGGTGCCCCCGGCACCCGGCTCCTCGCCCAGGGTCGGCCAGGGTTCCAGCGCGTGCCGCAGCTGCAGGGTGATCCCGCCCCACTGCAGCTCACCGTGCAAGGGAAAGCGGAATTCGAAATGGGGCCGGAACCAATCCGGCTCGAAGGCATAGCCGGCCCGCTGCAACTCGGCGATGACCTCGCCGAAGTCGGTCCAGATATCGTGGCCCAGCATGAAGCGGTCGTGCAGCTGGGTGCCCCAGTGAATCAGCGGCCGGGTGTAGGGCGTTTTCCAGAACATTGCCACCAGTGCCCGCACCAGCAGTTGGGTGGCGAGGCTCATACGCGGGTGCGGCGGCATCTCGAAACCGCGCAGTTCCACCAGTCCGAGACGGCCGGTGACGGACTCCGGCGCGTACAGCTTGTCGATGCAGACCTCGGCCCGATGGGTGTTGCCGGTGAGGTCGGCCAGCAGGTGCCGCAGGATGCGGTCGACCTGCCAGGGCGGTGTGTAACCGCCACCCGGCGGCAGCTGCGCCAGCGCCAGCTCCAGTTCACCGAGCTGGCTGTCGCGCGCTTCATCCAGCCGCGGGTGCTGCGAGGTAGGGCCGATGAACAGCCCCGAGAACAGGTAGCTCAGCGAGGGGTGGTGCTGCCAGAACCGCAGCAGGCTGGCCAGCACGTCCGGGCGCCGCAGGAAGGGTGAGTCGTTGGGCGTGGCCCCACCCAGGACGATGTGGTTGCCGCCGCCGGTGCCCACGGCACGGCCGTCGATCAGAAATTTTTCGGTGATCAGACGTGCCTGCCGGGCATCCTCGTACAGCGCCTCGGTGCTGTCGCGCAGTGACGGCCAGTCGACCGAGGGCTGCACATTCACTTCGATGACGCCGGGGTCCGGGGTGAGCTTGAGGCTTTCCAGGCGCGGGTCGGGCGGTGGTGCGTAGCCTTCGATCCGCACCGGCAGCCCGGTTTCGGCAGCGGTGTCCTCGATGGCTGCGATCAGGTCGAGGAAGTCCTCGGTGCGCTCCACCGGCGGCAGAAACACGTACAGCCAGCCCCCGCGCGATTCCACGGTCATCGCCGTGCGGACGTTACCGGCCTGCACATAGCGGCCGTCACGCCGGGGCGGCGGCTGGTCGCGTTCATCCACGGTGCGCTGGCCCGCCGGTGGCTGCGGTGCGTTGCCCCGGAGCTGCAGGTAGGGCTGCCGCCGCGGGTCCGGGGTGGACAGCAGGGGCGGCAGCTGCGAGGGATCGGCCGGGAAGAAGCCCCTGCGGTCGGCCGGCGCCAGCCACGGCAGCGTGTCCAGCGGCAGCCGCAGCCCCATCGGCGAGTCGCCCGGCAGCAGGAACAGTTTGTTGCCGCTGCGGGTGAGCCAGCGCTCGCTGGCCCAGCGCGCGGCGGACTGCCAGCGCTGCACCGGCAACACCACGCCCCGCGCCTTGCCCAGCCCCTGCTCGAACACCTTGAGCAGGCTGCCGCGCTGTTGCGGGTCCTCCAGACGTGGATCGGTGGGATCGATGTTGACGGGCAGGCGCCGCTCGCGCACCAAGGCGAGCAGGGGGTCCTCAAACGCCTCGACCACGTTTCGCGGGTCCACGTCCAGACGCTCCGCCACCCCGGTGAGGAGCCGCCGTGCGGCGCGCAGATCGGGCGGACTGAGCGCATCCGGCTCGTTGACCGGCGCCCGCCACAGCGGCTGGCCGTCCTTGCGCCAGTACAGTGTCCAGGCCCACCGCGGCAGCGGTTCGCCCGGATACCACTTGCCCTGTCCGTAGGTGAGCAGTCCGTCCGGCGCGATACGTCGCCGCATGCGCAGCGCCAGGTGATAGGCGAGGCGCTCCTTGGCGGCACTGACGGCCCCGGTGTTCCACTCCGGCCCCTGCGGGTCATCCAGCGATACGAAGGTGGGTTCGCCGCCCATGGTGAGACGCACGTCGCCTGCCCGCAGATCCGCATCCACCTGCTGCCCGAGCGCGTCGATGGCGGCCCACTGGGGCGCGGAGTACGGCAGGGTGACGCGCGGCGTTTCGCGCACGCGGGTGACCGCCATGTGGTGGTCAAAGCTGACTTCGCAGAGATCCATGCTGCCACTGATGGGTGCAGCCGACTGCGGGGTCGGTGTGGCCGACAGCGGAATGTGCCCCTCGCCGGCAAACAGGCCGGAGGTGGGGTCCAGCCCCAGCCAGCCGGCACCGGGCACGTACACCTCCACCCATGCGTGCAGGTCGGTGAAGTCCACCTCGGTGCCGCTGGGCCCGTCCAGCGACTTCACATCCGGCGCGAGCTGTATCAGGTAGCCCGAGACGAAGCGGGCCGCCAGCCCGAAGCTGCGCATCACCTGCACCAGCAGCCAGCTGGAGTCACGGCAGGAGCCACTGCCCAACGCCAGGGTTTCCTCCGGCGTCTGCACGCCGGGCTCCATGCGGATGAGGTAGCGCACCCGGTCGCGCACCTGTTGGTTGAGCGAGACAAGGCGATTGACGGTTCCGGTTTCGCCGAGGTCCAGCGCCGCGACGAACCGCTCCAGTGCGGCACTGCCGTCGTCGACGATGCGGTAGGGGGCGAGTTCGCGCGCAAGGCTGTCGTCGTAGTCCCAGGGAAAGGCCTCCGCCTCCGGCGCCACGAAGAAATCGAAAGGGTTCTGCACCGCCATGTCCGCGGTGAGATCGACCGTCACATCAAAGTGGGTGACCGGATCGGGAAACACCACACGGGCCTGCCAGTTGCCGAACGGGTCCTGCTGCCAGTTCAGAAAGTGGGGCGCGGGCTCGATTGCCAGCCGGTACCCCAGCACCGGCGTCCGCGCATGCGGCGCAGGCCGCAGGCGGATGATCTGCGGCGACAGGCGCACCGGCCGATCGTAGTGATAACGGGTCTGGTGCAGGAGTTTGGCGTGCAACGGCATGAGAGGGTCGCCACGGTGAGGACAGGGTTCACATGGCAAATCCGATGCCAGTCCCGCCATACTGCGCCAAAAATCGGTTGATCGGCATGATTGCGTCTCCCCCTTCCGTCTCCCGCCACCTGCGCCTGCGGGGGCTCCGTCACCATGTACGTTGCTGGGGCGACCCGGCGCGCCCCTGGGTGTTGCTGGGCACCGGCTGGCTGGACTGCTCCGCCACCTTCGGCCCGATGGTGGCCGGACTACTGCCGGACTTTCACGTCATCGCCCCCGACTGGCGCGGCCTGGGCCATAGCGAATGGCCGGCCGATGGCTACTGGTTTCCCGACTACATGGCCGACGTCGATGCCCTGCTGAAAGCGCTCGCACCCGACGGCCCGATCCATCTGGTCGGCCACAGCATGGGTGCCCAGGTGTTGTCGCTGTACGCGGGCCTGCGCCCGGAACGGGTGCGCCGGCTGGTGCTGCTCGACGGCCTGATGATGCCGGACCGCGGCCCGGCGCAAGCCCCGGAAAAACTGGTGCGCTGGATGGAGCAGCTTGGGCGCGAACGTCCGCCGAAGTACTACGACAGCTTCGACACGCTGGCGCAACGGATCCGCAGGCAACACCCGCAGCTCAGCGATGGCTGGGCGCAGTTCATCGCCCACGGCTGGGGCGCCGAGGAGGGCCAGGGCCGCATCCGGCTGCTGGCCGACCCCCGGCATCACCTGAGCATGCCCATCCCCTACCGGGTGGCGGAAAGCGAAGCGGTGTGGGCGCGCATCACCGCCCCGGTGCTGTTCATCGATGCCGGGCGCTCGATCTTTCGCAGCGCCCTGCCCGAAGCCGAGCATGTGCGCCGCCGGGCCGCCTTCGCGAACCAACGCACCGAGGTGATCGCCGATGCCGGCCACATGCTGCACTGGGACGCCCCCGAGGCCACGGCGGCGTCAGTGAAAGCCTTTCTGCAGGGATAGAATGCGGCCATGAACGCTCCCCATTGCTGCATCGTCGGTGCCGGCCCCGGCATCTCCGCCGCCGTTGCCGAGGCCTTTGCCCGGGACGGGTGCAACGTCTCGCTGCTGGCGCGACGCCCCGAGCGGCTGAAACCCCTGGTGCAGGACCTGCAGAAGAAAAGCGGCCGCACCGCCTGTGCGCTGGGCTGCAACGCCAGCGATGAAACCGATCTGCGCGGCGCCATCGCCCAGGCCGAGAGCATGCTCGGGCCGACGCAGGTGCTGGTGTACAACGTTGCGGCCTCGGAAACCGGCCGCCCCAGCGGCCTCAGCGGCGACCAGCTGGTGGCGGATTTCCGCGCCAATGTCGTGGGCGCCCTGGCCGCAGCCCAGGCCGTCACGCCGGGCATGCGCGACATGCGGCGCGGCACCATCCTGTTCACCGGCGGCGGCTTCGCCTACGAGCCCGCGCACAACTATGCCTCGCTGTCGCTGGGCAAGGCGGCACTGCGCAACCTCACCTATTCGCTGGCGCAGGAGCTGGGCGTGTATGGCATTCACGTGGCGACCGTCACGGTGTATGGCTTCATCCAGTCCGGCACCCATTTCGATCCCAAGCGGATCGCCCAGACCTTCCTTGATCTGCACCATCAGCCCAAGGGCCATTTCGAGATCGAAAAGGTCTTCAAGTAACGTGCACCGCCCGCCGTTCCCGTTCACCCGTGACGTCGCCGGCCTGCGAGACGGCCGCTTCGATGTCCTGGTGGTCGGCGGCGGTATCTATGGCGCCTGGGCGGCGCTGGACGCCGCACAACGCGGGCTCAGCGTGGCGCTCATCGAAAAGACCGACTGGGGTGCGGGCACCTCGCAGTCGTCCAGCAAACTCATCCACGGCGGCCTGCGCTATCTGGAGCACTACGAGTTCCGGCTGGTGCGCCACGCCCTGCACGAACGCAAGGTGCTGCACCGCATTGCCCCCCACCTGGTGCGGCCGCTGGATTTCATCCTGCCGGTGTTCAACGACCAGCGCGTCGGCCCGTTCATGCTGTCCTGCGGGCTCACGCTGTATGACCTGATGGGCATGGGCGGGCAGCCGGTGCGTCGGCATCGCTATTTCCGCGCGCGGCGCCTGCGGCGGGACTACCCCTATCTGGATGCCCGTGGCCTCGAAGGCGGTTTCCGCTATGGCGACTGCCAGGAGGATGACGCCCGCATGAGCCTGGTGGTGGCCGCAGCCGCGCATGGCGCGGGCGCAGTCTGCGCCAACGGGGTCGAGGCTCTGACGCTGGATGCCGAAGGCGCCGAAGTCCAGACCGACGAGGGCGAGCGCTTCCGTATTCGCGCCCGCCGCATCATCAACACCGCCGGCCCCTGGGCGATGCGCCTGCTGGGCGAGGATGCGCCCCCCACCCGACTGGTCAAGGGCATGCACCTGGTGATGCCAGGCGTGCCCGGCCTGCGCAACGCCTTCCTGCTCACCGCCGACGACGGCCGCGTGTTCTTCGTCATTCCCTGGTATGGCCGCACCCTGGTGGGCACCACCGAGCAGACCATCGCGCGCGCCGAGGATGCCCTGCCGACCGAAGGTGAAACCGACTATCTGCTGAGCGCCGTGGCCCGCGCCATGCCCGGCCTCGGCTGGCGCCGCGAGGACGTGATCAGCCGCTTTGCCGGCACCCGCACGCTCAACGCCGCACCCGCCGCCTCGTTGGCAGCGGTGAGTCGCGAGTTCGAGATCCTGCGTCCGCGCGAATTCGTCTACATGCCGGTGGGCGGCAAGTACACCACCGCCCGCTGCGACGCCGCCGAGGTGGTCGACGCGGTGGCCCACGACCTCGGACTCGACCGCCCCAGCCTCACCGGATCCACCCGTCTTCCCGGCGCTCCGGAGGGCGACTTCGCGCGCTGGCGCAGCGCCACCATGGCCCGCCTGATCGCCGCCGGTGTCGATGCCGAGGCCGCCCACACCTGTGCCCTGCGTCATGGGCAGTACACCGAATCCCTGCTGTCGCTGATGGAGGCGGACCGCCGCCTCGGCCAGCGCGTTCACCCCGCCGCGCCCTTCCTCCAGGCTGAACTCCAGTGGGCGCAAACCCACGAGATGGCCCGCAGCGAGGACGACCTGCTGCGACGACGGATGCCCTTGCGGCTGATTGTGGGGTGAGCCCCACCGTTCCGGCTGAGGTTGCCACGCCCGCTGCGCGGGCTGGATGCCCGATCAGGTCGGGCATGACGGTAGAGGGATAAAAGACGTCATCCCGGGCTCGACCCGGGATCCAGCTGCAACGGTCGGGGCTCGATGCCCGATCACATCGGGCATGACCATCGGAAGCGCAGGGAGGGGGTCGGCACGCCGCCGACACCCCCCGCGACAGTGCTTACATCAGATACGTCGACTTCCAGTGGTAGTAGCCGTTCAGCGCCTCCGGCCCCAGCTCGCGGCCGATGCCGCTGGCCTTGACCCCACCGAACGGCGAACCGATGGCCGGGGCATAGCCGTTGATGCCGACGGTGCCGGTGATGATGCGGTCGGCGACGGCACAGGCATGCGCCTCGTCCTTGCCCCAGACGGTGCCGCCCAGGCCGAACTCGCTGGCGTTGGCGATGCGTACGGCATCGTCCTCGTCACGGTAGGGAATCACCGCCAGCACCGGACCGAAGATTTCCTCACGCGCGATGGTGGCGTCATTGTCGACATCGGCGAAGACGGTCGGCGTGACGAAGTAGCCTCGCCCGTGGTCCTTGGGACGGTCCCCGCCGACGACCAGGCGCCCTTCCTTGCGGCCGGTTTCGATGTAGCCCTCGACCCGCTGGCGATGGGCCGCGGAGGCCATGGGGCCGACCTGGGTGTTGAGGTCCACCGCCTCACCCACCTTGAGGCCGGTGACGGTGCTGGCAATGGCGTCCACCACTTCGGCATAGCGGCTCTGCGGCGCCAGGATGCGGGTGCTGTTGAAGCAGGTCTGGCCGTTGTTGAGCAGCGAGGCCATCGGCAGGCGCTCCTGCAATACCGACAGGTCGGCGTCTTCCAGCACCACGGCGGCGGACTTGCCGCCGAGCTCCAGGGTCACCGGCCGCAGCAGCTGACCACACTCGCGGGCGATGATGCGTCCGGCGGCGGTGGAGCCGGTGAAGGCCACCTTGTCGACACCGGGGTGGGACACCAGATAGGCGCCGACGTCACGGTCGGCGGCCACCCAGTTGATCACGCCCGGCGGCAGACCGGCTTCGATGGCCGCCTCGGCCATCAGGTAGCTGTCCAAAACGGTGCCGGGAGACGGCTTGATGACGATGGTGCAGCCGGCCGCCAGCGCCGGGGCGATCTTGCTGATGGCCAGCGCAATCGGGTAGTTCCACGGCACGATGGCGGCAATCACCCCCATCGGCACCTTGCTGACCAGCGTTTCGCGACCCAGCTGGGCGCCGCGGCGATCCTGGGCCTGGGGCGCTTCGATGAGATCGGCGTAGAAGTTCACCATGCTCAGGGCGATGCCGGCTTCAAAGGCACTGCTGAGCCACATCGGCATGCCGTTCTGACGCGACACCGCCAGCGCCAGATCGTCCTTGCGCTTCTGCAGGGCGGCGTCGAAACGGCGCAGCAGGGCGGCGCGGTCCGCCGGGGCCATGTCCCGCCAGGCAGAGGACTCGAAGGCGCTGCGAGCGGCGGCAACGGCACGGTCGATGTCGGCATTCTGCCCTTCCGGCACGGTCGCCAGCGTCTCCTCGGTGGAGGCATCGGTCAGCGTGAAGGTGCGGTCCGACGAGGGTTTGACCCACTCGCCTCCGATGAAGAAATGCTGCCGGTCCAGGCTGTTGGCGCCCATGCGAGGTCTCCTGTTGGTTGTTGTCCGGTGGGAAGGTCCCACGCTGATGACCCGAGCCTAGGCGTCTATCGCGCGCGCGCCTACTACCCGAATGGGCTGGTTTTACAGGGAACGGACGCGCTACCCGTGCGGGTAGTAGATCGAACGTCGGGGTCGGCCTAGGGTGTCGGGAAAAACGGATGAAGGAGGATCATCAACATGAACCAAACGGTCGCGCCCGCGTCTGCCCCTGAAAAACTCGACGTCGCCATCGTCGGTGCTGGCTGGTCGGGCATGTACATGCTCTACAAGTGCCGCCAGCTCGGCCTCAGCGCCAAGGTCTACGAGAAAGGACCTTCCGTCGGTGGCACCTGGTACTGGAACCGCTATCCGGGCCTGCACTGCGATGTCGAAAGCGTCCAGTATTCCTTCTCCTTTGACAAGTCGCTGGAGCAGGAATGGACGTGGACCGAGCGCTACGCCAGCCAGCCCGAGATCCTGCGCTACGCCAACCACGTCGCCGATCGTTTTGACCTGCGCAAGGACATCGTCTTCAACGCCGAAGTCAGCGCAGCCCGCTATGACGACGCGCGCGAGCGGTGGGCCCTGAAAGCCGAGGGTGTGGGCGCGATCGAGGCCCGGTTCGTGGTGATGGCCACAGGCTGCCTCACCATCCCCAAGGACGTGAACCTGCCAGGCATGGAGACCTTCAAGGGTGAGGTGTACAACACCCCGCGGTGGCCACAGACGATGCCGGACTTCGGCGGCAAGCGGGTGGGCATCATCGGCACCGGCTCGTCGGGCATCCAGACCATCCCCATCGTCGCCGAACTGGCCGGCCACCTGCACATCTTCCAGCGCACACCCAGCTACAGCCTGCCGGCACACAACCGCAAGCTGGAACCCGAGTTCGTCGCCTCGGTGAAGGCCAACTATGACGAGCTGCGCGATACCGCACGCCACCACCTCGTCGGCATCCCCGGTGAAACCTATGCCGCCTCCGTTTTTGACGTCGACGAGGCAACCCGCAACAAGATCTACGACGCGTGCTACGACACTGGACGGCCGTTCGCGCTGATGGTGTCCTTCGGCGACCTGCTTACCAGCGAGGACGCCAACAAGACGGCGCAGGACTATCTGGCACGCCGCATCCGCGAGCGGGTCAAGGACCCCGAGCTGGCTGAGCAGTTGATCCCCAAGGGGCAGTTCGTCGGCACCCGCCGGCTGTGCATCGACACGGGTTACTACGAAACCTTCAACCGCCCCAACGTCACGCTGCAGAACCTCGCCCGCAACCCCATCGACCGTATCACCGAGACCGGCGTCCGGCTTGCGGATGGCAGCGAGGTCGAGCTGGATTGCCTGATTTTCGCTACCGGCTACGACGCCATGACCGGCGCATTGCTGCATATGGACATCCAGGGGGAAGGCGGTGTCCAGCTACGGGATCGCTGGGCGGCCGGCCCTCGCACCATGATGGGCCTGATGGTCGAAGGCTTCCCCAACCTGTTCACGGTGACCGGCCCCGGCAGCCCCTCGGTGCTCAGCAACATGCTGGTGTCCATCGAGCAGCATGTGGACTGGATCAGCGACTGTCTCGCGCACCTGCAGTCACAGCACAAGCGCAAGATCCAGCCAACCCCTGAAGCGCAGGAGCAGTGGGTCACCCACGTCAACGAACTGGCCAACGCCACCCTGTTCCCTCGCGGCAACACCTGGTACATGGGTGCCAACGTGCCAGGCAAGCCGCGGGTCTTCATGCCGTACCTGGGCGTGGGGCCATACCGCGAGTTGTGCGACAACGTCGCCAAGGCCGGCTACCAGGGCTTCGTGATGGAGTAAGGACGAGCCGCTAACGCGGCGTATGATCATCTACACAGCGGTCCATAAGAATGAGGAGAATCCGATGAACCCGCCGATGGAGACGCCGCGCGCGATTCGTACCGCGCGTCGGCAGCGTCTGGCTGACCTGTTGCACCGCAGCGCGGAACGCGTACCCGACAAGCTGGCACTGGTTTACGGCGCATCGCGCCTGAGCTTCGCCGACCTCAATGACAAGGTGAACCGCACCGCCAACGCCCTGCAGGCGAAAGGCGTGGCGTGCGGCGATCACATTGCCCTGCTGTCACACAACAGCCTCGGGTTTGTCGTTACCCGCTTCGCGCTGGCACGACTGGGTGCGGTGATGGTGCCGATCAACTTCATGCTCAACGCCAGCGAGGTGGCCTACATCCTCGAGAATGGCGAGGTGCGGGGCGTCATCGCCGAAGACGCCCTCGCCAGCGTGGCGGACGCCGCCATCGCCGAAGCCGGCATCACGGTCAAGGTGCGCGGTGCCATCCGCGAGAAACTGGACGCAACTCCGGCCGGCTGGGACTGCATGCTGTCGTGGATGGAGCACGCCGACAACACCGCTCCGGATGCCGATGTCGACGATGACGACCCGGTGCAGATGATGTACACCAGCGGCACCGAGTCGCGCCCCAAGGGCGTGCTGCTGCCGGCCCGCAGCCTCTACGCCCAGTACGCCAGCGTGATCATCGACGGCGAGATGACCAGCGACGATATCGAGGTGCATTCCCTGCCGCTGTACCACTGCGCGCAGCTGGACTGCTTTCTCACGCCGGACCTCTACCTCGGCGCCACCAGCATCGTGCTGCCGGCCGCCGACCCCGGCACCATTCTCAAGACCATCGCGGCGGAAAAAGTCAACAAACTGTTCTGCCCGCCGACGGTGTGGATTGCCCTGTTGCGCCATCCGGATTTCGACAAGACCGACCTCAGCACCCTGAAGAAGGGCTACTACGGCGCGTCCATCATGCCGGTGGAGATCATCAAGGAAATTGCCAGGCGCATCCCCGATCTGCGTCTGTTCAACTTCTACGGGCAGACCGAGATGTCACCGGTGGCCACCATCCTCAAACCCGAGGATCAGCTGCGCAAGCTGGGATCCGCAGGTCGCCCGGCGATCAACTGCGAGACGCGCGTGGTCGATGACAACGACCAGCCCGTGCCTACCGGCACGGTCGGCGAAATCGTGCATCGCAGCCCGCACGCCACCCTGGGCTACTGGAAGAACGACGACAAAACAGCCGAAGCCTTCCGCAATGGCTGGTTCCACAGCGGCGATCTGGGGGTGATCGATGACGAGGGCTACCTCAGCGTGGTCGACCGCAAGAAGGACATGATCAAGACCGGTGGCGAAAACGTCGCCAGCCGCGAGATCGAAGAGGTCATCTTCGCCCACCCGGCGGTGTCCGAAGTGGCCGTGTTCGGCGTCCCCCACCCCAAGTGGATCGAGGCGGTGATGGCGGTCGTGGTCGCCCGCCCCGGCGAGACCGTCGAGGCCGACGCGGTGATCGCCTACTGCCGCGAGAAACTGGCGGGATACAAGGCGCCCAAGCTGGTCGAGGTGATCGATCAACTGCCCAAGAATGCCAGCGGCAAGGTGCTCAAGCGCGATCTGCGCATCCGCTTCGCCGACCGCGCGCAGACCCTCGGCTGAGGGTCCGCCCCCCATCGCAGTTTCCCAGGAGTGACCGTATGACAACCCAGGATTTCAAACTCGTCTCCGTCGTGCTCGCCGCCAGCCTGCTGGTGGCCTGCGGCAAGAAGGAGGCCCCGGCCGGGGAGGCCGCTGCACCGGCGTCGACGGCAGCCGCCGCCTTCGCTGCCGTGGATGGCGCCCGCATCATCAATGCCGATGCAGAACCCGGCGCCTGGCTCAGCCATGGCCGTACCTACAGCGAGCAGCGCTTCAGCCCCCTGGAAAAGATCAACCTCGACAACGTCGACGAGCTGGGGCTGGCCTGGCACTACAAGCTGGACGTGGACCGCGCCACCGAGGCCACGCCGATCATCGTCGATGGCGTGATGTACGTCACCGGCGCCTTCTCGATCGTCTCCGCACTGGACCCGGTGACCGGCAAGGAACTGTGGAAGTACGACCCCAAGGTGCCGCGTGACAAGGGCCGCGATGGCTGCTGTGACGTGGCCAATCGCGGCGTCGCGGTGTGGCAGGGCAAGGTCTATGTCGGCGCCTATGACGGCCGCCTGATCGCCCTCGACGCCAAGACCGGCAAGGTGGCGTGGGAGGTCGACACGGTGCTCAACGCCAACCGCAGCTACACCATCACCGGCGCCCCACGCATCATCAAGGGCAAGGTGATCATCGGAAACGGTGGCGCCGAACTCGGCGTGCGCGGCTACATCACGGCCTATGCAGCCGACAGCGGCGAGCAGCTGTGGCGCTTCTTCACGGTGCCCGGCGACCCGTCCAAGCCGGCCGAAGACAAGGCCATGGAACTGGCAATGCCCACCTGGAAGGGTGACGCCTGGTGGGAGTTCGGTGGCGGCGGCACGGTGTGGGATTCGATGGCCTATGACCCCGAGCTGGATCTGCTCTACATCGGCGTCGGCAATGGCAGCAGCTGGAGCCGCGCGGTGCGCAGCCCCGGCGGCGGCGACAACCTGTTCCTGTCGTCCATCGTTGCACTCAAGCCGGACACCGGCGAGTACGTCTGGCATTACCAGACCACGCCGGGCGACACCTGGGACTACACCGCCACGCAGCACATGATCCTGGCCGATCTGGAGATCGAGGGCGAGCCGCGCAAGGTGCTGATGCAGGCACCGAAGAACGGCTTCTTCTACGTGCTGGACCGCACCGACGGCGAGCTGCTGAGCGCCGAAAAGTTCGCCCCGGCCAACTGGGCCACCCACGTCGACATGGAGACCGGCCGTCCGGTGGAGAACCCGGACGCCGACTGGTCGGAAAAGCCGGCGCTGGTGTCACCCGGCCCGCTGGGTGCGCATAACTGGCAGCCGATGTCGTTCAGCCCCGAGACCGGGCTGGTGTACATCCCCATGCAGGAGGCCGTCGCCTATTTCGTGCCGAAGCCGGATGAGGAATATGCCGGCAAGGGCACCTGGCACATGGGCTCCGAACCGATCGCCCTGCCGGAGGACGAGAAGGCGCTGGCCGAGGCCGTCGGCGCCCACAAGGGCCACCTGATCGCCTGGGACCCGGTGACGCAGAAGGAAGTGTGGCGCCAGAGCTATGTGACCGTGTGGAACGGTGGCACCTTGAGCACCGCCGGGGACCTGGTGTTCCAGGGCACCGCCGATGGTCGCTTCGTCGCCTACAACGCCGCCAACGGCGACAAGCTGTGGGAGACCCCGGCCAACACCGGCGTGATGGCCGGCCCGGTCACCTACGAAATCGACGGTGAGCAGTACGTCACCGTGGCGGCTGGCTGGGGCGGTGCCTTCCCGCTGGCACTGGGCGCCCTGTCGGAGCCGGCCAAGGTGCATCCGGAAGCCCGCATCCTCACCTACAAGTTGGGCGGCAAGGCGAGCATGCCGGCACCGCGCAACGTCACCCTGGCGCTGCCGGAGCCGCCGGAACTCACCGCCAGTGCCGAGGTGATCGATGAAGGTCGCGTGCTGTACAACGGCCACTGCGGCATGTGCCACGGTCCCAACGCCATCTCTGGCAGCGTGCTGCCCGACCTGCGCTACATGACGCCGGAAACCCACAAGATCTTCACCGGCATCCTCGCCGGCGCCTATGCCAGCAAGGGAATGCCGTCGGTGATGGACAAGCTCGATCCCGAACAGGTGGAAGCCATTCACCAGTACATCATCAAGCGCGCCCACGACCTCAAGGCGGTGGTGGAAAAGCCCGCATCCTGAGTGCCCGGGACGGCCGATGGCCGGTCACCCCGTCGGGGGTGGCCGGCCTTTTTTGTGTTCAGACACTGAGGTGCTTCTGCACCAGGGTGTCGGTGAGTGCCGCGATGCCGGCAGCAGCAACCAGTCGTCCCTTGTCGAGAATGCGGAAGTCGGTGGCCACCCGCCGCGCGAAGGGCAGCTTCTGCTCCACCAGCAGCACGGTGAGGCCGGTGTCGCGGTTGAGCCGGATCAACAGGTCGCCGATCTCCGCGACGATGTTGGGCTGGATGCCCTCGCAGGGTTCGTCGAGGATCAGCAGGCGGGGGTTGAATACGAGGGCACGACCGATGGCGAGCTGCTGCTGCTGGCCGCCGGAAAGATCACCGCCGCGACGCCGCCGCATCTGCTTGAGCACGGGAAAGGTCTCATAGACCGTCTCCAGCGCCGCCGGATCACGGTCCGGCCGTACGTACACCCCCAGCCGCAGGTTCTCCTCGACGCTGAGCTGCGGGAAGATCTCGCGCCCCTGGGGCACGTAGCCGATCCCCAATCCGGCACGCGCCTCGGCGGGCCGCCGCAGCAGGTCCTCGCCGCCAAAGGTGATGCCGCCATCCCGCGTCGGCAACAACCCCATCACGCATTTCAGCAGCGTGGTCTTGCCCATGCCGTTGCGCCCCATCAGGCAGGTGATCGAACCCGCCGGCACGTCGAGGTCGACATCCCACAGGATGTGGCTGCCGCCGTAGAACTGGTTGACGGCGCGCACCTGCAGCAGCGGGGGCGCCGCCGCCACCATCGATTCATTCGCCGAGGTAGACACGGCGCACCTCCTCGTCGTTCTGCACCTCGTCGATGCTGCCCTCGGCCAGCACACTGCCCTCGTGCAGTACCGTCACCTTGCGCGAGATCGAGCGCACGAAGGCCATGTCGTGTTCCACCACCACCACTGAACGGGTCCCCGCCAGCGAGGTCAGCAGTTCGGCAGTGCGCTCGGTTTCCTGCGGGGTCATCCCGGCCACCGGTTCGTCCACCAGCAGCAGCTGGGGTTCCTGCATCAACAGCATGCCGATCTCCAGCCACTGCTTCTGCCCGTGCGAGAGCGCACCGGCGCGCTGATCGCGATGGTCCAGCAGGCCGATGATGTCGAGCACCTCATCGATGCGGTCACGCTGCGCCCCCTCCAGCCGTGCGAACAGGGCATGCCAGACGCCACGCGGTCCTGCCAGCGACAGTTCGAGATTGGTGAACACGCTGTGCTCGGTGAACACGGTCGGCTTCTGGAACTTGCGGCCGATTCCGGCCTGCGCGATCTCCGGTTCGTCCATGCGCAACAGGTCGAAGGTCTGGCCGAACCAGGCCTGCCCATGGTCGGGACGGGTCTTGCCGGTGATGACGTCCATCATCGTTGTCTTGCCGGCACCATTGGGACCGATGATGCAGCGCAGCTCACCGGCGTCGATGTAGAGCGTGAGCGCATTGAGCGCACGAAAGCCATCGAAACTGACGGTGATGTCTTCCAGGTAGAGAATGGTGTTGTGGCTCAGATCGACGCGGCTCGGCCGCGTGGTCGGGCGGTTGACGAAGTCGAACACCTTGTCCCGGCGGGTCAGCTCATGCAGCGTGTCGCGCAGGCTCATGGTGCACCGTCCTTGCGGCGCGACAGCAAGCCCACCACCCCACGCGGCAACGCCAGCGTGACGGCGACGAACAGGGCGCCCAGCGCGTACAGCCACACCTCCGGAAATACGGCGGTGAACCAGGTCTTGGCGTAGTTGACGATGCCGGCCCCCAGCGCGGCGCCGTAGAGCGTGCCGCGCCCCCCCACCGCCACCCACACCACCGCCTCGATGGAGTTGATCGGCGAGAACTCACCAGGGTTGATGATGCCCACCTGCGGCACGTAGAGCGCCCCCGCCACTCCGGCCAGCATGGCCGAGAAGGTGAACAGGGCGAGCTTGTAGGTCTCCACCCGATAGCCGATGAAGCGGGTACGGCTCTCGGCATCGCGGATCGCCTCGATGACGCGCCCGAAACGCGAGCCCGTGAGATAGCGGCAGGCCAGATACCCCAGCGTCAGCGCGATCACGGTGGCCAGGAACAGCCCCATGCGCGTCGACGACAACTGCAGGTCGTGCCCGAGGATATCCTTGAAATCGGTGAGACCGTTGTTGCCGCCAAAGCCCATCTCGTTGCGGAAGAAGGCCAGCATCAACGCATAGGTGAGCGCCTGGGTGATGATGGAGAGATACACCCCGCTCACCCGCGAACGGAAGGCCAGCCAGCCGAAGGCGAACGCCAGCAGCCCCGGCGCCAGCAGCACCATCAGCATGGCAAACCAGAACTGATCGAAGCCGAACCAGTACCAGGGCAGTGACTCCCAGTTGAGAAAGACCATGAAGTCCGGCAGCTCCGGGTGTCCGTAGACGCCGCGTGTCCCGATCTTCCGCATCAGGTACATCCCCATGGCGTAGCCGCCGAGCGCAAAGAAGGCGGTATGACCGAGGCTGAGAATGCCGCAGTAGCCCCAGATGAGATCGATGGCGATGGCCAGCAGGGCGTAGCAGAGATACTTGCCCAGCAGCGTCACCCAGTAGTCGGGCAGATGCAGGGCCGACCCGTCCGGCACCGCCAGGTTCAACAGGGGGACCAGCAGCGCCAGTGCCGCCATGACCCCCAGGAAGACCTGGCTGCCACGCCCGCCACTCGACAGCACACTCAAGGAGAACGGGGCGCGCATCAGTGGCCCTCCGCGGCACGGCCCTTCTGCGGGAACAGACCGCGCGGGCGTCGCTGGATGAACAGGATGAGGCCGACCAGCACCAGGATCTTGGCCATCACCGCACCGGCGGCGGGTTCCAGCAGCTTGTTGAGCACCCCGAGGCTGAGGCCGCCGATCAGCGTCCCCCACAGGTTGCCGACGCCACCGAACACCACCACCATGAAGGAATCGACGATATAGGCCTGCCCGAGATTCGGGCCGACATTGGTCAGTTGCGACAGCGCCACGCCGGCAATACCGGCAATGCCGGAGCCGAGCCCGAAGGTCATCGCATCCACCCGAGCGGTGCGCACCCCCAGGGCACGGGCCATCGCGCGGTTCTGCGACACCGCCCGCACCTTCAGGCCCAGCGAGGTGCGGTTGAGCACCGCCAGCAGGATGGCGAACACCGCCAAGGTGAACAGAATGATGAACAGACGGTTGTAGGTCACCGCAAACAGGTCGTTGATCTGCCACAGCCCCTGCATCCACTCCGGCGAGGCCACTGAACGGTTCAGCGGCGAGAAGATGGATCGCACCAGCTGCTGCAGCACCAGCGAGAGGCCGAAGGTGGCCAGCAGGGTCTCCAGCGGGCGGCCGTACAGGAACCGCACGATGCCGCGTTCGATGGCCACGCCGACCAGCCCGGAGACACAGAAGGCCGTCGGCACCGCCAGCACCAGGGCCAGCCCGATATGGTTGGGCAACAGCAGCTGCATGACATACGTGGTGTAGGCGCCGATCATGATCAGCTCGCCGTGCGCCATGTTGATCACCCCCATCACGCCGAAGCTGATCGCCAGGCCGATGGCGGCGAGCACCAGCACCGAGCCCAGCGACAGGCCGAAGAACAGGGTTTCCAGTGCCCCGTAGACCTGACGCCAGCCGTCGATGTCACCCACCACTTTGGTGGCCAGCGCGCGCACCTCGGGGTCGGTTTCGTTGGCCGGATCGGTCAGCGGCTTGACCCGGTTGTAGACCAGATTGCGCTGCTCGCCCGCCAGGGTTTCCAGCGCGGCCAGCCGGCGCTCCGCGCTGGCGGAGGCGAGATCGCGCACCGCCAGGGCAATGGCGATCTCACGGCGCACGCGGTCGCTGTCATCGGTGTCGAGCTGCGCTTCCAGCAGTGCTTCCATGTCGGCGTCGAGATCGCCGCTGAGCTCGCGAACCGCCCGGGTCCGCACGTCGTCGTCGGGGTCGGCCAGATCGAACTGGGCGAGCCCCCGTTTCAGCTGCGAACGCAGCCGGTTGTTGGTCCTCACCCGATCGCGCGATCCGGGCGTGGCGTCCGGCGCCAACGCGCCGGTCAGGGCGTCGCGCCACTGGGGCGCCGACGCTGCATCTGTGGTGGGATCGGCGATATAGACGCCGACATCGGTGGCATACAGCCGGTTGTCGAGCAGGGCGGCCAGCACCGACCGGGCCTGCGGGTGACGGCCCGCCACCAGGGCCTGGACCCTGTCCCCCTTTTCGCGGAAGCCGGCGTCGGGCAGCGCCCGTACCGTCTCGGCGAAGGCGGCATCCGCGGGGGGCGGCTCGGCCCTGGCGATACCGGCGCAGGCCACCAGTAGCAGCGCGATACCCGCGTGGAGCAGCCGTGGCAGGGAGTGGATCATGGCCATTCCAGTAAAGATTCCAGTGAAGATTCCAGGGGTGATGCTGGGCAGCGGTGCGTGAGAGGGGTGGCGACGGGCAGGAGAACCCGCCGCCACACCGGGTACCGCAACAACAGTGCCAATCAGAAACCGCCAGGACAGCACGGCGACCGGTCGGCCTCGGACAACATCGGAATACGGTTGCCAGTCCTCAGTAGTTCTGGCCCGAGCACTCCTTGGTCTCGGTGTTGTAGTTGCCGCACTTCAGCTCGACCCAGTCGGCCTCGATGACCTTGCTGGCAGGCAGGAAGTCGGACCAGGCATCCCCTGGCACTTCGCCGTCGGTTTCCCAGACCACATCGAACTGGCCGTCATCGCGGATCTCGCCGATCAGCACCGGCTTGGTGATGTGATGGTTGGCCAGCATCTTGGCGGTGCCGCCGGTGAGGTTCGGCGTTTCCAGCCCGGGCAGCGCCGTCAGCACGGCGTCGACATCGGTGGTGCCGGCCTTCTCGACCGCCTGCGCCCACAGGTTGAAGCCCACGTAGTGCGCTTCCATCGGGTCATTGGTGACGCGCTTGTCGTTCTTGATGAACGACTTCCACTGCTTGATGAAGGCGGCGTTCTCTGGCGTGTCGACGCTCATGAAGTAGTTCCAGGCCGCGAGGTGCCCGACCAGCGGACCGGTATCGATGCCGGACAGCTCTTCCTCACCCACCGAGAAAGCCACCACCGGAATGTCCTCGGCGGAGATCTTCTGGTTGCCCAGTTCCTTGTAGAACGGCACGTTGGCATCACCGTTGATGGTGGACACCACCGCGGTCTTCTTGCCGGCCGATCCGAAGGCCTTGATGTCGGAAACGATCGACTGCCAGTCGGAGTGCCCGAACGGCGTGTAGTTGATCATGATGTCGTCCGCCGCCACGCCCTTGGCCTTGAGATAGGCCTCGAGAATCTTGTTGGTGGTGCGCGGATAGACATAGTCGGTGCCGGCCAGCACCCAGCGTTCGACTTCCAGATCGTTCATCAGGTAGTCCACTGCCGGAATCGCCTGCTGGTTCGGCGCGGCGCCGGTGTAGATGACGTTCTTGGAGGACTCCTCACCCTCGTACTGCACCGGATAGAACAGCAGGCCGTTCAGCTCCTCGAACACCGGCAGCACGCTCTTGCGCGACACCGAGGTCCAGCAGCCGAACACCACATCCACCTTGTCCTTGGCCAGCAGTTCGCGCGCCTTCTCGGCGAACAGCGGCCAGTTGGAGGCGGGGTCGACCACCACGGCTTCCAGCTTCTTGCCGAGCAGGCCGCCCTTCTTGTTCTGTTCGTCCACCAGCATCAGGACGGTGTCCTTCAGCGTGGTTTCGGAAATGGCCATGGTGCCGGAAAGCGAGTGCAACACCCCGACCTTGATGGTGTCCGCAGCCTGCGCCGCGAAACTGGCGGCGCCGAGTGCGGCGGCCGCGACGATGGATTTGAGTTTCATGACAGATACTCCTTTGCTGAGGCCGCGATCACTGCGTCAGCCGTCCATGGCTGGCGCAGTGCGACGACCTGATGGTGTTCAGTCCCGGGGGCTCAGAACGTGAAGAGGGCTTCGATCGCGAAGGCGTCCGAATCACCGTTGGTATCCGAGCTGTCCATCCGGTACTCGGTGACCAGCAGCAGGTTGTCGCCAACGGCGTAGCTGGGTGCCAGGGTGATGGCGCTGCCGTCGTCGACGACCACGCCCGCGCCGTCCTCGATCTCGAAGTCGTGGTACCGCACCGTGAAACCGAAGGGCCCGGTGGCGTAGTTGGCCATCAGCAGGAAGCCATCGCCCTCCCCGGCAGCACCGTAGTCGGCCGTGTTGTATTCACCGGCGAAGGTGAAGCCCGATACCGCGTAGGACGCCCAGACATTGATGATGTCGGTGTCGGTGTCGCCGTCGGAGATATAGAACGCCTTGGCCGTCAGGCCTTCCGCGGGCATCAGCGCCAGGCCGAACTCGTATGCCATGTCGTCATCGACGCCATCGGTGCTGTTGCGGTCTTCAGGATTGAAGGCGCTGGTGACGACCGACCCCATCACGGCGAAGGTGCCGCCATCGAAGTAGGCCGACACCCCGTTCTGATAGAAGCCGTAGAAGTACGGGGCGTAGCCGGTGCCGCTGTACTGGAACAGGCCGGTGGGTTCTTCGGTTTCCCAGCCGCTGTAGCTCAGGAACCGCCCCGCCTTGACGCTGAACTGCTCGGTGAACGCCTTGGTGACGAAGGCCTGCTCGACGAAGGTTTCGTCATCACTGCCATCAAAACCTTCCCCGTACTCGATATCGACCTGCGCGGACACGCCACTGGAACCGGCATATTTGAACGTGGTTTCGAACTGGTCGATGCCGATGCTTTCGGTGGTGGATCCGCCGTCGGGGCTGAAGGAGGAGTACGACATGTCGAGAAAGCCGGAGATGCTGATGCCGCTCCCCAGTTCGATCTCGGCGTGTGCCAGCGGCATGACGCCCGCCGCCCCTGCGGCCAACAGCGCCGCCACCCCTGCCCAGGCCTGCGCCCGGTTCGTCCCTGCATGTTGCTGCTTCATGTGAAATCTCCCAAAGTGTGACTGCCTGTAAACGAGCCACCGACCGTTGCCAGTGGCGAGGTTCCCCTCCCGGGTGCTTCGCTTTTCATTCCGGGCCTCTGCGGGCCGTATGCAGCATGTGAACGGTGATCCTGCGGACCTCCGCCTTGCTTTCCTCGATGTGGCTCTTGAGCAGCAACTGCGCCTGATCTGCGCGCCGTTGCAGCACGGCACGCAGAATCTTTCCGTGCTCGATGTAGGTGGCTTCGATGCGCGGTGGCTTGGTGAAATCAAGGCGCCGCACGATGCGGATGCGCTCAGTCACCGCGTGGTGGATCTGGGCCATCTCGGCATTGCCGGTGGCCTCCACCAGCATTTCGTGAAAGCGCTCGTCCAGTGCCGAGACGGTCACGCCGTCGGTGAGGCGTTCCGCCGCCGGTACCAGCCAGATCCGCTTCAGGTCCGCCAACGGTGCCGGCGGCGTCTCATGCTCACAGAGCCGGCGCACCGCCGCGGTTTCCAGAATGATGCGGATGTCATAGAGGTCCTCGAAGGACTTGAAGTCGAACGGCCGCACCTGCCAGCCGCTGCGATAGAGCACCTCGACATAGCCCTCACGCTGCAGCCGGAACAGGGCTTCCCGCACCGGCGTGCGACTGGCTTCCATGCGTTCGGCGATCTCGTTCTCGCTGAAGCGATCACCGGGCAGCAGGCGGAACTCGAAGATGTCCTGCTTGAGCTGACCGTAGATCCGCTCTGCCAGGTTTTCGCCACGATCCCGACCGCGGCGCAGGGAGATCACTTTGTCGGCACTCATTGCGGTCTCCTCAGGCCGGGGTGATGAACAACAGGGGATCGCCGGCATTCACCGGGCGCCCGGCCTGGCAGCGCAGTGCGCTGACCGTGCCGTCCATCGGCGCCGGCACGGTGAATTCCATCTTCATGGCCTCGACGATGAGCAGCGGATCGCCGGCCGCCACCGTCTGTCCGGCTTCCACCAGCAGCTTCCAGATGTTGCCGCTGATGTCGGCATGCACCGGCTCGCCGTCGGCCGCTTCCAGGGATGGCCTGGGCGGCTCGGGAATGACATCCGGCGACATCGCGGCATCGGCCTGCCAGCGCGCCACCTCCTCGGCGAAGGCGGCCTGCTGGCGGGCACGGAACGCGGCAATGCTGTCGGCGTTGGCATCGAGAAAGCGTTCATGCGCGGCGATTTCGAAGGTTTCCTCGACGATGTCGGGCAACAGGCGCCCCTCGCGGAAATCCTCGCGCATCACGGTCAGCTCGTCCTCGCTGACCTCGTAGTACTGCACCTGGTCGAAGAACTTGAGCAGCCAGGGCTCGCCGTTCTCGAAGGCGCGGAATTCGTGTCGGGCTCCGGCACCGGCGAGGCCCAGGGCATTCTGATCCACGACGATGTCGCGGTGACGAACTCGGGCGAAGCCGCGGCAATCACGGCTGATGGCCTGCTGAGCCTGAAATACGGCATCAAGACTGCCTACGCCCGCAACGCCTCGTTCGCGCTCAATCGCAGCACGATGGGCGCGATCCGCCGGCTCAAGGACGGCAACGGTCAATACCTCTGGATGCCCGGTATCGCGATGGGCCGCCCGAACACGATCGACGGCGACCCCTACGTCGAGTGCCCGGACATGCCGAACGTGCAGGCCGGTGCCTTCCCGGTGGCCTACGGCGACTTCCGCAAGGCCTACACGATGGCCGACCGGGTGCAGATGACGCTCCTGCGTGATCCGTACACCCAGGCCACTTCGGGCAACGTCCGCTTCCTGTTCCGCCGGCGTTTCGGCGGCCAGGTCGTTCTGGCCGAGGCCATCCGCAAGCTGAAGATCGCGGCCTAGGCGCTCTCATCGGTATGGCGGGCCGCTTCGGCGGCCCGCTTCTTCATCAACGGCGTCGACACCGAGACCGTCGGCGTCTACTCCTGCAAGGGCTGTGGCACCGAGTTGTTCCGCAGTGAGACCAAGTTCCACTCCCACT